>Ga0209137_1002339_pt1 | contig 16789 bp, 17 predicted proteins | sample SaaInl5LU_22_DNA_FD_184642 | JGI IMG/M metagenome (GOLD analysis project Ga0209137, IMG submission 184642) | Marine microbial communities from expanding oxygen minimum zones in the Saanich Inlet - ESP_105LU_22_DNA (SPAdes) (version 2) | ecosystem: Environmental > Aquatic > Marine > Intertidal... | reverse complement strand
TTAAGTATTGCAAAAGATTACATCGAAGTTAACAAAGGGCAAATTGCTGTTAAATCGACATTGGGAGAGGGTAGTTGTTTTGAAATAATATTTAAAACCAATATATTATGAAAGGAATTGTATTTACTGAGTTTTTAGACTTAGTTGAAACGGAGTTTGGCTTAGAAGTAGTTCAACAGATAATTGATGAATGTGAACTAGACACGGGCGGAGTTTATACCTCTGTAGGTACTTATAGCCATAAAGACATGTTTAAAATGGTTGGAAAATTATCTGAAATAAAGGGGCTCCCAGTCCCGGAATTGTTAGCGGTTTTTGGTGAATATTTCTTTACTACATTAAAAACCAAATATCCTATGTTCGTCGAAAAGCCTAATTTGTTTAGCTTTTTAAATTCCATAGACCAATATATTCATCCAGAAGTTTTAAAGCTTTATCCGGAAGCAGAGTTACCTAGATTTCAAGCCGAAATAAAAAGTGAGAATGAAATGATGTTAAATTACATGTCATCTAAAAAAATGTCTGATTTGGCAATAGGTTTGATAAAAGGAGCCGCTAATCATTTTAAGGAGGATGTTGATGTTGTAAAAATAAACGAAGAGGATAATGGACAAACAGTCATGTTACAAATAAAGAAAATTTGATAACGAGATGAAAATAGAATTACTTGAAAAAGCGCTGGCAAGGGAAAAAAGCTCGACAAGAGGCAGAAAACTTACTTAAAAAAAAAGAGTTTAGAGTTATATGATGTGAACATGCAGCTACAGGAGCTAAATACAAGCACTAATTTATTTCCAGAGGAAAATCCGAACCCTGTGATGAGATATTCGGGACTTAAATATGATTTAATCTATGCGAATAAACATGGACTTGAAATTAATTTGTTTTTAAACAACTCTTCCAGTAGAAAAGCAAAAGAACTTTTTACGCAAGACTAAGTCTTCAAGGAATGTTTACCAGGGATAGTCAAATTTAAGTCATAGATTTAGTCTTTGCAACTGGTGTTGCTTTCTTCTCATTTTCATGGTTTTCATTTTGACTGATTTTCGCTTTTCAAGTTTCTTCTGATCTCGCCCAAAATAGACATCAGCTGGAGTTAGATTTTGCAACGATTCATGGTATCTGTGGTTGTTGTAATAGCTCACAAATTCTTCTAATCGCTGCTTCAGATCACCTGGCAGGTAATAGTTTTCAAGTTTAACCACGTTTTTCATGGACCTGTGATAACGTTCTATCTTTCCTTGTGTCTGCGGATGATTTGGTTTTCCTCGTACGTGACTCATTCCTTTAGCATCGATGTATTCTGCTAGCTCTGAGCTGATGTAGCATGATCCATTGTCACTAAGTAGTCTTGGAGCGTTTTTCTTGCTTAACCCAGCCTTTCTCAGCGCATTATCCATGCTTCGCTTGACATCATCTACTTTCATGTGAGAACAAAGCTCCCAATGGATGATATAACGGCTGTAGTCATCCAATACTGTCGACAGATAGTACCAAACCCCACCCAATGATTTTGAAGTAAGTAAAGTCAGTCTGCCACATCTGATTCGGACGTGTTGTTTTATCCTTGAACTCACTACTTGCTTTCATTACGATGTAAGCAGGAGAAGTAATAAGTCCTCTACTTTTCAGTATGCGGTAAACACTACTTTCAGATATAAAATACTCCTTGTGATCAACGATACTGTGAGCAAGTTCTCTTGGAGATAGTTCAGGACGTTCCAAGGCGTATTCCACCACTTCTTCTCGGATTTGATCTGGAATACGGTTCCATTGTGTCCTGGCACTTCTGTTTCTTGGAGCAAGTCCGTCATAGCCTTGCTCCTTGTATTTCCCATACCAGTTATAGAACGTGCGTTTGGATATGCCTAACTCCTTAAGAGTTCTGTTAACGCCTAGTTCAGAGTCCTCCACAATACGAATGATCTCGTACTTTTCTTGTTGAGTAAATCTCATGTATTTGTGGAAGTTTACTCTAGACCACGCAAGTCTTTTTTGAAATGGCTTCGTGAGATACGTTTTTGGACTAAGGGTTGCCGCTTCACGAAGCGTTCTCTCGTCTTGATTCGCGGTTAGGAATAGAAAATCTTTTTTTCGTTGACTCAGTTCCTTTCCAACATCGATTCCCGTAAGTTTCTCCGAAAGAAAAATATCCACTACGGCTACGTCGAACTTCCAATCCGTTGTACTCAGAAAAGATTCACCCGAATGAAAAATACCAACGACCTCGCATCCAAACCCTTACAATAAATCACTTAACTGGTGTGCAACGAAGAATTCATCTTCAATGATTGCTACCTTAATTTTCGCCATATTCGTGGTTATTGATTCAAATGTACGGTTTTCACGTGTTTCCACATAAATATGTCATTAATTACACGTTTTTGTCAAGAGTATCCATTTGAAACTAGTGATTTAAATCCTGGACAGATACACCGCGTCGCAATTATTAGATCCCAAATCATTTCTTGGTTGAATCAATTTTAAATCTATCTTTAGCTGAACGTTTTTCTCACTTGAAATCAAAATTCCTCTTGATACTTGATGAAATTGCCGAAGTAAGTTTGCGTTGTACCAAGTTAACATCAATTAAAGGACATCATCATGGGAAAAAGTCAAGACACAAAGAAAAACGTAAAGAAAGAAGCGACAAAAACGCCAAAAGAGAAAAAGGCTGCAAAGCGATTAAAAAAAGCCAAGTAACAGACAATTAGGTTCGATTGGCGCATATTAAAGCGAAGAATCGGACTATTTCTTTCTCGTACTGCTGAATGGAACAAACCCCAGAAGAACGAAAGGCATATCTTGCCGAACTGAATGAAATCGCGAAGTATACCGCGCTCATTCTACATGGAGAAGACGTTTCAAAAGTGCGGATCAATCAATACAAAAAATACTTCCGGAAAACGCATAAGATGCTGCACAGAGTGGCAGTAATGAAGGGTGAAATCAACAACAATTCTTTCAAATATGGATACGGTGGTAAAGTTCTCGTCCGCAAAGTTATGTTGGATTTAGGCATCGTTCAGAAACAACTAACGCCTGGAAGAAAAACTACCTACACGCTTTTATTACCGAAGGAAGAATTAACATTTGAGCTGGTTTCGCGAATTATTGTAGAGGTTTATTTAATCCGGCACGACGTAGAGCCCCTTTAGAAAACATAAAACCCTTACTTTTACCCGAATAATTCAACCCTGTGAAAGATCTCTTACTCATCACGCCCCCTTTTACACAGCTAAACACACCGTATCCAGCAACGGCGTATTTGAAGGGCTTTTTGAATACAAAAAAGATCACCTCTTTTCAAATGGATCTTGGGATTGAAGTGATTCTCTTACTATTCTCTGCTGAAAGGCTTAAGGTCGTTTTTGAAACTGCTGAAAATACCAAAACGATTACGTCTGATAATGCCGAACGCATTGTTGCATTGAAAGACGATTACATCATGACCATTGATTCCGTAATTTCCTTTCTTCAAGGGAAAAATCAAACTTTGGCGCGACAAATATGCACAGGGAATTTTCTGCCACAAGCTTCGCGTTTTGAACAATTGGATCAACTCGAATGGGCTTTTGGTTCTATGGGAATGCAAGATCAAGCAAAACATTTGGCAACGCTGTACTTAGAAGACCTTTCCGACTTCATTGCCGAATGTATCGATGAAAATTTTGGATTCACGCAGTATGCCGAACGCTTAGGCAGAAGTGCAAGCAGTTTTGATGCACTGCAAGTCGAAATCCAGGGTGCTCCGAAATACATCGATACACTTTCATTTGAAATACTTGACAATCAGCTAAAAGAGCACCAACCCAAATTGGTCTGTTTCTCCGTACCTTTTCCGGGGAATCTCTACAGCGCTTTTAGATGTGCGCAATTTATCAAAGCGAATTATCCAGAAGTTAAAACGGCGATGGGCGGCGGGTTTCCGAATACGGAGTTGCGTTCACTTACAGACGCTAGAGTTTTTGATTATTTCGACTTCATCACCTTAGACGACGGTGAACTCCCAATTGAACTTTTATACCAATCATTGGATTCAAATCCAGCGGATTTCGACTTCAAACGCACTTATTTTCGAAAAGAGGGAACGGTCGTTTACTCGAACAACAACATTTTACCCGACTACAAACAAGCACAAGTTGGAACGCCTGACTATTCGGATTTACTGCTAGACTCCTACATCTCAGTAATTGGAATTGCCAACCCAATGCACAGCCTTTGGAACGATGGTCGCTGGAATAAATTGACCATGGCACACGGCTGCTATTGGGGCAAATGCACTTTTTGTGATATTTCTTTGGATTACATCCGACTTTATGAACCTGTGACCGCAAAATTATTGGTGGACAGAATGGAAGAGTTGATCGAACAAACAGGTGAAACAGGCTTTCACTTCGTTGATGAGGCGGCACCACCAGCTTTAATGCGTGCTTTGGCCATCGAGATCATACGAAGAAAACTAGTCGTAACTTGGTGGACAAATATTCGTTTTGAAAAGAGTTTCAATAAAGATTTGTGTGTTTTATTGAAAACTTCTGGCTGTATTGCAATTTCTGGTGGATTGGAAGTTGCTTCTGACCGATTATTGGCGCTGATCGACAAGGGTGTGTCTGTGGAACAAGTCGCACAAGTAACGCGAAACCTCACCGAATCAGGTATCATGGTTCACGCTTATTTGATGTACGGCTACCCGACACAAACCATCCAAGAAACCATTGACAGCCTTGAAATGGTGAGACAGTTTTTTGAGTTGGGAATTATCCAATCAGGATTCTGGCATCAATTCGCATTAACGGCGCACAGTCCCATCGGCATGGAACCAGAAAAATACGGCGTCACTCCCGAACTAGAGCAAATTTCCTTCGCCAACAACGACGTTCAATTCACGGATCAAACAGGCATCGATCACGATCAGTTTAGTTTTGGCTTGAAAAAATCACTTTTTAATTTCATGCATGACGTTGGTTTTGACCTTCCACTGCATGAATGGTTTGATTTCAAAGTGCCTAGAACGACGATCGCACCAAATTATATTGAACCGTGCCTAGAAGTTGATACTTTTTCTATAGCGAAACCGAGTTCAAAACCAATTTGGCTTGGAGGAACGCCATCGGTACACGAATATACCAAGTCAAAACGAAAAACGACATGGGAAATGACGCAACTCACATTTCACAGCAAGGCAGATTGGGTTGAAATTTCCATGGAAAGATCTATCGCTAGTTGGCTTTTAGAACAACTTCCGCTGCTTTCCATTTACCAGCAAAAAAGATGCACACTCGCAGAGCTCAAATCAAATTATGAAGCATCACTAGGTGACTTTGAGCTATTTTGGTACTCAAAGCCGATGCAAGAACTGCGTGGATTTGGTCTTCTGATTGGCTGAGATGCAAATTGATTCAGTCAAACTCAACGACTGTCTCAGATACAATTCCATTTCGTTCAAACACAACAATGATTTCCTCTTTCGAGTTGAACTGTCCCAGCGCCATCATATAATCATTCATAGATTGGATTTGAATATCGCCCATTTTTAAAATGACATCACCGCTCATAAGCTTTGCTTTACTTGCCGGTCTGTCATCCTTTACCCCATCAATTTTCAGACCTTGCCCATCATACAAATAATCAGGAATTATACCTAGGGTAACATTAAAGCTTCTTTTAACATCACTGGCATCTCTTGTTTTATTGAATTTTAAATTTCTTTTTTTATCCAACTTAAGAAATAGCTCTTCGATATAAAGAGTCACATCGTACAGACCCTCAAAATTGATTAAATCTACATCGTCTTCAGGTTTGTGATACTGCGCATGTTGACCTGTGAAGAAATGCAACACTGGAACTTCGTTCAGATAAAATGAAGTATGATCACTTGGTCCCATTCCTGACGAATCTAATTTAAATTGAAAATCTGGATAACTCACTTTATGCATTGCAGGAATGAATGAAGGTGAAGTTCCAACACCATGGACTGCAAGTCGGCGCAAAGAATCCAAACGACCAACCATGTCCATATTGATCATAAATGATATTTTTTTCAGATCAATGACACGTGAATCTGCAAAATAATGTGATCCCAACAAACCCTTTTCTTCGCCAGAAAAAGCAATAAAAATTACATTGTGATGCAGTTTCTCACTTTTAAGGTTTTCCGCCAACTGCAAAAGTGCTGCAACGCCACTTGCATTATCATCCGCTCCGTTATGAATTGCCTTTTCAGAACTTAGTGAATTTTCGTCACCCCAACCCAGATGATCATAATGCGCTCCAATGACGATACTATATTTCGAGCCGTTATCAATAATTCCGATAATATTCCGCCCAACAATCGTTTTACCTGAGAACAAAGTGTCATGAGGATGTGCCCTAGTTTTCTTCGAAAATGACTGAAAGTAAGAGTCCCCCTCAAAAGGCTGCAATTCCAATTCTCTAAATCGAGATGCGATATAATTTGAAGCTAAAATTTCGCCAACAGTTCCAATTTCTCGTCCTTGCATGGAGTCATGGGAGAGTGCCGTTACATCATTCACTAGCGAAATGGTCGAATCGATGTTTTGCCCAAAACCCAGCGGAGTCCAACTAATGAAAAGGATGAAAAATCTGGTTCTCATATTAATTTTTGACAAAAGAACGCTGTTCTTCGTTGATGCCATCTGATAGAACCAAAATATAACTTCCAGCAGCTAATTTAGAAACATTGATTTTAAATTCTTGATCTCCAGAATCTTCCAAAGGAACAGAAATTTCATCCATCAACTTCCCTGAGGAATCAAGAATTCGGATGGTGACATCGCGGTTCTGCGGAGCAAAAAATTCAATATTCAACTTGCCACGTGCAGGCACGGGATAGAGTTGAAGGTTTAAAACATGTTCTCCAGTTAGTGTGATTTCATCCAAGCCAACAGCATCTTTATTGATATAAACTTTGAAAATGACATTGCTTGCAACACTCTGTGTCCCGTCATTTGAAAAGAAAATATTTTCCGCAGAACTTTCAATTCCACCAAAAATATAACCCACAAGCGTTTTGCTCTGTGGAACAGCATTTAGATCCAAAATCTCGTGGGAATCGTAATATTGACCTGTAGGAATAAACTCCGCTCCTGCGCCGACAAGGCTTGGCATATCAACATTGTTCAGCTTCACTTCTTGCATGGTACCATCGAATGCGCGCGTCACCCGACTGATTGTTTTTACGAAAGGTACGTCAATATCCTCCACAAGATTGTTTTGACTGTCTAAGGTAAATTGGCTCATCCCCCCGAAAAATAAAGTATGCATAGCATTTGCGTTGGCATCATACACCGGAAAAGTTGCACTGTGGTATTGACTCAAGTACTGATTGAACGTGTTGTTTACGATGTAGCCGGTATCTTTTATATCAACTGAATTCAAATAAGGCATATCTGAGTAATTGAACACACCCGAAAACGCCGTAAAGCCAAATGAACCATCAGGAAAAACTTGTGGCGCCATATTATAATCTCGCCTATGAAGGTTGACAGTGTCATGATGCACAGTATAATTTTGAATGGCCAAATTCACACCGTCATCAAAGATTTCAAACTTACGGATGTCATTGGTGTAGATTTGTGTAAATCCTGGACCGTGTGTCGGGCCCATAGGGTTATAAGCCCCATCAAATAATTGTCCTCCAACCAGATAGTAAGTTCCGTCTAAGTATCCCATCTGTCCACCAGTGACCTTAAGGTTGATGTCGCTGATTTGTCGGAAATATGGTGTTACATTCGTATTGTTGATCACAGCGTCGGCGAGTTCGTCAAGGGAAACAGCTGCTAAATTGGGAAATGTAACGTGCCCACCGTTGATTGCACTATATCCATAGCCACCAATAATGTACAACATCGTATCTTGTTGGTAGAATTCTTGATTGGTCGATTGAATCTGTTCAAAAATAGCAGCTGGAAGCATACTCAAATCACTGGTCCAAACTTGTTCCGTTACTGGGTCTATTACAAAGACATCCTTGTTATTGTCTGCAGGAAGAAACGCCGCAAAGGGCTGTCTCTGGTGAAGTCCGTCAATTCTCCCACCTAAAATGACCCACTTCTCGTCTGTCGTGCGTCCGAAAGAATAGGAATGTACGCCAGGAGCATTTTCGATTAAAACAGGTTCAATTTCAACTAAAAACGCTTCCGTTGTTTGGGCAAAAAGAGTCGCATTGGATAGTATTGCGATAAGCAATAGGATTTTCTTCATGGTATCATGGTTTAGTTATGTTGCAAATTGTGTTTACTAAGGTAATGGTGATGAAAGGAGATTTTTGTAACAATTGTTACAGTAGATCATGGTTATGGAAAACAGAAGAAAGTTGAAGTACCGCAAATCGAACTATTCGGGAAGTTCAACCAACTGAAAAACTGTCTTTTACAACTTAGTTTTTTAAGAACAATTCAATCAAATTATTTACTACCTCCTTTTCCATATCTTTATCTGCAGCTCGTATGCTTATAATTACTATGCTATTCAAATTAAATAACGAAAGATCTAGCTAGAGCACAAAAAAATTAACGATTTGACGAAACACTCCTTTCTAAAACTTTCTTGTGGACTTGGAATACTTTTTCTATTCCTTATGATGCATACCAGCTGCACGCAAACTAAGTATGTTGGCGGCATCCAAATTAATGAAGCGAGTCAAGAGGAATGGGCGAAAACCTTGAAAGCTTGCGGAATGAACTCAGCCCAAGTTACCGCGTATGCGAAACAGGGGATGTGGAATACCGATCAACTGTGGTGGGAACACACCGACACTATCAATGCCATTAAACAAATTCGCGCTCTAAAATCGGAAGGAATCCATGTAATAATGGTTCTTCGTGTCGCACTTCAACATTCATACGAGACAAATGGATCCAAATGGCACGGGATGATCTACCCAAATACAAAAGAACGAAAAGAAAGGTGGTTTTATCGATACAATTACTTCGTTCAAGTGTGGGCGAAACTTTGTGAGAGAGAAGGTGTGGAAGTGTTTGCCATCAGCAGTGAATTGAATGCCATGAATGCGACAAAACAAATCCTAGAACTCCCCGAACTCGTCCAATATTTCGCAAATGAAGAAGCTCAATTAGCACATGACTTAAAAATTCTGCCTTTTGAAAATCAATTGAAAAAATATGATTTGTGGGAATTTGGAAAGCAAGTAGATACCAACATCAATCAATACCTTCTCAATAAAATTGAATCCAACATCAATTGGACGCGGGAAGTTTATCATTGGGACCGACCTGAATATCTAACGTATGTAAACAAAGAAAGGCAGTCTCTCGACAGCAATTGGAGAGCTGTTATTGCAGAAGTTCGTGAAAACTATAGGGGCAAGGTGACCATCGCTTCCAACTTCGACAATTATCATGAGGTGAGTTATTGGGATGCGCTCGATTTTATTGGAATCAATGCCTATTTCGCCCTAAGGACTATGCCTCAGAAGCCTCTGTCTGATGAAGATTTGTACTTGCAGTTGGTTCAGGGTTGGGAAGGTATTTTTTCTGATCTTGATAAATTTAAAAACACCCATCAATTAAAAGACAAACCAATCTTTTTTACTGAAATAGGATACACACCCAAACAATATGCAACCGCAGCACCATGGACTGGTCACGGCTACAGTCTATTGAGCACTGAAGAATTCGATACTGTATTGGTGTGGGACGCTGTTGCTAATAAGCCAGAGGAGCGAGCAATGGCAATAAACGCATTGTATCAAGTGACGAAGAAAGAAAAAATTCCGTTGATTGGAATCAATTATTGGAAATTAACCAGCCACGCGTATCATGCCGGCTACGAACCTTTTATGCTCCTAATTAAAGAGGATGAAGTCGATCCTTTACAATCTGCTTAGACACAGTTCTTAAGGAGATCAATCAAATAGTATGAATAAAAATCTAAATCTATGAAGTGTTCCGTTTTTATCGCTACAAGTGCAGATGGCTTCATCGCGAAAAAAGATGGTGATGTCAATTGGCTGCACGAAGCCGGGAAGAAAAATATTGATCTTGGCGATGAAGCAGATATGGGCTTCAAGGAGTATTTGTCGCATGTCGATTGTCTAATAATGGGTCGGAAATGCATGGACGCAATTGCTAAAATGAATCTCACTTCTGAACAATGGCCTTATGGCGATATTAGGATCATTGTGCTCAGCAATCACCTTAAATCAATACCAGAAAGCTTGCCAAAACATTTGGAAATATATTCAGGCGACATTAAAAAACTACTTTCGCAATTAGAAAATGACGGACACCAACATGCCTACATTGATGGAGGAACAACTATTCAGGGTTTCATTTCAGAAAAATTAATCCAAGAAGTGACCATTACCAAAGCACCGATCATCCTAGGTTCTGGAATCCCCCTTTTTGGTGATACAAACGGCGAAATCAACTTGATAAATGCGAAAGTTAAGGCCTTCAAAAATGACTTTATTCAAGAATATTATGAGGTTTCCTATGATTAAAACATCAACTCAGCCTTACTTTCTAGCCGGTTTAATTCTCAAGCATAAAAACAATTACTATCTTTAAAAGAACGCTGGTTTCCCCGATTTTCCGCAGAAAATATGTGCATCTCCCATTTCTGAGTCGTGTTACCACACCAAAATTTTATTGATTCATGAAAATACTTCTTACAGGAGCGACTGGTTATATTGGTAAACGAATTCTTCCCGTTTTAGTTCAAGAAGGCCACCATGTTGTTTGTTGTGTTAGAGATACCAATCGTTTCCGGCCACCGGCATCTTTAAAAAGCAATATCTCCGTCATTGAAGTCGATCTTTTAGATGCATCGAGTCTCGAGAATATTCCCGCTGATATAGATATGGCCTTTTACCTCGTTCATTCTATGTCCACATCCAAAGATTACCAATCCTTGGAAGAGCAATGCGCCATCAATTTTAGAGAAGCTCTAAATCAACGCTCTGTGGAACAAGTTATTTATTTGAGTGGAATTGTGAATGAAGACGAACTATCCGAGCATCTTTCATCCCGTAAAACAGTAGAAGATGAACTGGCAAAAGGGAATTACAACTTCACTTGTTTGAGAGCTGGGATCATCATTGGCTCTGGAAGCGCATCCTTCGAAATTATGCGCGATCTCGTGGAAAAGCTTCCCGTTATGATCACACCAAAATGGCTTTTAACCAAATGTCAACCAATTGGCGTCTCTGATGTGATTCTCTTCTTAACGCGAAGCATTGGCAAGGTAGAAACTTACAACAACAATTTTGATATTGGTTGTGATCAAGTGCTAACCTACAAAGAAATGCTTCTTGGATTGGCAAAAATGCGAAACCTGAAACGAAGGATTTGGACCGTTCCGGTGATGACGCCACGACTCTCCTCCTATTGGTTGTATTTCGTCACCTCAACTTCCTACAAACTTGCCAAATCTTTGGTGGATAGCATGAAAGTTGAAGTCACGTGCAGAAACGCTGATTTGAATAAAATATTAAGTATTGATCCTATTTCGTATGAAGAAGCATTAAGCAAAGCATTAACGAAAATAGAGAACAATGAAATCGTGTCTAGTTGGAAAGATGCATATTCGAGCAGTGGAATCGAGTTGAATATTTCAGAATTTATCAATGTGCCTCAATACGGTTGTTTCAAAGACCATCGCTCGCGAAAATTCACTAATCGAAGCTACAGCATCAACAAAATTTGGGGAATCGGAGGGAAGAACGGCTGGTATTACGGCACATGGCTTTGGCGAATTCGCGGATTTATGGACAAACTCGTAGGCGGTGTAGGCTTAAGACGAGGGCGCACGAATCAAACCACAATTTCAGCTGGCGATGCGCTCGATTTTTGGCGCGTTCTTTACGCCAATAAAGAAGAAGGACGATTGCTTCTATTTGCTGAAATGAAATTGCCCGGCGAAGCCTGGCTGGAATTTAAAATGAAGGAAGATGTCCTAGAGCAAACTGCGACTTTTCGACCGCGCGGACTTTGGGGAAGATTGTATTGGTATTCAGTCTACCCTTTCCATGGATTGATATTCAGCGGTTTATTGAAGCGCCTTTCTCAAGAAAAAAAATCGACCAATGGAAAGTCAAATTGAAGGATTTCCTACTATTATATTGAAGGAGGAAGAATTTGAAATCAAGGCCATTGACTTTTGGGAATTCAGGACTTTCAAGTATTCCGAAGTAACTAAAATCGAATACTCTAAGAGACTTGATTCTCAATTAATTTTTGGTTTTTTTGTATATCTCTATGAGTTGGAACACGCGCCCTTCAAACTAAAAATATATAAGAAAAATGGCGCTGATTGGACGTATGATTGTTCAAAAAATGAAGATCCTGAATTCAATAAAATACTGAGAGAAATCGAAGTGCGCTGTGGAATTGAAGTGCGCAAATAATATCGTACCTTCGTCTCAATGACCTAATTATGAAACTATTTATCTCACTTTCGGTTTGGCTAATTTTCGCCCCAACTTTCGCTCAGAGCTACAATTCTTATTTTACTGGAAACTCAATAGATGCTATTGTGAATCCGAATGGAGGCGTTTGTCTTATGGGAGGAGCATCGGAGGATGACAATGCGATGACCTGGTTTCTACAACAGGCAAACGGAGGAGATATTTTGGTCTTAAGAACAAGCGGATCAGATGGCTATAACGATTATTTTTATTCGACCCTGGGAGTGACCGTTAACTCAGTCGAAACGATTGTATGCAACAGTCCGGCCGCTAGTAACGAGAGCTACGTTCAGGAACGCATTGAAAAAGCCGAAGCGATTTGGTTTGCAGGAGGAGATCAGTGGGATTACATCAGTTTTTGGCGAGATACGCCTGTCGATAGTTTGATCAATGTTGGAATCTCGGACAGAGACTTAGTTATTGGAGGAACAAGCGCTGGAATGGCGATTCAAGGTGGTTATTATTTTTCAGCTGAAAATGGAACGGTGACCTCTGCGACTGCACTTTCAGATCCGTATGACTCGAATGTCACGGCAGATGGAAGCCCTTTTTTAACCAATCAGTACCTCGAAAATGTGATAATGGATACGCACTACGACAATCCAGACCGAAAAGGGAGACATGCTGTGTTTCTTGCGCGTATTTTAACTGATTCAGGAGTTCAGGCACGTGGCATAGCCTGTGACGAATACACGGCAATATGCGTTCAAACCGATGGAATTGCAAAGGTTTTTGGGCAACATCCAACGTATGACGACAATGCTTATTTTATCCAGCCAAATTGTGAATTGAGCGATCCCACTCCCGAAAATTGTTCTTCTGGCAACGCATTGACATGGGATAAAAATGGCACTGCGTTAAAAGTTTACTCGGTTAAAGGAACCAGTAACGGTTCAAATACATTTGACCTTACCGATTGGAAAACAGGTGTTGGTGGAACTTGGCGGCATTGGTCTGTTAGTCAAGGAAACCTATTAGAAACTGCTGGGACTGCGCCTAACTGTGCTTTGTCCTTCTCCTCTGAAATTTCTGAAAAATTTACCCTGAAAATGTCGCCAAACCCGAGTGCTGATTTTGTTCGCCTTCGTTCTGATAAACTTGATTTCTCGAATTGCACGTTGAAACTTCGGTCCGCCACAGGGGAATTCACAGAGTTTAATTCAAGTCCAGTTGGACCCCATGAAATTCAAATAGACCTGAGTAAATTGGCTACAGGAATTTATTTCTTGACGTTGAAGAATGCTTCTTTAGAAGAAATAAAATTGAAATTGGTGAAAAAGTAAATCACCATTCTAAAACTTCCAACCTATTTCGATGCAGCGCGATACGCCCTTCCTTTTCAAGACTTTTAAGAATTCTTGATATCACCACGCGAGAGGTATGCAAATCGTTGGCAACTTCCTGATGGGTAACATTCAATTCGCTGTCTTTCGAAACCATTACACGCTCCCGGAGGTATTTATATACGCGATCGTGCATGTTCATGAAGGCAAGACTATCGATAGACGTCAACAACTCCGACATTCTGGTCGAATAACTTTCAAAAACAAAAGCTCTCCAGTCGTCGAAGTGTAAAATCCACTGAGACATTTTTTCTACAGGAATCATAACCAAGGTACTATCGCTTTCGGCAACAGCTCTGATTTTACTTTTCGATTTACCCATGCAGCAAGACATCGTCATGGCGCAGGTATCTCCTCTTTCCAAAAAATACAACAGTAATTCATCTCCATCGTCGTCTTCTCTAAGAACTTTAACCGCACCATTAATCAAGAGAGGTGTATTTTCAATGGAGTCTCCGACGTCCATGATGATTTCACCGCTTTCAACTTTATACATGACTCCCGATTCGAAAATCGCTTCGATTAAATCGACTGAAAATAAAAATTCAAAACTCTCTTTCAAAAGCTTTTTTTGTTCAACACCCCAAGCTTGCTTTTTCACACTAAATTGTTTTTTGAAACGCTCTCAAGATCGCTAAAAAAATCAGGATAACTCTTCTTTACAGCTTCTGAATTTGAAATGTTGATCATTTTTTTTGATCCCGTTGCTAGAACGGCGCCCATCATTGCAATTCTATGATCATTGTGTGAATCAACACTACCACCCAGGACTTCACCACCATAAATTAACATGAGATCATCTTTCAAATCCACGCGGACACCCAATTTTGCCAATTCAGTTTGTATGGTATGCGCCCGATCGCTTTCCTTAGTAGCTAGCCTTGAAATCCCCTTGATTTTCGTGATTCCATTGCAGAAAGAGGCCAGCGCTGCCAGTGGTGGGAATAAATCAGGGCAATGAGTGGCATCAAACTCGAAACTTGTGAGCGTATTTGAACGAATTTGGAGCAGTTGATTTTTCCAAGTGACTGTTGCACCAGCTAGTTCAACCGCTTTGATGATTTCTTTATCCGCTTGAGCAGAATTGGGATTTAAACCTTTGAGTTCCACTTCCCCATTAATCGCCGCACCGACAATGTGAAAAGAAGCACCGCTCCAATCTCCCTCTACTTGATAAAGAAAACCGGGCGCAACCTTGTGATTGTTTTGAGGATTAATTTCAAAAGTTGTATAATTCTTATGCGTAACAGTCGCTCCAAAATCCTTTAAAATATCCAAGGTCATTTGAACATAAGGAATGCTTTTAATATTTTGAACTTGGATCGTGCTTTTTGCGTCTGCAAAGGCTAAAGTGATTAACAAACCTGTGAGCAATTGCGAACTTTCGGACCCATCGGTTTCAAGCTTTCCTGCAGATATTCCACTTTTAATGCGAAGCGGTAATTTGCCCTCATTTGCTGTTACATCAGCTCCTAGTTTCTCCAGGGCGTCAATAACCATATCCATTGGACGGACTAAAATTGATCCTTCTCCAATGACAGTAACATCTTTGCAAAGAGAGGCTGCAATTGGACTGAACATGCGCGTGCTTAAACCAGCTTCACCGCAATGAATCGTAACACTCGAAAGCAACGGTAAGCTGGTGGCGTCTATTAATAAATTCGAATCCTCGATTGTACATTTTGCGCCGAGTGCCTTAGCGATTTCCGTAGCTGCAATTGCGTCTTTACTCGGCGTGTACCCTTTTACAACTACAAAACTTCTCGACAAAAGTGCTATTGCAATAGCACGTTGTAAATAGCTTTTCGAATAAGGTACTTGGAGTGTTCCGTGATATGTAAATGGCCCGATAGATTTCAATAGATACATTTTGCTCCACGAAAATAAAAGGAATTCGCTAGAATCTGAATTGAAATATTGTGTTTAAATTTCGGATACTTAAATCTACAACTATGTTAGAAATTATAATGATCATTTTTCTAGGCCGATGGATTCATAAGCTTGCACAGAAATACAAGAAGCCCAATTCATGGCTTTACCCTCTAATTGCAGTATTGACCTATCTTATTTTCGGGTATGGAAGCGCCGTATTAATGATGATCTTATTCATTAATGTGAATAATGAGGTGCCTAGTCTTCTCGTTGGACTTCTGGGAATACCATTTGGTGCGGGAGCAGTATGGCTATTGCATTCCATATTAAAACGAGCTTGGTCTCGCGAATTGGGTTCACAGGATGCACTTTTGGATGATAATTCTGATGAATTATAATTCAGGTGCCAAAGTGAACTCAAAACGCCTTTCTATAGATTAATGTTGGATTACAAAATAAAAGCTGCTCGAATATGTGAACGTCATTAATACGCAATGTCATTTCAACAAAGCCACTGCAAACGCAAGATTTTCTTCGTAGTGCGCAAAATCCATCGTTGGCCGATTCATCATTGTGATGCGATCCTGATCTGCGTATTTGAGGTACATTTTAAATCCAGCTATTTCATCCAAAATCTTACGCCCATTGGGGGTTGGCTGCTCGTATAGTCTGGAAAAAATGAAATTCATCAATAAATGAAGGATGGTAAAGACGATTGGGACAAAGAGCATCCCACCATACATTGATCGTAACAGTAAGCCGAGACTCAAGGTTATAATCGGAAAAATGAATTGACTAATTTTTAGTTTGTTGTTACGCAAATAATAAACATCTTTTTGTTTCGCGTCGATTTCACTTTCGAGCTGATCACAGGCGATTGCCAGCCTACCATTGTGCTTTGACTTGCTGATCACCATCGGATTTTTAACGGTGAGTCGATCGTGAAAATTCTTCTCAGGTCCCTCGTAAAGGTCTACTTTATGGGTCTCATTAGGCGTAATTTGATACGTTTTACTATTCAACCTGGAAATATTTATCCAGCCTTTCGTGGCTATTCCTAGTACGGCGCTTGCTACCATTGTATCTGTTCTTCGCCCTTGATTGTCGAGGTAAGCAACCTCAG
>Ga0209137_1002336_pt1 | contig 16820 bp, 14 predicted proteins | sample SaaInl5LU_22_DNA_FD_184642 | JGI IMG/M metagenome (GOLD analysis project Ga0209137, IMG submission 184642) | Marine microbial communities from expanding oxygen minimum zones in the Saanich Inlet - ESP_105LU_22_DNA (SPAdes) (version 2) | ecosystem: Environmental > Aquatic > Marine > Intertidal... | reverse complement strand
CGCTTTAGGGTATCAATATTCTCTTGTGAGAAATGCTCCTTAAACCCAAGGTCTTCATCAAGCCGGAGCATCGCCTCGGGCGATTGTAGATACCCTTGTACGGCGATGCTGTCTTGGGACGTGGCGATGGGCGAGCCCCCGAAAAGGCTTGCGGCACCGGACGCGCCCGGTGGCTCTGCTTGCTGGATTAGGAACTCGGATTTGGTGGCGTACATTGGTGTCGCGAGAACATAGAAATAATACCCCGCGATCAATGTGGGCAAAAAGACAAAGGCGCTTAGTCGCGAGATCAAAAGCAGTAGTTTGCGACGGCGGCGTTTTGCGATGTCTTGTTGGATGCGCCTAATTTCGAGGGCGCGATCGTCCGGCGACGCCATCTCGGTTGCGGGTAGCTGTGCTTTGCCGTTTTGGGTGGTTTTGGGGCAATTGAATACGCCCAAGGGCTTGGCGCACCGCTTCTTCATCGCGGGCCGTGTTGCCACTTTGGGCCACGTTTGAAGTTGCGGCGCCTGCGTTGGTATTGCTCTCGGGCATGACCAAATCAAGGGTGTTGGCCCGTTGAAACGGATCAATCCCCTTTTCGCGCAGCAACCTGATTGCATCAAAATCGGATGTGGGTGCGAGCCCGTGTTTTTGTGCCACGCGTCGCGCCATACGCAGCTGACGGCCGGTCAGCCCCTCTTGGCGGATCGCATCAAGCGGCCCATCAACGGCCTTGAGCGGAGTAGTGCCTTGAGGTGTCGTTGTTTCGGCCGCTGCCTGATCCGGTGCGGGCGTTGCACCTTGAACGGGGCGGCGGATCCTAAACTTTTGCGCCTTGGGTTTGGTAGTCATAAAGTTGCTTAGCCTCTTCCAAGGTTTCAAACATATTCAATTGGCCGTTCATCAAAACGGCGGCTTGTTTGGCGTGTTTTTCCAAAGTCTCTGCTTGGTGCGACACGATGATAACGGTCGTTGTCCTGAACCGCTCTTTCAAGATTTCTGCGGCTTTGCGGTTAAAGTTCACATCCGTGGTTGAGGGCATTCCCTCATCGATGAGGTAGACATCAAAATCGAGCGCAAGCATTAGCGCAAAAGTAAAACGCGCACGCATGCCTGACGAAAAGGTGCCTACAGGCATGTCGAAATACTCGTCGATGTCACACATCCAGCGGCAGAATGCTTCGACATAATCGGGGTCCAGCCCGTAAAGCCGTGCGATATACCGTGAGTTGTCCATGGCCGTGTGTCTGTTGGTCACGCCGCCCATAAAGCCCAATGGAAAAGAGATGCGGCAACTGCGTCTGATCTCGCCCTCATCTGGTTTTTCGAGCCCCGCCATCATGTTGATCAGGGTGGTCTTGCCGGTGCCATTAGGCGCAAGGATACCCAAGGATTTACCAAGCTCGACCCGAAAGCTTACCCGATCCAGGATCACTTTACGCTGTGTCCCCGTCCAGAATGATTTGCTGACATTTTCAAACTCGAGCATTGGCTCCGGTTCCTGACACTACACCTCGCGCTCGGTAACGGTACAAAGCGGGTTTCTTCCGCCAGTTAATAGGAACGCAATTGGGCATTATTATGTCTGTTTTTGAAAACAATTGCCACGTTTCGGGCGGACTGGTTAAACGAAAAAAGGCCCCAGCGGTGACTGGAGCCCTTCAAATTTTGCGAAAATCCGCTGGTGGTCCGGTTAGGCTTGCTGTTTCTCAACCCGCAACAATTTACCTGCGATGAATGACGCCACAGCAGCAAAGAAGCTAAACAGTGCCCCCATTTTCGCAGCGTCTTGAACGGGCCCTGCATCAAAGGCCACAGAGGCCACAAAAAGCGAAACCGTAAAGCCGATAGCCGCTACAAAACCAATCACGATCAGATCAACAAGACGCATCCCTTGGGGCAGCCCAAGGCCCAGAGGGCGTGCTGCGATCCATCCGAAGATAAAGATACCAACAGGCTTACCGATCAGCAGACCCGCAAGAACAAGCCATGTAGCATCGCCAATAGAGCTGAACTCAACACCGGCATTCAGCAGACCAAAGAAGAACAAGATGATCTCAACGGGGTGCTTCAATGCGTGCTCGATCTTGTTGAGCAAGTCTGTCAAATACTGTTCGGCCTCGCTGAAAATACCAAAAGCGCGGTCAGCGTGCGGAATGGTTGGCACGATCGGCAAAAGGCCCAATGCGGGGTGAAGGCCCGAACGCATGAAGCCGTACCAGCTGATGCAGGCAGCAATGGCATAGGGCACGAAATGCAGCTTGGTGCGTACCCATGTGCTGACAGGGCGCATTTGGTTTCCTCTGTCCATTTTGCGCGGCAGCCAGTTGGCCAAGAGAAATACACCGATGGCAGCGCCAAATGAGGCCAGCAGCCAAACCGGAGCCAATTCGCCCGATGGGTAGAAAATCGCCAAAATGATGAGGCCCGCAGCATCATCTGCGATTGCCAGCAACAACAAAAAGCGTACCGCAGGGTGGCCTGCGCCAAACACAAGGCGTCCAACAAGGTAGCTGAATGCGATGTCTGTTGCCGTTGGAATTGCCCACCCGTTAGCGACTGCGCTGAACTTGTCTTCACCAAGCAAAAACGCCAACCCAAGGTACACAGAAATCGGGCCGACCATGCCGCCGAGTGTGGCAAACAAAGGTGTTGCCGCTTTCTTGCCACGCAGCGAGCCTTCTTTGAGGATCACGGCCTCCCAGACCTCTTTTGCGGCGATTGCAAAGAACAGCGCCATCAAAATATCGTTCACCAGATAGTGTAGGGTGAGGGTGCGATGCCCATCATGAAGGTGCCCGATCGGCGCATGATCCCAAATAGTGAACTCTACGAAATGGTGGTAGCTTTCGGCGTTAGTGTTTGCCCAAATCAGCGCGATCAATGCTCCGGCAATGAGCAAAAGCGAGTAGTTGGTGACGAAATTCCAGACGCGGTACATGGTGTCTTCCCGTATTATTGTGCCAGCTGCCTACGCCAACTGGTTCAACGGTTCAACGCCCATTGCGTCAGGCGATCGCCTGCCAGACCAACCCTGCGCTGACGGAACCGACGAATGCCAGTCCAAGATATGCTGCGAAAACTTTGCGTTTAACGAGCGCGTAGACTGCAATCGCTGCGGGGATACAGCTTACGCCACCGGCCATCATAAATGACAGCGCTGCCCCTTGTGACATGCCTTGATCCACCAAGCCTGCAACAAGTGGGACCGCTGCGTAGCCGTTGAGATAGGCAGGACCGCCCAGGATTGCACCAAGAATGACTGGCTGCACGCCTTCACCGCCCAAAAAGCCCGCGACAAATTCGGCCGGAACATAGCGCGTCATCATAGCCTCAAAAATATACGCGATGAGCAGCCATTTGAACAAAAACGCGCCGTTAGTGAGGGTGGTTTCACGGAAAGTAGCAGTGCGGTCAGCTTCGCCCCAGAATTTCCATAGCGGCTTTTGATCAAACCCCGAAGGACCAGATGATTTTGAGCAGCAAGACTTTACAGGCGCAATTTTCAGTGGGTCACTGAAGACGGCAGTGCCAGACAGCAGCTGCGTGACCAGACCGCCGCCGATGCCGACACTGATTGCCGCCACGGTTTTTGCGATTGCAAAGTCAAATCCAAGGGCGGATCCGGTGATTGCGAATTGGGCAGGGTCCATCAATGGCGACGCTAGCCACAGTGCCATGACCGCCCCAAGGGGTGCCCCAAGCGCCAAAAGCGCGGAAACAAACGGAATGACCTCGCACGAACAAAAAGGCGCCACCCCCCCGACAATTGCGGCGAATATAATCATGCGGACCGGTGGGCCGGTGAAGGCTTTGGCCACCAGCCCTTCGGCGCCAGTGGCCTTGAGGTAAGCCACCGAAAAGATTGCAAATAAGATAAATGGCGCTGTGTGTGCCAAGCTGCCAAAACCGCTGGCGATTACGGGGCCAAGGGCGTTCAGGTCGAAGAAGGCAAGAACTGCAAGTGCTGCCAAAGTGACAAGAATTGCTTTGTCCGCCCCGCGCCAAAGTGTTGCAGGTTTGATCGCGCTCGACCGTGTTTGGGATGCGTCGCTCATGATGTAGCCTTTGTATTGTTTGGTGCTGCTTGGGCTTGGATGTCGGAACAGCATTCGCCATCGCTACATTTGCAATCTGGACCACACTGACATGCGGGACCACAGGCACAGCAATTGGCCATCAAAAATCCGCAGAGCGCCTCTATATCGTCGTAGGCGGCCCCAACCGAAATAATTGAACGCCCGTGTTTTTGCTGTTGGATTAGACCCGCTGCTGCAAGAATTTTCATGTGATGTGTGAGTGTTGAGCCCGAGACGTCCGACCGCTCTGCCAGCTCTCCGATGCTGAGCCCTTTTGGTCCGGCTTGCACCAGAACACGGAGCACACCCAAGCGTTGTTCGCTGCCTAACGCGGCAAACGTAGATGCAGCTACTGTTAGGCTGAGACCAGTGGAGGCGGCGGGGTGCAGTGCGCTTTCATGTTTCATATCCTACATTTCGAAGAAATTCGAAATAATAGCAAGCGTTATTTCGATAAATTTAGAAATAACTTACCTGCGCGCATCTTTCACCTTGTTTGATCGTGGTGAAATCACTACCCCGATGACCGAGCTATACCTTCCAAACATGAGGCCCCCATGTCCAAGACGCCCGTTGATATCGCTTTTGAAAATATGGATGCCTCTGATGCGGCGCGTTTGCGGTTTTATGAGCGGTTAGCGGATGCAGAGTTGTTTATGCTGTTGCTTCAAGAGGCAGACGGTGAAGACGTTGAGCCAGACGTGTTCGATGTTGAGGGCGGGCAGTTCGTATTGGTATTTGACCGCATTGAACGGCTGACTGCATTTGCGGAAAGGCCTGTGCCTTATGTTGCTGTGTCGGGACGCGTATTGGCTGCGATGTTAAGCGGACAAGGCATTGGGATGGGTGTCAATCTGGGGCAGTCGTCCGAAATATTGATCCCAAACGATGCGGTTGAGTGGTTGCATGCGACACTTGGAAATCTACCAACAGAAGTCACTGCGACCCCGAAAGAGATTACACCGCCCAAGGGTCTGCCAGAAGATTTAATCGCGGCACTTGATGCGAAGCTGGCAACTGCCACGGGGCTTGCGCAAAAGGCTGTGTTGGTCGGTGTTGCTTATGATGACGGATCGCGTGGGCATATGCTGGCATTTATTGATGTGGCGGCGGGTGCTGAGAATGCGCTGGCGCGCGCTGTTGGTGAAGCGCTGACGTTCTCGGGGCTTGAGGCGGGTGTCTTGGATGTGGCGTTTCTTGCCTCCCGCGATCCAAGTGTGTCTGCGCTTTTGGCCGCGGGGTTGCACTTTGATCTTCCAGAGTTGTTGATGCCTGAGGCGCCAAAAGCACCCGGGATGGACCCTGCAAATCCGCCAAAACTGCGCTAAGTGGTTGGACGCGGGTGCGAGACGCTGTCTCGCGCTCTGGGATATTTTGAACAAAAGAAGATGAGAGGCCATTCGTGATGAGCCAACCGATGATCGAGATGATGTGGGCAGAGGGGGCGGATACGTCGCTTGGGTTGCCGGCGTATGAGACGACGTTGGCAGCCGGTGCTGACCTGCGCGCCAATTTGCCAGACCGCGGTGCAGTGGTGCTTGAGCCTGGGGCGCGCGCGCTTGTTCCGACAGGGCTGTGCATGGCAATTCCTGCGGGTTTTGAGGTGCAGATCCGGCCGCGCAGTGGTTTGGCGCTTAAGCATGGGATTACGCTACTAAACAGTCCCGGTACCATTGATGCGGATTACCGTGGTGAAGTAGGGGTCATCGTTCTGAACACATCGTCTGAGCCTTTTGTGATTAGTCACGCTGATCGCATCGCGCAAATGGTTGTGGCGCCAGTTGTTCAGGGTGAATTCAGAGTGGTAAGCGCACTTGGGCAAACGGCGCGTGGTAGCGGTGGCTTTGGTTCGACGGGGCGCAGCTGATGTTAGTTGTCTTTTCAATGGCCGCGTTTTTGTGGGTGTTCGGCATGATCACCCAAACGCCGAAACAAGCACGCTGGATCATGATCGGTTTGTTGTTTGTTGCAGTTTTGGCGGTGCACATCATTTTGCCAAATGGTCACCCGCTGCGCGAGGGCACCGGTGGGGATGCGCGGCTTTGGATATTGCTGGCGGCTTTCGTGGGGCTTGTTCTGGCTTACCGCCGTGGTTTGTTGTGGATCAGAGCGCGCACAAATCCCGTCAGTTTTGAGGTTCCTCAAACCGGTCAGTTATTTGCGGACGTAGAGTTGGAACGCGCCGCACGTCACATCGTGTTGCGAGAGATCGGTGGCGTTGGTCAGAAGTCCCTAAAAGAGGCGAAAGTTTTGGTGATTGGGGCTGGCGGCCTTGGGGCGCCTGCTTTGATGTATCTGGGTGCTGCGGGCGTTGGTACGCTTGGAATTATTGATGATGATAGTGTCGAAAACACCAACCTACAGCGCCAAATCATACACAATGATGCGGCAATCGGCATGCCCAAAGTGTTCAGTGCTGAGGCGCGCTTAAAGGCACAAAACCCTTTTGTCACGGTGCGCCCGTATAACCGCCGCCTGACTGCTGATATGGCAGCGGACTTAATCGCGGACTATGATCTGGTACTTGATGGCAGCGACAATTTTGAGACCCGTTATTTAGTGAACGAGACCTGCCAGAAGCTTGGTAAGCCGTTGATTGTTGCAGCGCTGACCCAATGGGAGGGGCAGATCAGCACGTATGTTCAGGGTGGGCCGTGCTACGCTTGCGTGTTTCCTAAAGCACCTGACAGCAAGCTTGCGCCAAGCTGTGCAGAAGCTGGCGTGGCGGGGCCTTTGCCCGGCGTTATCGGGGCGATGATGGCTGTTGAAGCGGTGAAAGAGATAACTGGCGCGGGCGAGGGGTTGTCGGGATCAATGCTGATCTATGATGCGCTTTATGCGCAAACGCGCCACATCAAAATTACACGCAATAAGAACTGTACCGTGTGCGGCAGCGCGACGTAGCGGCTTACATCGGGTCGCTTGCGTGCCTACATAAAACTAAAGCGTAGTTTACCGGAGAGATATTATGACCGCATTGACCACATGGACCGAACCTTTTGACATGCCGGCTTTCTCGAAGGTGCGCGATGACATGTTTGCGCCGGCTTTCGAGGCGGCATTGGCCGAGGCGCGTGCGGATGTGGCAGCAATTGCAGCTGACCCCGCACCTGCCACATTTGAAAACACGATTGAGGCGATGGCCCGCGCGGGAGAAGATCTCGATAAGGTCTTATCAATTTTCTACACGATTTCTGGCGCTGTCTCTAACGATACCCGAGAGGCGCTAAGCCGCGATTTCTCGCCTGCTTTGGCAGATTACAGTTCTGAGATTTCTTTGAACGCGGACCTGTTTGCGCGGTACCAAGCGCTTTGGGATCAGCGTGCCAATTTAGATTTAACCGCCGAACAAGCCCGCGTTTTGGAGCTGAGCTACAAAAACTATGTGCGGGCAGGGGCGCTCTTGGAGGGGGACGATCGTGCGCGCTACGCAAAGATCAAATCACGCCTTGCCAGCCTTGGAACCGCGTTTGGTCAGAACCTTCTGTCTGATGAGCGGACTTGGTTTATGGAGCTTACCCAAGCTGATCTGAACGGCCTGCCGGAGTTTGCCGTCGATGCAATGCGCGCAGCGGGACAGGAAAAAGGCGTAGACGGCCCCGTTGTCACCCTTGCCCGCTCAATCATCACACCGTTTTTGCAGTTTTGTCCGAACCGTGATTTGCGCAAAGCGGCTTATGAAGCTTACGTGGCGCGCGGTGCTAATGGGGGCGAAACCGATAACCGCGCACTGGCAAATGAGATGCTTTCGTTGCGCCATGAACTGGCACAACTGTTGGGCTATAAAGACTATGCGGCCTACAAACTGGAAGTTGAAATGGCGGGGGATGCTGATGCAGTTCGTTCGTTGTTGATGGATGTGTGGGCCCCTGCAAAGGCGGCGGCGGACGCAGATGCGATTGTTCTTGAACAGATGCTTATTGCAGATGGTCACGCAGGGCCCATTCAGCCGTGGGACTGGCATTATTATGCAGAGGCTCGTCGCAAGGCAGAGCATGATTTGGATGAGGCTGAATTGAAGCCCTACCTGCAACTTGACCGTATGATCGAGGCTGCATTTTCTTGCGCATCCCGGCTGTTCGGTCTGTCTTTTGAGCCTGTCGAGCTGGATTTGTATCATGAAGACTGTCGTGCGTGGAATGTGACGCGCAACGGTGAGCATATCGCGGTGTTCGTGGGGGATTATTTCGCGCGCGGGTCAAAGCGTTCTGGTGCGTGGTGCTCTGCGATGCGGGCGCAAAACCGGATGGATAAAGAAGTCCGCCCAGTTGTGTTAAACGTGTGTAACTTTGCCAAGCCTTCCGGTGGACCTGCACTTTTGTCTTATGATGACGCGCGCACGTTGTTTCATGAATTTGGACATGCGCTCCATCAGATGCTGTCAGATGTGACGTACGAAATGGTAAGTGGCACATCAGTGCCGCGCGATTTTGTGGAACTACCCAGCCAGCTCTACGAGCACTGGATGGAGGTGCCCGAAGTCTTTGAGACATTCGCTACCCACGCCATTACGGGTGCGGCGATGCCTGCAGACTTGCGGGAACGGCTTCTTGGGGCATCGACCTACAATATGGGGTTCCAAACGGTTGAATACGTTGCCTCAGCGTTGGTTGATCTGGATTTCCACGACGGTCCACCACCTGCTGATGCGATGCAGGCCCAAGCGGAGACGCTTGACCGGATCGGGATGCCCGCCGCAATCCGTATGCGCCATGCCACGCCGCATTTCGCCCATGTGTTTTCAGGCGGCTACTACGCGGCCAGCTACTATAGTTACATGTGGTCCGAGGTTATGGACGCTGATGCGTTTGAAGCCTTTGAAGATGCGGGAAGCGCATTTGATGCCAAAACGGCCAAGGCTCTTGAGCAGCACATCTTATCAAAAGGCGGCAGTGTTGATCCGAAAGACTTGTATATTGCCTTCCGCGGCAGATTGCCTGGTGTGCAAGCCCTTCTTAAGGGGCGCGGACTGGCCGCCTAAAGACCGATGCGCGAGCGACCTATTGGTCCGCTTGCGCCTCAGCTTCTGTTGTAGCTGTATCGTCAGCGGCTTCGATTGAGGCTGTCTCTTCGCGCAGTGCGCCATTGTCCCACTCACCGCTTGCTGTTTCGCCTGTGGCGTAGGTCATTGTGCCCGCGCCTTGGCGTTTGCCTTGAACAAACAGACCTTCATAGATGTCGCCGTTTGCGTAAGTGGCCTTGCCCTGACCGCTAATTTCGCCGCGGGTCCATTCACCCTCATAGATAAAACCATCAGGCATGGTGATTTTGCCTGTGCCTGACCGCTGCCCTGCGCTGAACGTGCCCACATAGACAGTGCCGTCTGCGTAGGTTGCGGTACCTTGCCCGTTGCGTTGCCCGTTTTCCCACGCGCCTTCATAGCGGTAGCCATCAGGGTACGTCATCACGCCTTGGCCATGGTTGCGCGCGTTTTTGAACCCGCCTTCGTAAATCAAACCATTGGTGTAGGTGGCACGCCCTTCGCCAGAAATAACGCCTGCGTCCCACTCACCCGAATAGGTGTTGCCATCTGCGTAGATGATTTCGCCGGTGCCTTCGGCCAGACCACCCACGAATGAGCCTGTGTAAACAGAGCCATCGGGATAGGTCACCACACCTTCGCCATCAATCTCGCCGCGGGTCCAGTTGCCCACGTATTTGTAGCCGTCCGTGCTTGTGAATGTGCCTTGGCCGTGGCGTGCATCATTGTTGAACGCGCCCACGTAGATATCGCCGTTTGCGTACGTTACGGTGCCTTGCCCCTGACGCTGGCCGGCCACGAAAGTGCCTTCGTAGACGTCACCGTTGATTTGGGTCAGCTTGCCGTCGCCTTCCATCTGGTCGTTGACCCATGTGCCCTCAAACACAAGCCCATCTGCGGTCTTGAGCGTCCCGGGGCCAGCGCGCTTATCATCTGCCATCTCGCCTTCGAACACAGAACCATCGGGGTAGGTGATTTTGGCAGAGCCGGATTTGATCCCGTCGACCCATTCGCCTTCATAGATGTAGCCGGAGGGGTCTTGCATCTTGCCGATGCCGTCGTGCCGCCCGTTTGTGACACCGCCTTCATACACGACACCGCCATCGTATAGAATGAGGCCAGTGCCGGTCATCATACCTGCTGCCCAATCCCCCTCATAAGTGCCGCCATCGGTGAAAGTGATCTTGCCAAAACCGCTGGGTTGGCCGTTCTGAAACTCACCCACATAAAGCGAGCCGTTGGGAAAGCGTGCTGTACCTTGGCCGCTGATCGTGCCGTTGACCCACTCGCCTTCGTACTCATATCCGTTAGGCAAAGTGTAGCGGCCCATGCCATGCTGCTTGCCGTCTTTAAATGTCCCCTCGTAGACACCGCCATTTTCATACTGCTTTGTCTGTGTGCTTTGTGCAGCCACTGGTGCTGCGGCCAAAGAGGTGGCGGCCAAAAGGGCCGCAAGGACGGATGCGGTATTGCGCTGCACGGTAGTTCCCCCGAAAGTCTAGGCAGGGCCATTGATGCCCCTTGGCGAAAGCCTAAATCAGCAACGAGCAATGAACAACGACTTTTGCGCATCGCAAATTGGCAGCCCTTTCGCTTGGGGCTACATCTGCTAAAGCAAAGCGTGGTTTTCGAAAAAGGGACGGCAATGTCTGATCTGGTCGGTCAAAAAGGGTCGCGTACACGCGCCGAGGATAACTTTCGGCTGACAATGGCGCAGCTAAACCCAACGGTTGGGGATTTGGCGGGCAATGCGCAGCTTGCCTTTGATGCGTGGCAAGAAGCGCGTGAGGCAGGTGCAGACCTGATCATGTTGCCCGAGATGTTTATCACCGGTTATCAGGTGCAGGATTTGGTTCTAAAGCCGCAGTTCGTGCGTGATGCGATGGCCCAGATCGAGGCGTTGGCCGCGCGCGTTAAACACGGACCAGCGATGGCAGTTGGCGGGCCACAAAGCAAAGCCGGTCAGTTGTTTAACGCGTACTATCTGCTGGATGGCGGCGAGATCACATCCGTTGGTCACAAGCATGAACTGCCAAACTTCAACGTCTTTGACGAGGTCCGCCACTACGCATCTGCGCCGCTTCAGGGGCCTACGTCTGTGCGCGGTGTTCGTATCGGCTTTCCGATTTGCGAAGATGCGTGGCACGAAGATGTGGCTGAGGCGATGGAAGAAAGCGGCGCCGAGATGCTGTTTGTTCCGAACGGTTCGCCCTATTTTCGCGGTAAGTTTGATGTCCGGATGAGCCACATGGTGGCCCGTGTTGTTGAGACAGGTTTGCCGCTGGTGTACCTCAATATGGTTGGTGGACAGGACGATCAGATCTTTGATGGTGGCTCATTTGTGTTGAACAAAGGCGGCGCACTTGCCCTTCAGATGCCCCTTTTTGATCAAGCGCTTAGTCACATTGATTTCACGCGCACCGCAGATGGGTGGCGTGCTGTAGACGGTGAGATAACCGCGCAACCGTGCACAGAGGAACAAGATTACCGCGCCATGGTTGAGGGTCTGCGGGACTATATGGGCAAAACCGGATTTTCCAAAGTGCTGCTTGGTTTGTCAGGCGGCATTGATAGTGCGATTGTGGCGACCATCGCGGCGGATGCGCTTGGCCCTGAGAACGTGCGTTGCGTGATGTTGCCGTCAGAATATACCAGCCGCGAAAGCCTTGATGACGCCGGTGAAGTTGCAAACCTGCTTGGATGTAAGCTCGATGAGGTCAGCATCGCAGGCCCGCGCGCCGCAGTGACCGAAGCCCTTGCACCGCTTTTTGCAGGACTTGATGAGGGACTGACCGAAGAAAATATTCAGTCGCGCTTGCGGGGGCTTTTGTTGATGGCCCAGTCAAACAAATTTGGCGAGATGCTTTTGACAACGGGCAACAAATCCGAAGTCGCCGTCGGCTATGCGACCATCTATGGTGATATGTCGGGTGGTTATAACCCCATCAAAGATATGTACAAAACCCGCGTGTTTGAGACTTGCTGTTGGCGCAATGCCAACCACCGCCCTTGGATGATGGCCCCTGAAGGTACTGTTATTCCGCCGCGTGTGATCGACAAGCCGCCGACAGCAGAGTTGCGTCCGGATCAAAAAGACAGCGACAGCTTGCCCGAGTATGAAGTTCTTGATGCGATCCTTGAAATGCTCATCGATGAGGAGCGGTCGGTTGCTGAATGTGTCGCTGCGGGCTTTGACCGCGATGTGGTCAAGCGCGTCGAGCATTTGGTTTATATCAGTGAGTATAAACGCTTTCAGGCTGCGCCGGGACCAAGGCTGAGCCAAAAAGCGTTTTGGCTTGATCGCCGCTATCCGATTGTGAACCGTTGGCGCGATGGTAGCTGATGCGCTGTGCCCCCGCTTAAGGCCTGATTGGACCCCGACAGACGGGGCCGTTGGTGCGCTGGCCGAAGTGGGGTATTTCGCAACGCATCCCGTGGGTGTCGCCGCATTGGTTCTTGCTGTGCTGTCGCTTCTATGGCCGACACCTTTGGTGCGGTATGCTGCGTTGGTGGTGGTGTCTTTTGCTTTGCTAGGTGAAGTTGAGACGCTCTTTGCAAGTGCCACCTTCGCAGGGCAGCTTTATTCAGAGGGGTGTCGCGGCGCACCTTGGGCAACTGGGGCGCTATTGATAGCTTTGCTTGGTGCCGTGGCATGGCGAAAACTAGACAAGCGCCCAAGGGTGTGAGACATCCCGCGCGAACAGGAGAATTTCCGATGACCACGACTCGTTTTGCCCCGTCGCCCACTGGCTTTTTGCATATTGGTAACCTGCGCACTGCGCTTTTTAATTATCTGATTGCGCGCAAGAACAATGGCTCTTTCATTCTGCGGATTGATGACACTGATCCAGAACGCTCAAAGCAAGAGTATGTGGATGCGATTCAGCAAGATCTGGAATGGCTTGGCATCACATGGGACCGGATGGAGCGTCAGTCAGACCGCCTTGACCGCTATGCGGCTGAAGCAGACAAGCTGCGCGGCATTGGCCGGTTTTACGAGTGTTTCGAAACGCCTACCGAACTTGATTTGAAGCGTAAAAAGCAACTCAACATGGGCAAACCACCGGTTTATGACCGTGCGGGTCTTTCGTTGAGTGACGCTGAGAAAGACGCGTTGCGCGCTGAGCGTGCTGGCCACTGGCGCTTTTTGCTCGACCAGTCGCGAATTGAGTGGACCGATGGTATCTTGGGCGACATCAGCATTGATGCGGCATCCGTCAGTGATCCGGTTCTGATCCGCGGTGACGGTCAGGTGCTTTACACTTTGGCGTCGGTTGTTGACGACACCGACATGGGCGTGACCCATGTTGTGCGCGGCTCAGATCACGTGACCAACACTGCGACGCAAATCCAGATGATCGAAGCAATCGGTGGCACTGTTCCCACTTTTGCGCACCACTCTCTTTTGACCGGACCGCAGGGCGAGGCGCTTTCGAAGCGTCTTGGTACACTTGCGCTGCGCGATCTTCGTGAACGCGGTGTTGAACCAATGGCGTTGTTGTCGCTTTTGGCGCGCATCGGGTCGTCCGATCCGGTTGAGCTGCGCGGCTCAATTGATGAATTGGTTGACGGCTTTGACATCACCAAGTTTGGCTCTGCACCCACGAAATTTGATGAGAATGATCTGTTTCCGCTGACTGCGAATGTGCTGCAAGGCCTGCCTGCTGACGCCGTGACGCATGATCTGAACGGGTTGGGTGTGCCGGCAGAGCTTCAGGCGCAGTTCTGGGCTGTTGCGAAGGATAATATCACCGTAAAGGCAGATTTGGCCCAGTGGTGGACGCTTTGTTCCGAGGGTGCAGACCCTGTTATTGACGACGAAGATGCTGAGTTTGTTGCCCAAGCGATGGCGTTGTTGCCAGATGCTCCATTTGACGCTGAGACATGGGGTCAGTGGACATCAGCTGTAAAAGCCGAAACTGGCCGGAAGGGTCGCGGGTTGTTTATGCCATTGCGCAAAGCGCTAACCGGCATGCAGCACGGCCCTGACATGTCTGCGCTTTTGCCCCTGTTGCAAGTCATCCGCGCGAAATCCTAAAGCAGGTATAGCGGGGCGTAAGACCGCCCCGCACCTTTGTCCCTAATTTCCTCTGCGCAGGATGCCTGCGGGGCGTGCCTTCAGCGGCCCCCAAGCATAGCCTAGGAAGGCCAGCATCGTGGCTGCAACGCCGCCGATGATAATGGCCAACGCATTACCCCAGACAATCGCAAAGCTGGTTTCCATCACAAATGTGCTGACGGCCCATGCAAAAGTCAGCCCTGCAACCAGCGCGATTGTGCCCGCGGCCGCACCCAGAAGCCCTGCACGCAACGCAAAACTTTGCAGGATAACGCCTTTTGATGCGCCGAGGGTTTTGAGGACTGCTGCCTCAAACGTGCGCGCATCAACACCTGCTGCTGCGGCTCCGATCAAGACCAAAAAACCTGTAATCAATGTGGCTGATGCCCCTAGGGATGTGGCCGCAGCGAGGCTTGCCAAAAGCTCGCCCACACGTGCAATTGCGTCGGCGACCCTGATCGCGGTGATGTTGGGGAATGTTCCCGCGAGGTCACGCAAAATTTCGGCCTCAGCCTCGGGTGTGGCGTAAACTGTTGCGATGTGGCTGTGCGGTGCGCCCTGCAGTGCAGCAGGGTTCATGGTCAGGATGAAGCCAATCCCTGCGGTCGAAAAGTCCACCTCCCGAAACGATGTGATCGTGCCTGTGATATCACGCCCCAGGATGTTGATCGTCATCGTATCCCCAAGGACAAGACCCATCTCTTCGGCTTCTTCGGCGGCAAAGCTAATTTGCGGTGCGCCGGTATAATCTGCGGGCCACCAACTGCCTTGCGTGATTGTCACCCCGTCTGCAGCTGTTTGTGCGTATGTGACGCCGCGGTCACCTTGTAATACCCAATGATCACCTGCGACCTCTTTTGCGGGGCGGTCATTTATCTTGCTGATGACGCCACGCAACATTGGCGCAGTATCCACCCGAGACACCGCAGGGTCACCCGCCAGCCGCGCGTTAAAGCCGTTAAGTTGGTCAGACTGAATATCGACAAAGAAATAGCTGGGGGCGACGTCTGGCAAATCTTGCGCGATTGCGCCGCGCAGGTTGCCGTCAATTTGACCAACGGCGGCAAGCACGGAAAGGCCAAGACCCAGTGACAAAATAGCTGAGCTTGCCTGTTCACGTGGCCCGCCGATGGCACCAAGCGCAAGACGCAAGGCAGGCCGCCCGCGCAACGCGTGCATTTTGGTTGCGGCTGCCGCCAACGCTCGCAGTCCGCGCGCGGCTAACGCAAGCACACCCAGTACAGCGATAATGCCCCCCGCGGTCCAAAGGGTTAGGAACGCCGTGCCTGAAAATGCGATGGCGCTAAGCACCAACGCGGCGACCAACCCCGCAGTCAGAAACAGGTATCTTTTGCGTGGCAGTGCGTTGTCGTGCCCTAATGCGTCCCGAAACAGCGTGGCTGCGCGAATATTTTCCGTGCGCGCAAGAGGCCAAAGCGTGAAGATTGCAGCGGCAAATGCGCCATAAATAGCAGCTTCGATGAGTGGTTTGGGGTGAACTGAAAACTCGGCGGGAACCGGCAGGCGGGCTTCAATAATGGGCGCGAGGGCCAGTGGAAGTGCGGCGCCAAGCACAAGCCCGATAGCGATGCTCAAGATCGTTAACAGGCTGATTTGAATGGCGTAAGTGGCAAAGATGGTTGAACGTGATGCGCCCAATGTTTTGAGCGTCGCGATAACGGATGTTTTCCGCTCGAGGTAGCTGCGCACCGCTGCGCTGACACCAACGCCCCCGACCGCCAAACCAGATAGCCCGACAAGCACCAAAAAGGCACCAAGCCGGTCAACGAACTGCTGAACACCTGGCGCGCCGTTGCGGGCATCAGTCCAGCGTAGCCCTGAATTAGCAAAGCGTTGTTCTGCGTCACGCTCAAGGGCCGCAAGTTCGGTGCCTTCCGGCAACAGCATGCGGTATTTCGTGTCGAACAAAGTGCCGGTTTGTAGCAGGCCCGCGTTTGCCAGACTTTCAGTGCGCACCAATGTACGCGGGCCCAAGCCGAAACCACCGCCGGCATTGTCAGGCTCACGTTGCAAAATAGCTGAAAGGCGGAATGTGCCGGTACCAATGCTGAAGCTATCACCGATCATCAGCCCAAGGCGGTCAGCCAAGACACGCTCCATCACCGCACCATTCGCGGCAATTGCTTGATCAAGCGGCATCTCAGGGGATAATTTAACCTCGCCCACAAGGGGGTAGGCTGCATCGACTGATTTGACTTGGGTTAATGCCCGCTCTGGTGGCGTATCGGCTCCCGACGGGACCACAATCATAGATCTAAAATCAGTAATCTCGGACACTTGAATGGCTTGGCTTTGCATCCAAGCACGCTCATCAGCTGTGGCGAAACGGTAGGTAAATTGCAGTTCTGCGTCGCCCCCAAGCAGTGCTGCCCCGTCCCGTTCTAAGCCTTTGAGGATGGCCGTCCGGGTGCTGCCCACGGCGGCAATCGCGGCGATGCCGAGCGCAAGGCAGGCCAGAAAAATACCAAAGCCGCGCAAGCCACTGCGCAGTTCACGTGTTGCAAAAATCCATGCAGTTTTCATTGGTCCAACCGTCCGTCACGTAATCGGATCACGCGGTCACAGCGGTTCGCCAATTCAGGCGAATGGGTGACCATGATGAGGGTCGCACCGTGACGGTCGCGCAAATCAAATAGAAGGTCCATGACGGCCTCACCGTTGGTGCCATCAAGATTGCCCGTCGGCTCGTCCGCCAGCA
>Ga0209137_1002335_pt1 | contig 16821 bp, 16 predicted proteins | sample SaaInl5LU_22_DNA_FD_184642 | JGI IMG/M metagenome (GOLD analysis project Ga0209137, IMG submission 184642) | Marine microbial communities from expanding oxygen minimum zones in the Saanich Inlet - ESP_105LU_22_DNA (SPAdes) (version 2) | ecosystem: Environmental > Aquatic > Marine > Intertidal... | reverse complement strand
CTCTTCCCTAAAGGCTTCATGAACGAAGTACAGGTTGTGTGTACGGTGATGTCTTCTGACAAGAACATCGATCCAGATATGGCAGCGATGATCGGTACTTCTGCCGCTCTGACTATCTCTGGTATCCCATTCCTCGGTCCAATCGGTGCAGCACGTGTTGGCTTCACTGAAGATGAAGGTTACATCCTCAACCCAACTTACGAAGCGCTGGCTAATTCTGAGCTGGACATGGTAGTTGCAGGTACTAGCGACGCGGTTCTGATGGTTGAGTCAGAAGCGAAAGAGCTCTCTGAAGATGAGATGCTTGGCGCAGTGCTGTTCGCTCACCAGGAGATGCAGGTTGCTATTAACGCGATCAATGAGTTCGCTGCTGAAGCTGCTAAGCCTAAGTGGGACTGGCAGCCGGCAGAGAAGAACGTTGCTCTGACTGATGCGATCAGCGGTGCTTTCGGTGCTCAGATCGATGCAGCATTCCAGGTTGCTGACAAGATGCAGCGTCAGGATACCCTACGCGCTCTGCGTGACCAGGTTGTTGCTCAGTTCGCCACTGGCGAAGAGGGCGCACCAGGCGCTGGTGAAGTCTCTAAAGTCTTCGCATCTATCGAGAAAGCGACTGTACGTGAGCGCATCCTCAGCGGTCAGCCACGTATCGATGGTCGTGACACTAAGACCGTCCGTCCAATCAATGTTGAAGTGGGCACTCTTAAAGGTGTTCACGGTTCTGCTGTCTTCACGCGTGGTGAAACTCAGGCGATCGTTGCTTGTACTTTGGGTACGAGCCGTGACGTTCAGATCATTGACGCACTGGAAGGCGAGCGTCGCGACCCATTTATGTTGCACTACAACTTCCCTCCATACTCTGTAGGTGAAGCGGGCCGTATGGGTGGTGCTGGTCGTCGTGAAATCGGTCACGGTCGTCTGGCTCGCCGCGGTGTTGCGGCGGTACTGCCAACTCAGGAAGCTTTCCCATACACCATGCGTTTGGTGTCTGAGATCACTGAATCTAACGGTTCATCCTCAATGGCGTCTGTCTGTGGATCTTCACTGGCGATGATGGATGCAGGTGTTCCTGTATCTGCCGCTGTTGCGGGTATCGCAATGGGTCTGGTGAAAGAGGACGAGCGCTTTGCAGTCCTGACTGACATCCTCGGTGACGAAGATCACCTCGGCGACATGGACTTCAAAGTAGCGGGTACTGAAGCGGGCGTTACTGCACTGCAGATGGACATCAAGATCACCGGTATCACTGAAGAGATTATGGAGATCGCTCTGGAGCAGGCACACGATGCACGTGTACACATCCTGCGTGAGATGGCTAAGGTAATCGGCTACGCTCGTCCAGAACTAGCAGACCATGCTCCGGCAATGGTTCAGCTGAAGATCAACCCAGAGAAGATTCGCGACGTTATCGGTAAGGGCGGTGCAGTTATCCGTTCTATCACTGAAGAGACTGGCGCATCTATCGACCTGGACGACGACGGCACTGTCCGCATCTACGCTGACAACAAAGAGTCATCTAAGGCTGCTGTTGATCGCGTAACTGCAATCACTGCTGAAGCTGAAGTGGGTAAGATCTACGAAGGTAAAGTTGTTCGCATCGAAGACTTCGGCGCATTCGTTAACATCCTGCCTGGTAAAGATGGTCTGGTTCACATATCACAGATCGCTAACGAGCGCGTGAACAAAGTGACTGACTACATCAACATGGATGACATCGTAAAAGTTAAGGTACTGGACGTCGATATGCGCGGCCGTATCAAACTGTCGATGAAAGACATGGAAGAGGACGAGACTGTTGATAACTAATCAATAGTTGACGTTAGAAAAGGGAGCCTCGGCTCCCTTTTTTCACGCTGTAAAAGCAGACCGCTATGGAATTAATTCTTAGAAATTTTTGTACGAGCGATGTAGAGCGCAGCGCTATTTCGCGACAGATTTCGACGATAAAGGCAGCTTAATACGCTTTGGGTACAGCGCTCATAACAGAAGTCCATTTATGCGAAGCCGCAAGCCATTCCCTACAGGAAACAATAACGGTTAGAGCCAATCACACAGCAGTGTAAAATAAGACCAAATTGAACTGTCTGACACTTCAGCCGTAACTATGTTGGGCGAGTGCCCACGGGTTCATATGATTGGCACCAGTCCAGATGATGCGAGAGCGATAATGTCGGATACCGTAACAACTACCTCTAGTGAACGTATTGGCTCGCTCAATGCGCTAGCAAAGTGCGCTGATTACTCCTTTGTGGAATCGCTTCGTGCTGATCCTCAGGCCCGTGAAGATGGGCAAGATCATGACCCACGCCAGGTCTTCTCGGGGCATTTTGTACCTGTTACGCCCACGCCCATTAGCAAGCCCGAGTACGTGGCGCATAGCCAAAGCCTGTTTGCTCAGTTGGGCCTAGATGATGGCCTGGCTGATACTGTGGAATTCACCAAGCTCTTCTCCGGCGACCTATCTATTGCGCCCGAGCCTATACGAAATACCGGCTGGGCGACTGGCTATGCGCTCTCTATCTTTGGCCGCGAATATTACCAGCAGTGTCCCTTTCAGACCGGCAACGGTTATGGGGATGGGCGGGCTATATCCGTGCTAGAGGGTGTTTTTGCCGGTCAACGCTGGGAGATGCAGCTCAAAGGTGGGGGACGTACTCCCTACTGTCGCGGCGGCGATGGCCGAGCTGTACTGCGCTCGAGCGTGCGTGAGTTTTTGGCACAGGAGCATATGCATGCGCTTGGCATTCCGACCTCAAGGTCTCTAAGCCTCTATGCGTCCCGAGACGAGACTGTGAGGCGCCCTTGGTACTCCGAGGGCTCGTTCTCTTATGATCCGGACCAGATGGGATTGGAGACTGTGGCCATCTCAACTCGCGTCGCGCCATCTTTTATCCGCGTTGGTCAGTTAGAGCTTTTTGGGCGCCGAGCCCGCAAAGGCGAGCATCCAGAGGCACTTAACGAGCTAGAGATGCTGGTACTGCATCTGATTGACCGCGAATACGCGGGAGAGATCGATTCACAACTGCCACTTACCGAGAAACTGCTAGAACTAGCCGAACTGTTTCGCGCGCGTTTAACTTCGCTGGTAGCCAACTGGATTCGCGTTGGGTACTGCCAGGGTAACTTCAATAGTGATAATTGTGCCGCAGGTGGCTTTACCCTCGATTACGGCCCGTTTGGATTCTGTGAGCAGTTCGATCCTAATTTCCAGCCGTGGACGGGAGGGGGCGAGCACTTCTCCTTTATGAATCAGCCGACTGCAGCGGCACGTAACTATCAAATGTTTCTCCTAGCCCTGCTGCCGCTAGTGGCGGACGATGAGAGTGCTTTGGAGCAGTTACAGGCGCTTAACTCTGGCTTCTCAGCAGTGATGCAGGAGAAGATGGAAGCGATGTGGGCGGCCAAACTTGGTTTGGCTCGGTTTGATAAGGCGTTGTTTGAGGAGCTGCTTGCGCTTATGTCAGCAACTCCGGTGGATTACACCAAGTTTTTTAGAGCCCTCTCTGAACTGCCCGAAAAGATCGGGGCTCTAGAGGTCAGTTTCTATCTACCTAGCCCCCAACAGGACGTGCCTGAACAGTTGAAGCAGCGCTGGTGCGCCTGGCTAGCGCAGTGGCATTCGCTGATCGCCGAGCGCGTTGCGACTGATGGCTCCGAAGCGATTAAGCAGCAGATGAGAGCCGTTAATCCGAAATATATCCTTAGGGAGTGGTTAGTTGTGCCGGCTTATCAGGCCGCCTATAACGGCGACTATGAACCGCTGCGCCAACTGCAAACCATAATGAATGCGCCCTATGCGGAGCAGTCAGCTGAAATCGAAGCTCAGCATGACCGTCTTAAACCCGAGCAGTATTGGGGTTTAGGTGGCGTTAGCCACTACAGCTGCTCATCCTAGAGTGGCTGAGTGGCTGCTAGTTAATTACCCGTTGCAACTCAACTGCTACTCTACGCGTTTCCAGGTGCCGCCATCGCGACAGATGAACAGAATACACCCTTCAACCGCTAGTCCGTTGCCGCCATCAACCAGCTCCATTTTGGATGTGTAGGTTTTGTCTCGGTCAGGTGACCAGATTTTGCCACCGTCGTATCGGCCATCGCCTTGCGCTGTCATATCCCAAATGATGTTGCGTCCAATATTCTCAGACTCCAATACTTCTCCATCAGATGAGAAGCTTTGTACAAGCTCCCCGCAAAGCTTGTCTTCGCACGGGCTTACTACTATGTGGCCATAGTTACCGTTGTCATCGGGTGCGGTCTGCCAGGTGCCTTGGGCCGGCTCAGACATCGCTGAAGCTGAAAGAGTTAGTGCACTAAACGTAGTAATGAGTTGTCGGCGCATTGTGTATCCCTAAGTTTTTATTTTGATTGGTTTGAATCTGATACCGCTAAGGACTTATCGACCTAATTTAGACTACAAACCGAAGTCTCCAGTATCAATCCTTACTTATCCTTCACGCAGCGAAAACCGATATAGACGACAGACATATCACGCGGTTTAGTTGCAGCATAATCGGATCTCATCTGTGTGGGTCCATACCACCAAGAACCGCCGCGAGTACCTTTAGAGGTCTCGCTGGGTATATCCACCCACTCCCACACATTAGCACCCATATCGTAAAGTCCATTCACACCCTCGCGCGTTGTTCCAACTTCGGCGTGGCCCCTACCGCGATTCAATCGCTCGCTCACGTCCGCGGTAACGACTTCACCACATCCGCCTAGGCAGTTTGCACCGATAGGTGAGTCGCCCGTCGGGTAGGGGTAGGTTTTGCTTTCCATGCCAGAGCGTTGTTCAGTGTAGGCAGCGCTGATCCATTCGGATTCAGTCGGCAGGCGTTTGCCGCTCCAGTGGCAGAAGGCAGCGGCTTCATCGTATGTGAGGTGAACCGCCGGCTCACTGGGTTTGGCCGGCAGACCGTATGGGCTACGCCAGTTCCAGCCCGATTTCTGCGTCCAGCCAAACTCGTAGACAAGCCCACCACCGTCACGCTCTGCCGAGGTCAGAATAGATTCCGCCTTTGCATAAAGCTCGAACTGGCCAATACTCACTTCGGTCTTGTCTATAAAGAACTGTTCTAGCTCTACCATTTCAGCACGAGCTAGATAGGGAATTAGGATAAGCAGAGAGCAGATATATTTTTTCATGCGTCTGTTTACGCCTCAGCGTTGCAGCTGGTTTTTCGGCTAAGTATCCGGTTAAACCCGATACTGTCGCTTCTGCTCCATGCGGCGTAAAAACTCGGCAATAATCTCATGGTAGAGAGCGTCTCCGAGCAGTAAATCCTCCACTTCAGAATCGATACTTGGGTTGTCGTTAACTTCTATAACAGCCACGCGATCACCGGCTTGTTTTAGGTCAACGCCATAGAGCCCATCACCGATTAGACGAGCTGCTTTGAGTGCGGCATCCATCACTTTGAGTGGAACTTCCCAAATCGGCGGAGCATCAAAGTTGCCGGAGTCGGGAGCCTGTGGGTCGTCACCGTGTTTATAGATTTGCCAGTGCCCTTCAACCATGAAGTATCGACATGCAAACAACGGTTTGTTGTTCAGTATGCCGATACGCCAGTCGTACTCGGTGTACATATACTCTTGGGCGAGTACCAGTGATGAACTGCGCCGTAAATGTTTAAGCGATTTGGCAAGTTCTGCCTGCGAACTCACCTTCTCGACACCTCTAGAGAAAGCGCCGTCGGGTATTTTCAGTACCGCGGGAAGGCCGATCTCACTGATTATTTTTTCTTGGGACTCTGCGGACGCATTACTTACGATCACCGTTTTTGGGGTCGGCACGGCGTTGGCTTTGAGCAGGTCAGCTAAATAGACCTTGTTTGTGCATCGAAGGATTGACTGCGGGTCATCCATGACGACCAGGCCCTCGGCTTCAGCTTTACGAGCGAATTTGTAAGTTGCATCATCAATCGATGTTGTGGCTCGGATGAATAAGCCATCAAATTCGGCCAATCGTTGATAGTCATTCGAGGTGATTTGCTCGGTTTTAATGCCCAATCTTTCTGCGGCTTTTGCGAAGCGCTTCAGTGCGGTGTCATCGCTCGGTGGCATTGGGTCTTCAGGATCAACAAAGATCGCCAAGTCATAGCGGTATTGCTGGCGGACTTTGGGTTTACGCCAGATTTTATGACTAAATCGATCAAGCGCAGCCGCAAAGCGCACTTGCTCGTCGTCACTTGATATCTCACTCAGGCTACCTTGTCGCAATTTTTGTACACGCCACTGTCCGTCAAACTGCAGCTTTACCTGCAGTACGGGAACGGGATAGCGCTCGAACAGCGTTTTGCCGAGAGACTCGAGACGCGGCTCGGATACCTCACCAAAATAGATATTCAGGAATAGTTGGTTGTCGTCATCCCGTTCAGCTGCAGCTAGGCGCGAGAGCACTTGTGCTACTGGGGTGGTATCAATAGACCACAGTGACTTGCGTCTTAAGTCATTGGTGACACTGATCGACGGTATTACATGATGGCGGCGTGCCTCGGCAAGCAGAGAGGTGTAGTAGCCCCGGCCAAGCGCCGTTGAATTGCGGCAACAGTTTATGACTCGGGTACGAGCACGGCTAGTTTTGGGCTCTAGGGCTAGATACTGCTCAAACGAAATTACATCCTGGCTGGGGAAATAGGGCTTCCAATCTTCCAGGTCATCGACAACAACGTAGAACGCCGACATAGGTGCCTCACAGATAGAAAAGGCATGAGTTGAATTAACATAGTTATGGCACAAAAGAGTGCTTAGCACTAGCATTGACGGATAACTATTTTGCGGGTGTTGCCATGTCTGAACAGATTTTGATCCGCCGCGCTAACCGCTCTGATCTTGACGTCCTTGTCAGGTTAGAGCAGCGCTGTTTTGACAGCGATAGGCTCTCAAGACGGAGCTTTTCTCACTTTCTTAAGGCGGAGCACTCTCAGCTCTTAATAGCGCAATTAGATCGGCATGATTCAAGCGTTGACGGATATGTTTTAGTTCTCTTTCGTCGCGGCACCAATCTATCTCGTATTTACTCGGTGGCTGTGGACCCCGAGGCTCGCCGGTTAGGTATCAGTCGCTTGCTGATGCAGGCTGCCGAGCAAGTCGCGCTTGAGCGGGGCTCGAACTTTATGCGTCTTGAAGTGAGCCAGCAGAATAGCGTGGCGCAAGCACTCTACAAAACATTGGGCTATCACACTATCGCTGTACTCAATAACTACTACGAAGATGGTAGCGACGGGTTACGCATGGAGAAGCGTATTAGCGGTTCTGGACGCTCCAGCCGGTCATCGCACTATTATAAGCAAACTACGCCATTTACTTGCGGTCCCTCAAGTCTGTTGATGGGGCTCGCAGAGTTGCGATCAGACTATCAAATGAACCGGGAAGAGGAGCTCGAACTCTGGCGTGAGTCCACAACGATCTATATGACGTCTGGTCATGGCGGGTGCTCTCCTGTGGGGCTTGCCACCTGCGCAATTCGTCGTGGATTAAAAGCTGAACTTTATCTTAGCTCCGATGAGACACCGTTTCTTGAGAGTGTTCGAGATTCAGCCAAGCGCGAGGTTATTGAACTTGTACACCGACAATTCCTAACGGAATTAGAGAGCCTCGGCGTCAGACCTGTCTACTCGGTACTGGACTCTGAAACCTTGGCGCAGGAGTTGAAAGGAGAGAAGGTTGCTATCTGTTTGATCAGTACATGGCGATTAAATCGCAATAGAGCACCTCATTGGGTTATTGCGACTGGCGCAGATGAGCGCCACATCTACTTCAGCGATCCGGATCATGACGGCGAGTTCTGGACGAGGGAAGCGGATTTTGTCGATGTACCGATCTCGCTGGAGCAGTATGGACAGCTAGCGCGCTACGGCAAGAGTCGCTTTAGTGCGACTCTGCTTTTGTCGGTTTAGCCTAATCACGCTCAATCGGCTCGCGATCTCGCCAGGCTCGATAGATACGGAAGGTGAAGATCGCACCAAAGACGTTTAGAAAATCGAGTATGGCAGAGCCGACAAAGCCAAGTATCAAATTGCCCTCCACGATCGGAGCAACCAGCAGTTCGCCGATAAACAGCAGGCCGTAGATAATCGCCAAACCTTTGGCAAGCGTCCAGAATAGGTCCGCTGTGCCTGCCCAGCTCATCTTCATCGCCTCTATCGGGCTTTTGCGCTCCAGCAAGCAGACTTGGTTGGCTAGCCCTAAACGTACAGCAATATAGAGGCCTGGAAGCACTAGCAGCATCAATCCTACGGAGATAGCCAGTGCGCTAAGCAGGAAAGTGAAGAATAGGCGGCCCCAGTTTTGAAGGCCCCAAGCCCAAGCTTGTAGCGTGCTTATCGGATGGCTATCAACAATGGACTGCATGTAGAAGATTGTCGCGCCCAGATAGATAGGCACAAACAGCAGATCCATCGCGGTCAACAGGAAGAGGTCGTTCTGCAGGTTTGCACCCTCTTCAATGCCGCCGATCACCGTATGCTGAACAAGCATAAGCACGGCTATAAAAGGCAGTTGAATACTCAGCAGATTGCTGAAGTTTGAGCGAAAAAAGAAGTAACTCTGTTTAAGGTAATCGGTAGCCATACAATCTTAGTTTTAGGTCCGTTTAGTTAATGCTGGGCTCAGAGAGTACATAAGTACAGAAGTTGCCGCTATCAAGATCGAGTTCAACTGACTTAAAGTAGTTTGAAGCGATACGTTTGAGCGGAACATGCTGGTTCACGACAAAGCAGGCTTTGCCCTCGGGCTTTAGCAGTCTAGCAGCGTTCTTCGAGAAACGAACTGTAAGATCATAGTCGATGCCAAAGCCGCTGTGAAAAGGCGGGTTACATAGTATCACATCGAACTTGGAGTCCAGCTCTTCACCGGCATTTGAAAAACTGAATTTTGCGTTGAGCCCAGCCCGTTCTAGCGTGGTTTCTGCTGCTAGTTGGGCCGCCGCATTGTTATCGGTTGCCAGAACTTGCGCGCTCTCACCGCAAGCAGCCAAGGCTAAGTAACCTGAACCGCAGCCCAGGTCGAGCACGTTAATTGACTCCAGTGGCAGGGAAGTACTCAGCATATGCGGGAGCCGTTCAACTAACTGCTGACTGCCTTTATCTACTTTCTTCCATCCGTAAACTCCGGGTTTGGATAGAAGCGTGTGTTCACTAACTTGAGCTATTTCTCGCAGTTCGGTGTAACTTTGATCGTCGAGCGGAGCAGCCATTTGAGTGCCGAGGCTGAGCTCTATCATCCAGCTATCGCCACCAAGCTTTTTCTCCTGTCGATCGCCCCCAAAGAGCTTTTGTGCGCTCTTTGCGAAGCTCTTTATCCCCTCCGACTTATCGCCGAACAGAATCACTCTGGCTTCAGGATTAAGATGGCGAGCAGCAAGATTTAGCAGGTGATTAACCACCGCTTTCTCTTTAGAGATGCGGTAGATAAGTTGATCAGTTGCGAACCTCTCAGGCCAAATAAAATCAGAGAAGCTAGACTCCCAGCCCTGGGCTTGCAGCCTTAGACGCTGATCAAAGCGATTGGTCAGTGCGTGCCACCCGGGTCTATTGTTGAGCTGTTGCAGGTCTAGATTCTCATCAACCACCAACAGCCCGGAGTCTGATTCACCCAAGTGTTGGTTAATCAGTGTCTCGAAGTTAGGCATTGAAGATGCTCTCAACCTCAGCTTGAGTCAGTTCTCGCCACTCGCCCTCATAGAGCTCTTCGTCGAGCTGGATAGGCCCGATGGCGTCGCGATGAAGCGCTTCAACGCGATTACCAAGAGCGGCAAACATACGTTTAACCTGATGGTAGCGTCCTTCAAATAGCTGAACACGCGCGCTGGTCTCGGACAGGATTTCGAGGCTAGCCGGTTTGGTCAGCTCTTTTTCACCATTAAGCTGAATGCCGCGCTCAAATTTCTCTACATAGCTCGCATCGATCGGATCAGCCAGAGTCACCTCGTAGATCTTACCCAGCTTGTGGCGCGGAGAGGTGATACGGTGGCACCACTGGCCATCGTCGCTCAGCAACACCAGACCGGTGGTGTCCACATCCAGACGCCCCGCAATGGTGAGCTCGTCTGCACGGGGTAGTTCGACCAGCCCGAGTACCGAGGGATGGGTGCCATCATCATTTGAGCAGACGTAACCCACTGGCTTGTAGAGCATGATGTAGCGCTCACGCGGTGTGTCGATCGGATAACCATCGAGGAGTACTTCGTCCTCTTCGCTCACTTTTCGAGCGGGATTGCGCTCATACTCACCATTAACCTGCACCTCATCGGCGTGCAGCATCCGTTTCACCTCTTTGCGCGAGAAACCGGTGGACTGAGCTAGATACTTATCTAATCGCATTATTAACTGCCTAAAAAATTTGCGCCCTAGTATACCCAAGTGTTGCAGCGGATGCGCGCGGTTGCTGGGATGAGGTAAACTATCGACTCTAACTTTTGAGGTGTGCTGTGAAACTCTTTGTTGATGATCTTACTCATGTCGATTTCTCTTATCTGGATGCCCAGCGCGGATTGTTGGGTGAGTCCTGGGTTGTCCGTTTAGAACTGGATGGCACTCTCAATGACGAAGGGATGATCTGTGACTTTGGCATCGTGAAGAAGCGCGTCAAACAGTGGTTTGATGACGGCATTGACCACGCTTTAGCGATCGCTACTGGGATGCCGAATGTTGAGATCTCGCAGGCGGATGAGCGCAATGAGGTTCGCTGGACCGATACCGACGGGCATCTACTGCGATGTGTCGGTCCAGAGCAGGCCTTTGCGCTTCTAGATATCGAGGCGATAACTCCTGAGTCGGTAGCACGCTGGTGCGAGTCGCGTCTGATGGAGCTCTTCCCAGATGAGGTGCAGGGGCTGACGCTAACGCTCTACCCAGAGACGATCGACAGTGCGCTCTATCACTACTCACATGGCCTACAGAAGCATCAGGGTAACTGTCAGCGTATCGCTCACGGCCACCGCTCGCGCGTTCAGGTGTTTATTGACGGCGAGCGCAGCGCCGAGCAGGAGGCGTACTGGGCTGAACAGTTCCGCGATATCTACATAGGCACGCGTTCTCATCTGCAGCGTGAGGCCGATGGAATTAGCTATTTTTCATATGAAGCACCGCAGGGGGCGTTTGAGCTGTCACTGAGGAGCGATCGTGTTTATCTGATCGATACTGAGTCTACCGTGGAGCAGATTGCTGAGCATATGGCTCGCGTTACAGCAGCTAACTGCCCGCAGAAATCGGTTGAGGTACGCGCGTTCGAGGGTATAGGTAAGGGGGCAATTGCTAGAGGTTAAGCGCTAGCAATCCACCTCCAGGTTATCGATAAGCCGGGCGTGCCCGAGAAAGGCGGCTGCCAAGATAACCAGCTCTTTATCTTTCGGTGTCGCTGACTGCAGATCAGAGCGACGCACGATATGGATATAATCCGGTTTGAAACTTTCACGCTCGAGTGACTCATTCGCTTGTTTAATCAGGCCGTCAAAATCATGACTACCGCCTACCAGAGCATCATGAATCGTGCGCAGCTGGGAGTAGAGAGCAGGTGCGCGTTTTATCTCCTCCTCGGTTAGATAACCATTTCTCGAGCTGAGTGCAAGGCCGCTCTGGTCCCGCGCGGTATCTACGCCTACCAACTCAATCGGCATCGATAGATCAGCCACCATACGGCGAATGATATGCAGCTGTTGAAAATCTTTCTTCCCAAATACGGCGAGGTCAGGCTGCACCAGGTTGAACAGTTTATTAACGATTGTGGTTACGCCGCGAAAGTGGCCCGGACGACTCGCGCCACAGTACATTTCAGAGACCCCGGGAACCTCCACAAAGGTCTGACTAGCACCATCGCTAGAGTAGACCTCCGATTCAGAGGGGGCGAACAACAGATCGCAACCATATTCGATCAAGCTCTGCTGATCCTCTTCCAGTGTGCGCGGATAGCGCTCGAGGTCATCTTTAACGTTAAACTGTAGCGGGTTTACGAAGATAGATGAGACAACGAAGTCGGTTCTTTCGCGTGCTGCAGTCAGTAGATTAAGGTGTCCCTGGTGAAGGTTGCCCATAGTCGGAACAAAACCGATGCTTTTTCCTGCTCTGCGAGCGGCACCGATGGCTTGACGCAGTTCGGCAATTGTAGTGACTGTCTGCATATTATTCGAAGCTATGTTCCGGTGCTGGATAGCTGCCGTCACGTACAGCACTTACATAGGTCTCTACAGCTTCGACAACGCTGCTGGAACCCTGCATGAAGTTCTTCACAAACTTAGGCTTCTTGCCCGGTGTGATACCCAGCATGTCGTGCAGAACAAGAACCTGCGCGTCTGTATGCGGACCGGCTCCTATACCGACAACCGGTACTTTAGAGTTCTCGGTGATCTCTTCGGCGAGCAGTGTGGGGACGCACTCGAGAAGAAGTATGGCGGCACCTGCTTCCTCAAGGATGCGCGCGTCTTCAAGCATCTGCAGTGCTGCTGTCTGCTCTCGTCCCTGAACTTTGTAGCCACCCAATACATTGACTGATTGAGGGGTAAGGCCTAAATGAACACAAACGGGCACACCCATCTCAGTAAGTTTGCTGACGGTTTGTGCCATTGCGCGTCCACCCTCTAACTTAACCACATGGGCACCTGCGCGCATCAATTCAGCGGCGTTCTCAAGCGCCTGGTCGACGTTGGAATAGCTCATAAAGGGCAGATCGCTCATGATCAGTGCACCTTGGTTACCCTTGGTAACACTCTGAGTATGGTATGCCATATGTTCTACGGTGACGGGTAGGGTGCTGCTCTCGCCCTGGAGTACCATCCCCAGTGAATCCCCAACTAAAATGACCTCCACGCCGGCGCTGCTCACCAAATTGGCAAAGCTGGCGTCGTAAGCCGTTAGCATGGCGAACTTACGACCGTTGCGTTTATGTTCAATTAGGGTTTGTAGGTTTACGCTACTCATCGTCTTGATCTCAATGGGTCAAAGTTCTCAGTATTATAAAGCGACTGGCGCCAAAGTGCCCAGTGGACATTTGGTTAGCATCTGCTGCAAGGGGATACCGTTGGGGAGTTTAATCTGTGGTGCAATCTCTGCCAGTGGGTAGAGGACAAATTCACGCTCCGTCATATGCGGATGAGGCACCTGCAGCCGCACAAGATCAATCTGTTTATCGGCGTAGAGCAGAAGGTCTAAATCTAGTGTGCGAGGTCCCCAGTGTTGGATGCGTCTGCGCTGATGAGCGTTTTCAATGCTTTGCAGTGCGTCCAGTAGGTCTAATGGTTCTAGTGCAGTCTCTAGTAAGGCTACGGCATTAACATAGTCCGGCTGTCCTGGTGGGCCAACTGGATCTGAGCGGTAGAGTTTAGACTGCTGCAGCAGTTGCGTTTGAGGAATCTGGTTCAGCTCAATAAGGGCGTCACTGACCTGTTGAATCGGGCTCTCGAGATTGCTCCCCAGCCCGATATAGGCATGCACGCTCATTAGCTGTTATCGTCCTGACGCGGTGTGGACGAGCGCCGACGGCGCCGACGTGGGCGTTTACGTTTTTCATCACGCGGCTCGTGCCGCGGTGCAGGTGGCTTGTTACCCCGCTGATACTCAGTCCACCATGCGCCTAGACCGTTTTGGTCGTCGCCTGCCTCTTCTCGAAGAATTAGAAGGTCGTATCCAGCGCGGAAGCGAGGGTTCTCCATAATCTGCTCAGCGCGGTCTGTCCGCGGTAAGCGGTGCTGAAGCTCCCAAATTTCACGGATCATTGTTGAGAATCGACGCGGAATTGCTGTCGCTTTAATCTGCTCAGCCAGTACTTGGTTTGCCGCTTCATGCAGGCGTTGCAACGGTGGTAGGTCAGAGCGTTTCTCAAGCTTCGTCATACGCTCTACTAGGGGGTACCAAAGCATGGCGGCAAATAGGAAGGCCGGGTTTACATTCTTACCCTGATTGAGACGTCGGTCAGTATTGCGTAGGGCGCAATCGACTAGTGTCTCCACAGGATAGAGCTCAGAGTCCAGCATACGGTTAGTGCCGGGTAGCAGGTACTGGAACATATCGAAGCGGACCAGCTGGCGTAGCGTGGCGACACCATGGCCGGTTTGCAGCAGCTTGAGGACTTCATCAAACATGCGTGCTGGTGCAACCTTACCAATCAATGGCGCAAGGCTGTGAATAGGTGCCGCCGTGCGCTCTTCGATTTCGAACCCGAGCTTCGCGGCAAAGCGTGCCGCACGCAGCATGCGTACTGGATCCTCACGGTAGCGCTCATTCGGATCGCCAATAATGCGGATGCGTTTAGCCAGCAGGTCTGGATAGCCGTTGGCAAAGTCGATAATGCTGTGATCGCTGACACTGTAATAGAGCGCGTTGATCGAGAAATCGCGGCGCAGCGCGTCATCTTCGATGTTGCCGTAAACGTTATCGCGTAGAAGCATGCCAGAGGCGGCCTGTCGACTCTGGTCTGTGCTATCGGCCGTGTCGTGCCCTGCCCGGAAGGTTGCGACTTCTATCACTTCGCGCCCGAAGCGAACGTGAACAATTTTAAAGCGTCGCCCGATAAGACGAGCCCGATTAAACAAGGGTTCTGTCTGCTCCGGGGTCGCTGAGGTCGCAACGTCAAAGTCTTTTGGGTTCTTGCCGGCTAGAAGGTCTCGCACGCAGCCTCCGACTAAATAGCCTTCGAAGCCCGCATCGAGAATACGGTAGACCACGCGCATGGCGTTATCGTCCAAAGCATGACGAGGTATCTGGTGGACCGCTTCCGGAATAACTCGGCGTTCACCCAGAGGAAGCACCTCTACAGAGAGTTGACTCTTTGCGGCTGCTTCAGTGGCAGACTCAGCAAGAGCGGGTTTTGGGCCGCGAGCTGTCCAGTAAAAAGCGCCAATAAAGCCAAGGCCAAGTAGTAAAAGAAGGATCTCTTCCATCAGTGCTTATTAATCTTTGTAGGTAGTTGCCGAAATTGAGACGCAATCATACCAGCAGAGCTGCTGCTTGGATATGTCAGGAGAACAAGGGCTTTTATTAAGATGCGGTGTAATAGAGAAGGTTTTGGGGGGACGGGTCGTGAAGCTACGTTCTGGCAGTGATTATTATTATTGTTTCACTGGTGTAGTCTTCACGACCGTCAAGGCTCTGTTGTTATTTTTATTCAGAGCAGTGTGGCTTCGGTTACACCCTTATTATTTTTATTTGGGTGTCGCAAATGCCGCGTGTTGTTGTTGTTCTGGTGAAAGAATATATGTGACACCTGAGTATCTTTCAACACCTAATTTAGTTTTTTTGTTCTATTAACACCAAAGTCTAATGAGTATTAGATTATACCTTTAGATCAGCAGGTAATTTACTCGGATCCCAGTGCTCGGTTCCCCATCTGTAGATATCAACAATATCGTTATATATCATATCTTTAGGTGGTTTTAAGGCGAGATTTTGAAAGGTGTTGATTAAGCTTTCTCTAATTTGGTCACGATCGGTTGAAACCGGTTGTGCTAAAGTCTGTTTACTCAATTTTTGGCCATCTTTTGCCAAAATCAGGGGCAAGTGGGTGTAATTCTTATGTTGAGAAAAATTTAATTGTTGCTGAAGGATCAGCTGTTTCGATGTTTCACTGAGTAAATCTTTACCGCGCACAACGCTGTTGATTGACTGCAATTCGTCATCGACAACTACTGCAAGTTGATAGGCAAACAGACCATCACGGCGCAAAACGATAAAGTCGCTGACAGATTCAGCGGCTTGCGGGCCTTGTACCTTGTCGACAAAGCTCGGACTGGTTCCTCCTAGCGCCCGTACACCTGCCTGAGCACCATCGACAGGCGGGTGGCTGAGACAGAACTGATCATATTGGCTCAGAGCATTGCGCGCCTTAAGCTCGGAACGACTGCAACCGCAGCGATAGGCTAGGCCGTTTGTGATCAGGCTGTTCAAATGCTCGCGATAGATCTCTAAGCGTTCGCTTTGGCGAATAATGGGTTCATCTGACACCAGGCCATAGGCCTCTAGCGCATCTAAAATGGCTTTTTCGGCTCCAGGTTGAATCCGTGGTGGATCAAGATCTTCAATACGCACCAGCCACTTGCCTGCGTTGGACTTGGCATCTAGATAGCTTGCTACCGCTGTAAGGATCGAGCCGGCGTGGAGTGGACCGGTCGGAGAGGGTGCGAAACGTCCGCGATATACCATATCGGAGAGACGGTAGCGCCGGGATTCCGAAGCTACCTAATCGAAGTTAGCCGCCGACTTGCTTCTCTTTGATTTCAGCAAGCGTTTTACAGTCAATACATTGCGTGGCTGTTGGGCGCGCTTCCAGTCGACGAATACCGATCTCAACACCGCAGTCATCGCAGTAACCGTAGTCGTCCTCTTCTAGGCGCTCAATTGCTTTCTCGATCTTGCGGATCAGCTTGCGCTCGCGGTCGCGGGTACGAAGTTCTAGGCTGAACTCCTCTTCCTGGCTAGCACGGTCGCTAGGGTCTGCGAAGTTCGTCGCCTCTTCCTTGAGATGGCTGATAGTCATATCAACCTCTTCCATAAGCTGGCGCTTCCATTCAAGCAGAATTTCGCGGAAGTGATCTTTCTGCGCTTCGTTCATAAACTCTTCGGAGTCTTTGATCTCGTACGGCGCAATGGTTGAGAATTTCTTTTCGGCGTTCGTTGGCATAATTACTGCCTCATCTCTTTAAGTGTCCGGTTTGTCCGTCACCTAATAACTGTCATGCGTTAATAGAAGGCGGAGAACTTATCAGATGCCTTCCCTTTAGGCTAGTCCCTATTGTAGGTACTTACAATGGAGCCTCAGCCGAGCGTGCAATCGAACATACGCATCGGGTCTAATTGCCGTTTATAATGCGCGCAGTAGTAGGAGGATAGAGAT
>Ga0209137_1002333_pt1 | contig 16830 bp, 32 predicted proteins | sample SaaInl5LU_22_DNA_FD_184642 | JGI IMG/M metagenome (GOLD analysis project Ga0209137, IMG submission 184642) | Marine microbial communities from expanding oxygen minimum zones in the Saanich Inlet - ESP_105LU_22_DNA (SPAdes) (version 2) | ecosystem: Environmental > Aquatic > Marine > Intertidal... | reverse complement strand
ATTTTGATGGTGTGTGCTACGCCATTGTGTGCTGTCGTTACACTGCTTTGAAAATTCTTTGTGTAGTAGTTGATCTAAATAATCTAAATCTGTTTCGCTAAGTTGCGCTATCTTTGAGGTTACCATATCTTTTCTCCCATGCTAGATCGAACCCGTCTTTACGATAAAGCGCCTCATGATTTCCCCAGAGACGCTTGAAATAACTATTTTCCATTGATTTTACTTGTTGATCATCTCCGGCCCACTCTTGCGGGATAAGATGTCCTTTGACCATCCAGTGTAACTCGTTGGCCCATTTAAACTCTTTATGTGTCATAACGTATTTACATTAAAACTAGATGCTGGCGCTAACACTATTCGTTTAGCAAGTGTTCTAAATATTTGTAATAAATCATTATTCAAACTCTTGTAAAACAAAATGAGCATCTCTAGTTCTCAAGTCTAAATTAAACTTGTGTTGTAATTCAATTGCAAATTGATTATCAGGTAATGCAAAAACATACTTTGGAATATAATTTCCTTGGTCTATAAAGTTTTCCATTTCTTCCCAAGAATTTTTTTGAGGATTGCTTATAGCACATTGAGCTGTACTTTCGCATACAAATAATTCACTAATGCCAAATCTTCTATGTAGCATTATTAATATACCTTTCAAATACTTCGACCAATCTTAGATCTTTCATTTCATCTGTTAATAACAATTCTTCATTTTTAACAATTCCGTTTTCGGGTATATTTAATCTTAAAGCTAGTTCTTTTTCTCTAATTGTTTCGTTATAAAAATTAGCTGTCCAAATTTGACTAATAACAATCAAATCTACTGCTAGGGTTTCGTTTATATTTTGTTTTTTAATATAGTCAATTGCAGCTTCTCTTGCTTTAAAATATGTTGTTGCTTTATGCCCTAACTGATCTAAATAATCCTTTGAGTTGTTCATCCATCTAACTTTTGTTGTTGTAATTCTTTTCTACGAGCTACTATCAGTTTACTCATGTCTTGTAACGCCATACGTGCTCGTTGAGCCGCAATCTTTTTGCCAAACTTTTCAAAGTCGTCTGTTTCTTTCATATATGTTTGAAAAAGAGAAAGCATCTCTTCGTGAAGTTCTGTCATCAAGCACCATTAGCAAATACGTTAAGAGATCCTGTAGAAATAGCATGTGTCTGAGATGTTCCGTCGCCATCGTAATGATCTCCGATACGTCCTATCTCTTTGTTATTTGCATATACATTTGGAGAATACTTATCCAAGGGCGGGGTGTGGTTTACTGCGCTTGCTACACAAGGATCTCCGTGCGCATGAGACGCCATTTTATCACCTTTGCGGACAACACCAATATTGTTTGCAAACACATTACTGCTGCCTTCGTTGCTAGATTGAGTAGTATCTACATTCCAGTTCCATCTGATAGGAGTTCCAAAAGAGTCAAAGGCACATGCAGATCCTTTTACTCCATCAGTACAACTTACCTTACTCTTTCCGTCTTTCCACGCTACTGCTGGCATATTAACTCCTAAACCATTTGTATTCCGCTTGTACTGCTTATGTATTGCTTTGCCATACTTTCTTCTGTTTTATGAACAAACAAAATTGCATTTTTATTTAACTTAATTTTACTATCAGGATCAACAGTGAACGCAAATGGGCCAAGCCCAATGCCTTGCTGTGTTGCCTGTAATGCAAGTGGTTTATTAACTGTTATTGTTTCATTATTTTCTTCAACAAAACGAGCAACAATTTCTTCTCCTGCGCTAGTACGCACTGTAATCGTATCAGTGGCTTTATATGGTGTTTCGATAATCATAATGTATATCCTGTTCCTGTATATCCAGTTTCTTCTACGTATGTTCTAAATTGATCCCATCCACCAATTTTTTGACCATTGACTACAATTTGTGGAAATGTTCTTGCGCCCGGAAAGTGTTCAAGTACTTCTTCACGAGTAAAGTCAACATCAAGTTCACGATATTCATAAATGTATTCACGCTGTTCGCAAAATAGTTTTGCTTGTTCGCAATACGGACAAGCCGGTTTCCCCCAAATTTGTATCATAACGAAAACCCTTTTAGTTTGTCTTTGTCAACGTCTTGCTTAATTCCGCCAATGATGTATGATTCAACTTCTGTTTCCTGTGGAGCAACTTGCAATCCTGATGAACTTAGCCAATGTTGTGTCCAAGGCAATGGATTAGTATTTACTGGTGCATCAAAGATTGCATCAAATCCTAATGCTTTTAGTCGACGATTAGCAATATACTCTACATACTGATGCAGCAATTTAGTATTCAAACCGATCATTGATCCATCTTTAAACAAGTACTCTGCCCAGTCTTTTTCTTCTGCTACACATTCACGCCAAAGATTATAAACTTCTTCTTCACAATCTTTTGCTACCTTGGCCATTTCCGGATCGTCTTTGCCTTGCGCCCAAAGTTTAAGAATGTGTGTGCTTAGTGCTAGATGCTGTGCTTCGTCTCTAGCAATAAGACTAATAATCTTAGCTGAGCCTTCCATCAGCTTCAATTCACCAAAGCCAAATGTACATGCAAAACTTACATAGAAACGCAACCCTTCAAGAATATTTACAGTATGCATTGCAAGATACAGTTTCTTTTTAACGTCATACATGTTACCTTCGTTACGATGTGTGTATGCATCTGCCGCTTCAGTAAATGCATCATAATGTTTAGTTACACTTTCAGCACGAGCAATAATCTTTTCGTCATCTAGGATAGTGTCAAACACTTCTGACGGGTCAGCGTACACGTTCTTCATAATATGTGTATAGCTACGTGAATGGATTGTTTCAAAGAAGTCCCAAGTAACAATACATCCTTCGAGTTCAGGAAGTGATACATGCGGCAAAAATGCTAGGCATGGACCACGTCCTTGGACACTGTCAAGTAGTGTTTGATATTTTAAATTGCTTGTAAAGATATGTTTTTGTTCTGGACGGAAGTTAGCAAAGTCCGCTCTATCTTTTTGTAGACTTACTTCCTCTGGACGCCAAAAGTAACCAAGCATAGTCTGGTTAAGTTTATCGAACACAGGAAACTTAAACGTGTCGTAACGCTGTGTGTTTTGATCAGCACCAAAGAACATTGTTTCTTTAGTGAAGTCTACTTTTTCTTTATTAAATACGGTCTTTGCCATTATACTTCCTCTGTAACTGTCTTTATATTATAATAGGATCTGGTCCTGTTGTCAACTTAAATTGCACAAGAATCACACATTTCATCTTCGTCGCCTAATTCAAACGTACTAGGTGCTAGTGCTGCTTCTGGCTTGTCATCTTCTAGTTCACTTGGATCCGTTTTGTAATCGTAAGTGTTTTGATAATAACTTGTTTTCCATCCTAATTTATAAGTTGTTAACAAGTCATTGATCATTTGACTCATTGGAACTTCGTTGTCTGGATACTGAGTTGGATTATAACTCCAGTTGCCGCTAATTGCTTGGTCAAAAAACTTCTGCATAACTGCTACTGTGTTGATATAACCTTCGTTGCTAGGCATGTCCCACAACAAGGTGTAGTATTGTTTAAGACTTTGATATTGTGGAACAATCTGTTTAAGAGGCCCTTTCTTGGACTTTTTAACGGACAAGTAGCCTCTAGGTGGTTCGATACCGTTTGTTGCGTTCGACACAACGGAACTGCTCTCTGATGGCATTTGTGCGGACAGAGTTGAGTGCCTGAGCCCGTGCTCTTTGATGTCAGATCGTAAAGTATCCCAATCATAGTTTAACTCATTTGCTACTACAGCATCAACATCTTTCTTGTATGTATCAATAGGAAGGATGCCATCACTGTATTTAGTGCGGTCAAAGTACTCACAAGCACCTCGCTCCTGCGCTAATTTGTTGCTGGCTTTGAGCAAATAATACTGGAACGCTTCTGTTAAATCATGTACTAGTTTCCATGCTTGCGGGTCGCTGTACTGCACTTTGTTCTTAGCAAGATAGTGTGCAAGACCAATATAGCCTACACCTAAGCTACGACGAGCTTTTGTACTAATCTCTGCTGCCTTAATTGGATAACGCTGATAGTCAATAATTTCTTCTAATGCTCTTACTGCTAGTTCGCATAGTTCATCTAGATCATCTAGATCTTTAATAGTACCAACATTAATAGCACTTAGAATACACAATGCAATCTCGCCTTCTGGGTCGTCAATATGATTCAGCGGCTTAGTTGGTAGTGTAATTTCTTGGCACAAATTACTCATGTAAACTGTATCTTTGAAACTGCTGTGTGTATTAGCATGGTCTACATTCATAATATAAATGCGTCCTGTTTCTGCACGTTCCTTGATCAAGTCTGAGAATAGTTCCATTGCCGGAATCTTTTTCTTCTTGATACTTGTAGCACGTTCATATTTTTCATATAGTTCTTTAAACTTATCTTGATCTGCGTAAAATGCTTCGTACAAACCTGGTACATCATGAGGCGAGAAAAGAGTGATTTCGCCGTCTGAAAGCAAGCGTTCATACATCAACTTGTTTAACTGAATTGAATAGTCTAACTTGCGTACACGGTTATCTTCTGTACCTTTATTGTTCTTTAATACAAGGATGTCTTCAATTTCTTGATGCCAAAACGGGAAGTGTACAGTAGCACTACCGCCACGTACACCATTCTGTGTACAACAACGTACTGTACTTTCAAACTTTTTAAGGAACGGAATGATTCCTGTATGTGCTACTTCTCCTCCTCTGATACGTGAGTTGACTCCTCGGATACGTCCTGCGTTAATACCGATACCAGCTCTTTGAGCTGTGTATCTACCAATGGACATGTCTGACGCAAAGATCGAATCAAGTGTGTCGTCACTGTCAACGAGCACACAAGAGGCAAACTGGCGAACTGGAGTGCGGACGCCGGCCATAACTGGCGTTGGGATATTGATTTTAAAAAGTGAGGTCGAGTCATAATATCTCCTTACATAATGCATACGTGTTTCTTTAGGATACTGAGCAAATAAAGTTGCAGCGATCATCATATACATGAACTGAGGAGTCTCGAAAATCTGTCCTGACGAACGATCCTGAACAAGATACTTGTCTACAACTTGACGCAGACCTGCATAGGTAAAGTTTTCGTCACGCTTGTGATGAATATAACTATCTAAACGTTCAATTTCTTCTTGTGTATACCATTCTAAAATTTCAGGATCGTATAGTCCGCGTTGTATATTTGCCTCAATCATTTCACTAAGTGTAATTGGTTCATAACGATCAAATACTTGTTTGTTTAACCCATAACTCAGCAATCGAGCTGCTGCAAATTGATAATTTGGTGCATCCAACGAGATTAAATCATTTGCGCTTCGAACTAAAATTTCTTGTATTTCAGCAGTACTCATATTATCGTAAAACTGTAAGTTAGCATTCATTTCAATTTGACTACTACTTACACCTGCTAAATTTTTACAGGCTTCCTCAACAACAAAATGTATCTTGTCTATGTTAAGAGGTTCTTTAGTACCGTCGCGCTTGACGATCATCGTTCCGTTAGACATGTTCTCTCCTATTTTTAATTATGGTCTACTATTTAGTTAGTTTATTTTTGGCATCTTAATAATAGATTGTACGATCATGTTGTCTTTATTGTTCAATACCCAACTGTCATTATATGACGATATAGATTGTGTGTCAATGATTATTTTGTAAACTAAATCATTTATTTCTTTATCTACACCAATATGTATCTCAAAATTACTCGACGAAAAACGTTCAGTTAACTGTAAACTATAACAAATTCCTAAGGTTTTTAAAAATCTGCAATAAACATTTTCTTCAATCAAAAGCCACGGCGAAGGCCATGTTGACTGTCTATCAAGATCAACTGCTATAGATGAAATAGGAAGACGGTCAAAAAAATCAATTGCATCTTGGATTGGATCAATGCAAGTTTCCAAAGTTTTTCTAAGCTGTTGCCAAATTTTTAAACGTTGGTAATAATTTTTATCAACCATTATCGATTATGTGTTATCATAAAAGTAAATCTATCTGAGTTTATTACTGGATATAGGTTTCTAATAGTAACCGTGATATCTGAAGATGACGGATTAATAGCATCTGTAAAACCTGCATCAAATACTATTGCATCGCCGTCTAACGGATCTTCTCCGTTGATAATAAAATCGTGATTAAATAAACATTGTCCTTGACCAACATTATAAACAATTCTCATTTCTCCAGTACGTATTACATCACCGCCGCCAGTAGATGCTGAATACCAGTAATCAATTTTGTATACGCCTCTTTCAGCGTCTGCTGGTAAAGATATAAATGCCTCTTCTTCTTGTTTTACGCCAATCGAAGTGCTTAATGGATAAGCATATTCAAAGTTTCTATCTCCTGCAACTGTTGGAATATGGTTACCAGAAAGGTATGTAGGATCAATTGTGAGTTGTTCAAGTCTTTCAAAATAGTCATTTCTACTAATGTTTGTTAAACTTGTAAATTGTATAACTGGATCAGTTGCTGAAGCAGCATTACCGCCATTGTTACCAACGCCTGTAAATCTATTTGCTTCACTCAAGTTATAAACACCGTTTGGTATAGAAATGCCTTCTTTCATAATGTTATCAAATCGACAATTTTTAATTGTATTGTGCAACGGACCTGTAGCTTGTCCTACGCTACCAATAATACTGTTAACACCAAATGATAAGCCTCTATGAGCATTAATTACTGAGCAGTTATCAAAGATATTGTATTTGATATCGAAATCGCTATAAAATCCAGATACAAAGTTTTTAATATCAATATTTCTAAATTCGTTTTGATCACAAGTAACAAGAGAACTTGCTGATGTCATTTTAATTGCAGGATAATCAGTACTAGAACTAAATGAAGATGTCCAGTTTCCTTCAAACTCTAAGTTTTCAAATACACTATTTTTACAACTTTGTAAAAGTAATGCACCACCGTTTGTTTCAGTATATAATGTCATACCTGACATATAGATATATCTTGGTTGATTTTCGTTTGTTGCAGTTACATTGCCCTGATAAGATCCCGGTTCGCTGTCTTCATTAACAGTTGTAAAGATGCCGGAATCAATTCCGGTAATTTTAGTTTTACCTTTACCAGCGCCTATGAGTGTAGCAAACGGTGGAACTTTCAAACTAGAACTTACAAGATATTCGCCTGCTGGAAAATAAAGTGCGACTCTACTTTCTAAGTTTCCTTTACGTGTGTTTTTTAAATACAATTCGTCTAATGCACGTTGTACTTCTTCAGTTACGTCTGATGCACTTCCAGTAATATCAGGTCTTTTTGAATCCGGTAAGAAAGAAAAAATACTAACTCGTTCATTTAATCTATCTTCAATTGTACGCTCAATTGGCGCAGCAATATTCGCACTAGTTTGGATATCTTCACGCAGGTAGGCATATTGAGCAGCTAATAATAGTAAATCGTCTTTGTCTGTTAAAATTTTAGTGTTACCAACAGCAGGCGCACCTTCGCTTACTGCACCATTACCAATGTACAACTCTTGGGTATCGATTGCCCAGCCAATTTCTCCACTAGCTAGTTGTGGTAGACCTGTGCCTTCAAGTTTACGTCCTCTACGATGTTGTATGCGTGAAATCTGTACGACAGCCATGCTTTACTCCTAATACATTATTATTAGTATTTAGCCATTCTTTTCGTAATACTGACGACACCTATTCCACCATTCTTGTTCCCATTCTGCAAACTCATCAGGCCATAGATCAAACTGCTGATACTCTAATCCACGTGAACACATAAAGATATGTCCTTCACGTATGTCTGTGCCGTGTACTTCATTGTGTCCAATAGCGTATGCTGTTAGCTGTAGATAATAGTCTTCTACCCACTCAGGCTTCTTAGGCTTGTTGGTTTGCTTGAAGTCCATTATGCATGGATTTCCCTTGTATTGTCCTACCAAGTCAGTAGTACCAGCATAGATACCAGGAACATAAAGGGGAACTTCGCTGCCCCAAATTTCGTCTACGTCTACCATTGCTTGATCACGTATCACGCATGCCATTTTGTATGCTTGCTGTGCATAAGGATTGCTGCCTGCGCTCTCTGTCCACACGCCGTTGTCAACGTAATCTTCAAGGTACTTGTGCATACGTGTGCCTACGCCACTGGCTTCAGTAACAATTTCTTGTGCTTTCTTTTCACCTACACGTTTCTTCCAAGCAATGAGATGACTCATATCTTTGGTTCCACTAAGGATTGTTGTCACACTTGCTACAGGTGGACCTCCGGGTGCAGCGTACCTACGCTTGCCTCCAACTTCAACTCTTTTTAATTTTTCATATTTGTATTTTTCAACTATCAATGTCATCAAATGTATCTTCTGTTATTTCGTCAAAGTCGATTGTCTGCCAAGGCTGCATCATACTAGGACTGTAAAAAGGATCAACATTACTAAATCCATGCTCTGCTTCAACACTTTCTACTTCTGGTACAAAATGTTTGATCATATTTTCTACACCCATTTTAAGTGTCATAGTACTTCCTGCACATCCCGAGCATGCACCTTGTAGTTCTAATAGTAAATGCCCGCTGTTGTAACTTACAAATTCAATATTTCCGCCATGACCTGCAACCGCAGGTTTAACATTTGTTTCAATTAATTCTTTAATTTCACTAATGATTTCTTCGTTTGATCTAGTCATAATTTCTCCTATAATTTAATACTACTACATAAATTATTATTTGTCAATGATTTTAAATAATTCTTTAAATGCTTGTTTTTTGTTTTGTACTTTAATAACAGTTTTTTGAGTTGTATTATATTCTGTACGAAAACTATAACCGCATTTACTTTTAATTACAATGTTGCCATAAACATCAATAATATTTTCCTGAAAGTATCCTTGTGCTTGACAATTGTATCTATTTTCGTTTTCCTCTCCGGCGTATTGTTTTTGTCCTTCAACATTGATAGTCCATATGTTGCTGTCATATAGATTGGTCAGTATCGGATTGTCAAATGGCTGAGCATCTTGTATAAAAGGAATTTGATTTAAATATTCATTTGCTGTTGCTATTACAAAAATACTAGGAATATATCGCTCACCAGTTAAATATGCAATCAACGCACGTTTTTTACCAGGATGAATATTTAAATTTCTTCCAATAAGTGCTACTGTAATAGGATTACAAAAATTTTTTCGTAAACTATAAAGATAACAAATTTTAGAAAGACTTACAAAATTAAGTGTATCTAGAACAGCATTATGTATTCTGTCTATTTCTAATTTCATATAATGGTTTTGTAAATCTGCGTTGCCTTGAGATATTTTAAACATTATAAACCCGATAGGTCTACAGCATTTTTAGCCATGTCTCCAACTGCATCTGCTGAATCCGATTGTTGCGAAGATAAGTCATCAACTTCATTGTTTTTAATATCGATCTTATCCTGATCAAAGTTTTTTACAATAGTTTTTATTCGGGGGTCTTGGTCGTATGCTGCTTTAAATGTATCAAACGTAAATTGAGACGACTCTGCGTTTGACATAACTTTATCTAGTTTGCCAAAAGAAACACTTCCAACACCTTTGTTTTTCATCAGGCGTAGTACCTGATAAAGTTTGTCTGTGTTTAGAGCTTCATTTACTTTTTTTTTGAAAGTGTTTTTGCTAAACGGCGTGGATCAACACTTTCGCGTTGTTCACGTCCAGCTGCTTCTTCGCCGCCTGCTGCTGGTGCAACAGCATCCATTGGCATATCCATTGCTGGATCTGCTTCCATGTCAACTGTTGGTTCCATTTCGCCGCCTAAGTCGTCTGGTGCGCCCATCGGCGCTGGCATATCACCTTCTCCGGTTAGTAGCCCAACACCGCCACTTAGTGCGCCGCGAGTTGATTCCATTGCAGCATACATAGCTTCCAAGCTAGGCTTGACACCTGCTACAAATGCTTCTGATTTTTCTGAACCCATTTCGTCACGGATAGCATCAGCTAGTTCTAGCATTGACTCTGTTTGCATTTCAGCTGTATCTTCCATCCAGTTAGTAACACGATCGACCATATCTTTAGCTGCCATAACAATCTCAGCTTGATCTTCAGCACCTTCTTTGATCTTTTTCTTCTTTTTATCTTTTGCAGCTTTTTTCATTGGCTCTTCTGTATCGCCATCGCCGTCAAGATCAATGTAGTCTGGCTTTCCAGCTTCTTCAATTGACTCGTCATCAATGTCGCCACGCTCTGAAATTTCAGCATTTAGTACATCTAACATAGCTTTACTTTTACTATAAGCATCACTTTCAACAACTGTATTAAAATTTTCAGTCATTTCAACTTGACTCATTTTAGTACGTAGTTTGTTACGAGCATCTTGTAGTTGCTCAAGAGTAAAAGATTCCAAGTTAATACGCTTGCCAAATCTTTTAGCAAGACTTTCGTTCAAAGTCTTAGCGGTAACTGGTTTTGTAAATTCTGCTATGTTCATGTCGTTGTCCTGTCATGGGTTGTGTTATAGTTATTTATCAATTTCCAAAAATAACTTTTTCTAATTTATTTTTAACATCTTGTACTTCTGCTTCAGTAGAACTAGCTCGCATTTCAGAGATATCAACCTTTACTGCATTTTTACTATACTGTATAGTATGATTATAAAATGCTAAGTCATTCATATATTTTTCTAATTTTGCATCCCAAGCTAATATGTCATTTATTGATCTGCCTTGCGATACTTGTTTAGCTACTCCAATAGCAGCATGTTTACTTGAAGTTGTACAAATTTTTTCACTATTTTTTGTATCAAAAATATGATAACCAGTTTTTTTATTATATCGTATAACTATATGGCCAATAATAATACTGTTGCCTTTTTTAATCGGCAAGGGCGTTTTTAAAAGACCGTGTTGGATTAATTCTTTTAGATCATTTGAAATCGAATTCACTGGGCACCACCATTATACTATCTTTATGTTTAACTTTCTTTAACAAACTTTTTCTTATTAAATTGTTTGTAACTTGTTTTTCTCTTTCAGATAACGAAAACGCAAATTCAGCATTACCAATACGTTCCATCACTTGCTTTTCTTCATTGCTAAGTTGTATTGGAATACTTGATATGATTTGATTACATTTCATTGTTAAATCGATACGTTAGTTGTATTCATAGTATTAGTCGATCCTTGTTGCCCTGGATTGACTTGTGTGTTTTGCCCTTGTGTCGGTGCTTGTATTTGTTGCTGTCTTTGTGCTGCCTGCTGCGTTCTTGCAGCGGCTTTTTGTGCTTGTGCTTGTGGCTTTTGTCTTCTAAGATCAGCAAGTTCTTTTTGTAGAGATTGTAACTGATCTGTCTTGTCTTTGATAGCATCGTCAATAGCTTTAACAGGATCTTCCATTCCGGTTGTTGTTACTTCATTGATTCTCATTTGTTTAACCTTTTTACTGCTATACTGGCGCCACTTGTTCTTTTTGTTCTTTTAGCTTTACGTGTCATTTTAGCACCCAAACGTGCTTTTGTCAACTTTAATCTATTTCTTTTTTGTACGTCAGGTGCAGCAAAACACTGACCTAAATTAGTTACTACTCTACCTTTACGTGGTCCGGCAGTACATCGATATTTTCTAACAACCTTGTTGCCTCTCTTGGCCCAAACTTGTTTTTCAAATAAATCTCTTAGTAACATTTTTATCCCATCTGCATTAAAATAACAACAACAGTTGATAACAGACCTGCTACTATTGTACCAGTAGCACCTATAATAACTTTAGCTAAACTATTCTGTCCTGCTGCCATTTGTTCTGCGATACCGTCTAGTTTCTTTTCTACATTGGTTAATCGACCGTCAAGTGCTTCATAACGAATAGCACACAAATCGACATGTGCTTCTAGTGATTCTCTTTCGAGTTGGGTAGTCGACATTTATTTCTCCAATTGTTTACGACAAGAAATAGCCTTTTCGTTGTACCTAAATAAATGCCTAAGTGATAACCACTAATATTATTTATCTATTTTAAATATAATGTTCTTTTTGACAGTTTTAGTGTCAAAAATAGCAGGATTTACTTTAATGCTTTCATTCAAATTTGTAATAACAGGAACTAAATGAAAATCATCAACTAAATGTTCTATAGTAATAGCACTTGCATATCCTACTTCAAATGTAAATTTCCAAACATGTTTCCAGCCATTGTTATCTCCAAAATTTAAATCCTCTCCTTGAATTATTTTAGGAGTTTCAACATTTAGAGGATTTGATCGTAAACTTAAAGTTTGAACAACTGTTTGATAATTTTGTTGCTGTTGATACTTAAACATATCTTGGGTACGTCTTGCATTTGTGCAGGTTATATCAATTAATGTATACAATGTTATTCTAGAATTCATAATTGTACTCAATTACATCTTTTAAAAATATGTCTCTTACCAATTCAGCAGTGTCATCATTATACATTGTCCTGTAATCAAAGTCAACACTTTTATTTGTATGAGGCAATGGTGCCTCGCACCCAAGTATTGTTTGTAAATATTGAAACTGTTCGTTAAACTCTTCATACTTAAAAATATAGTTGGTACTTTCGCCAAACCAATCATATTGAGGAGTGGTTATGTTGTACCAAACTCCTGCCCAATTTATTCTAGGTTGAAAGCTCAAACTCAAACTACTTTGATTAGTATACAGTCGTGTGTATAAAAAGTCTTCAAACGTACACGGCTCTCTTAACATATGATACCAACTAGCAAGCCTAGCCCAAGGATTGCGTACTACTCCAAAGCACCACTTGGTGTTAGGAAAAAATTCCCAAACTTCGTTGTGGTTGCCATGTCTGCGGCCTTTCACAGTTTTAAAATTGTGATCTAACCATGTAGCTATACTTGTACCTGCTGTTTTAGGGTTGTGTATAAATGTGATACCATAATCAGGTAAATGTCTCATACGGTATTTAAGTCATAAAAAAAGAGCCACTTAAAAAGTGACTCTTTAGTGTGACGCCTGTTATAACATCACGGTTCCTAAGGTAAGGAATCTTATGGATTTTGTGTAATAGTTGCTTCTACAGTTACACCTGTTACTGCTGGTGTGCCGCCACCTTGTACTAGGATGATTGAACCATCTGCTGTACCTTCGATACCTACAATGATTCCACCTTCGTTTTGGATTTCAGTACATGCTGCGTCAACTGTCACTGTGCCTGTTGCTACTGAACACACGTATGTTGTTGGTCCTAGACCGTTACCTGCTACTACGGTTGTACCGTTTACTTTTGTTGCTCCTGCCATTTTATTCTCCTATTTCTCTAAATGACTCTCCATTGCTCTATGGAGTTTCTTATATTGTATTTAGTCTTTGAGATAAAAAATAGTGTTTAACGGCGCTTTTTGGCTCGTTGATGTAATACTTTTAATTGTTCGATATATACCGGGCCAGCCTTTACTATATCATCTATCATCTGTATTACAGGTAGGTATGCACTAACATATGTTCCCATAACACTTTTACCGCTGTTAGCCAATCCAATAAATTTAGCTACAAATGGCACTTGATTAACATTAACCAAAAATCTATAATTCTTTACATCTTCTATTTTAACGTCAGTTATTGACGGAACTGTTACTTCTGGACTTTGATAACGAGTATCTTCTAAATTATTAAAAGCAACCATTTTACTAAAGTCAGACATAATATCACTATCAGCAAGTTTTGATCTTGCAGCAAAGGTTAAACGTGTAATAGTTTTTTTAACTTCGGATTTGTCGAGCCTATTTAAATTCATTACATTACGTCTAAGCATTTTGTAATCACTGTTTTGAATTTTTAAAGTACTTTCTAATTGATTTATCAAGCCAATATCGTTTTTATTAGTATCTGATAGATTTGAAATAGACCGAATATATCTTGTAAGCGCCATCTGCGGAACACTGGTAGTCTTACGTTGTTTTTTTGCTTCACCAGGATTTTTTAATTTATCTAGTGCTTCGTCGTCTCCTACAACAAAATATATCAAATTATAAAGATCAGTACTTTCTGGTCGAAAGTTTTTGTAATTATCATAGCGTATTGTTTTACGAGAATATGCAGCCGCAACACTTTTAAAATTTTTAAAGTTACGCATAGTTTCAAGAATCAAAATAAGCAAGTACATTTTTTCTTTTGCATCGCTGTAAGTAAGAGCAAGCTGATCGTTTTTGTCTCTTAGCATTCTTGCTTCTTTTAAATCTTTAATAAAGTTCATTTTACTAGTATAGCCTGTGTTAACATCACCACACGGTTGTGATTTGCGTCTGCTAATGATTCTGTTTTAGGACCCCAATTGCGATCCTGCTGTAGTTCTGCTAACAATGCATCTGCTTGATTATTAGGCATTGTAGCAAGTATGCTTTCTAAACTGCCCAAGTCTGCTGCACTACGATTGTCACCTAATAGTATTTTTGCTATTTCATCAAGATTGTTTGTAATAAATTCACCGGCTTTGCCTTGCTCGTTGCGTCTAAACAAGCCTTTCCATGCACTCCACAACAATCCTTTGGATTTAGCAATCTTACTAATTGCAAGTTGTTTGTGAATACCTTTGTAAGGACTGTTAGCTGGGATATCATGTGTATGGAATTTGGCTGTTTGGGCTGCATCTGAAACTACCATGATGTCCAACTGATGACTTTCTGTACCGAGTGGCATCTGTACATGTACATTGGTACCAATAACTTTTGTGTTATAACCTGCTTTTGCAATGTAGTCACTGAGTGCTTGTTTTGCTTCTTTGACATTTTTACTATTAAAATAACTTATTACAGCATTTTCATCCACAATAACATCTAAGTCACCCGAACGTTTTCCGGGTGTAGGAGTGGCGGCACTACCAACTGGAATACATTCAATACCTGTTCCTTTGAGAACTTTATTGTTTACATCATCTAATAGTTGTTCTATAGCGTTGTGATCAAAATCAGTTGTTCCATCAAAAACATTGCCGCCTTCATTTAATATCATTCTTTTTTCCTTCGGTAATCCTGTTTACACCCAATCGAAATTTCTTTCCATCACCGGCACGTATACTATTAATAAGTCTACGCTCTAAATCAATCGCAGTTTCCATGTCATAAGTTTCGTGCATCTTATCAATAAGATTAATAGCACTTTCAATAATATTAAGACCAGTGCTTTGAATAAATGCATCAGCATGATCAACTCTATGTAGATTGCTGAGTTCTTCTAATATACTTCTTGTGCGTTTTCTCATTGCAGTAAATCCTTTATATAGTATTTACCATTAGGGTTTTCTATATATTATCACACATGGTTACTGCCCCGAAGGGCAGTAACTTAAAATCTTATAAATAGACTGGCAAGATAAGTTCTCGACCTGACAACCGTGAAAAGACACGGGGCGTTCGCCTTACAAAACAGCATTACATATTGGAGAAAACAATGATTAAACTAGCAGAAATGCTTGGTAGTGTAATGACTGCGGTCAGACTACCAAGAGAAATGAAACAAAGAAATCTCGAAACTTATGTTAAAACAGAGTTTCAAGCACACGACCGGGCTTATGTCCTAGATTGTATGCTACGTGGCGATTCAATTGACAGACGCAACATAGTATAACAAAAACAATAGGGCGGCTTCACAGTTGCCCTACTGTCTTGGGTGCGCAGATACGCACACTTGCACTACACGCATATCGGGTTCTTGGTATATGCAGTTGTTCTCTACGGTTTTTCATGTTAAATATAGTTGTAGAAGGAGTAAAACTAACGGTTGTTAGACTCGGATCACACATATACATATATAGAATGGAAAATAAAATGACTACTATAGTAGCAAATACATTTGAAACAGTTGGACTAAACGGCCTTGCCAACTATTTTAAAAATCTAGGCACAGAACTGCAAAGACGCAGAATGATTAAAAGCACAATCAAACAACTATCAGCACTATCAACTCGTGAATTAAACGACATTGGTATTGCTCGTGGTGACATTTGGTATATTGCACATCAGTCATATCCAAAAGCATTAGGCGGTGGCCGTGCTGAAGTTAATCGCAACTTGAGAGGTTGGGTATAATGACTACACTGGTAATGAACTACACTGTTAATCCTTTTTGGACAGCATTAAAATCATTTGGCCGTGGCACATGGGCATTTATGGAATCAATGGGTAGAGCAAGAGCGGCGGCTGAACTGCATCGCTTAGGTTATACAGAAGCCGCAAAAAATCTCATGTTGGAGATCAAATAATGTTCAAACGTTTTATTAAAGCAATGGAATACAGAAGTTATTGTATGGCAATCCGTGAACTACGCAACAAAGGATTGCACAAAGAAGCACAACGTATAAGTGAATACAAAAACAACATGTATCCAACACACTAATAAGAGCCAAGCGTCTAAATAAAATAGACGCTTTTTTCTTGACATAAATAAACTACTACGTTATAGTAGTAACACACATAGATACACACAGGAGAAAAACTATGAACGAAATGACAAAACAATTTGAGCAAATGACCGATATGTTTAAGACGGTAATGCCACAAGTCAAGCCAAACAAAAACGGATACGAGATCCGTACAAAGGTTCTAGAATTTGCACAGAACCAAGCATGGCAAGACTACCACGCCAAACTTGGACAGTTTGAAACTGCTGTTACCAAAGATGGCGATGAAGTTGTAACCACAGTAACAATGCCAGAAGTACCAGGTGCCGATAAAGTGCTTGAAGCTGCTGAAATGTTCTACAACTTTGTAAGTGGTAATAAAAAATAAATAAAAGTATAACAATTATCAACAAAGTCGGGCATAGCCCTTTTTAACAAGTACATTAGACAAGAAGCCCCTGCGTTAGAAATAGCGTAGGGGTTAATCTTTATCTAACTTCAATCCA
>Ga0209137_1002332_pt1 | contig 16831 bp, 13 predicted proteins | sample SaaInl5LU_22_DNA_FD_184642 | JGI IMG/M metagenome (GOLD analysis project Ga0209137, IMG submission 184642) | Marine microbial communities from expanding oxygen minimum zones in the Saanich Inlet - ESP_105LU_22_DNA (SPAdes) (version 2) | ecosystem: Environmental > Aquatic > Marine > Intertidal... | reverse complement strand
AAAGCACTTCTTACGATATCAAATGGGCATCATTTGACGCAGAGAATTCTAAGGGCTTTCTCATCAATGAAAATATGAATTCTCGAGTAGTTAATGTTCAGAGCAACGGTATAATATATATAGCTATACCCTCATTCAGTTTTAATGAAAAAGAAAAGCAAATTTTTCAAGATAGATTTTTAAAACGACTGCAATCAATAGAAGAAAGAGAAGCAACAGTAATCGATTTGAGGTTCAATACCGGAGGATCAAGCACTAGAGTCTTTGAAATAATAGAGTCATTAGTTCCAAATCATCTACGTTCTTCCACTACTGTTGAGCAAATATCTTACAATAGATTTCGTATTACGGATGAACTAATTGATGTTTTAGATAAAAGACTAAGGAAAATAGCTATTAGCCAAGAGCAAATTAGTTATGATCAAGTTATGCTAGAACGCTTAGTGAATGTTTCAAAAAAAGCTTTAGCTGAAAATCTCTCTAGCATCGTTTTTCCTGTAGTTTCGACGGAAACATTTTATTCAAATTTTAACAATGTAAGAACGAAAAAGTTTGCGAAAAAAATCTACATATTGACAGACGGTAGGTGCGCTAGTGCATGTGTAGTTTTTCTAAAAATAATGAAGGAATTAGATAACGTTATCCACATCGGTGAACATCCACACATGAGTACTATCTATACAGACCAGATTAGTGTTCGTACAAAAAACAATATGAAGGTAAACATTCCATATAGAGCATTGACGCTGTTGGAAGCCTCACAACCTGAAAATTTAGAACCAGATATTAAGTATGAAGGAAATTTTGCAGACCAGGAGCAACTAAAAACGTGGTTCAAGCATGTTATTCAAGAACCGTGACATATTTTTCAAATAAATGGTATCTAAGCTTTTAAATTATATAAATTTTTTGAATAGGTTGTGACAAAAATCGTCACACATTGTGACAATCAATGGTCTGGTGATTAAAAAGACAAGACCCAGAAATAGAAAAATCTGATATTTTTCAATAAAGTATCAGGTTCAAATGATGGTGCATCGACCCGGGAACGAACCAGGGACACGCGGATTTTGTATCCGATGCGTTTACCTACGAGCAAACAGTAAAAACAAAAAAGCCCTCACATCTCTGCAAGGGCTTGAATGATGGTGCCTCGACCCGGGATCGAACCAGGGACACGCGGATTTTAATCCGCCGCTCTACCAACTTTGCTATGTAAGCTTTATAAAAACTTAGCAAGCTTTGATAAAGTGCTCACGAGCTTAACCTATTACTTTAAAAGCGTTTCTGGTGAGTCTGATTGGAAGTGTTTGCCCTCTTTAACTTGTAGCTGGGTTTACAACATTATTTGTAGATAACCTGATTTACTATGTTTTCTAGCCCTTCTTGCTTGCCTGACACTGGTTTAGGATCGAAAGATTTAACTTTCGCGAGTTCAGCTAAGGACTCTAGCGACATATTTCCATCTAGAATTTCTCGTCCGAACACTGAGTTCCATTCTGCATAGCGGCTCTTAACGTTACTATCTAACTTACCGTTGGATATAAGTTCGTAAGCTTTCTTCAAACCAAGCGCACACGTGTCCATACCGCCAATATGGCCTAAGAAAAGATCTTCAGCATCGAGGCTTTGACGTCTTAATTTTGTATCAAAGTTAAATCCGCCCGAGGTGTAACCGCCGTTCTTCAGAATTTCGTAACAAATAAGTGTCATTTCTTCTACTGAATTAGGAAACTGATCGGTATCCCAACCAAGCTGCGGGTCACCGCGGTTCGCATCAATTGAGCCGAAAATATCAAGCGCAAACGCAGTAGCCACTTCATGATGGAATGAGTGGCCAGACAAAGTCGCGTGGTTAGCTTCAATGTTTACAGCAAATTCTTTCTCTAAGCCAAACTCCTTCAAGAAACCATAAACCGTTGCTGTATCGTAATCATATTGATGCTTCGTGGGTTCTTGAGGCTTTGGCTCAATCAATAATAAGCCATCAAAACCAATTTTGTGCTTGTGCTCAACAACCATATTCATAAAGCGACCAAACTGTTGACGCTCGCGCTTTAAATCAGTGTTTAATAGGGTTTCATAACCTTCACGGCCCCCCCACAAGACGTAGTTTTCACCACCAAGGGCTTTGGTCGCATTCATAGCATGATAAACTTGAGTAGCGGCCCGGGTGAAGATTTCTGGATTTGGGTTAGTTGCCGCGCCAGACATATAGCGAGGATGGCTAAATACGTTAGCCGTTCCCCACAATAGTTTCATACCCGTTTCTTCTTGCTTACGTGCTAAAACATCCGTCATTTCCCCAAAATTACGAATATAGTCTTGAATAGAATCGCCTTCCGGTGCGACATCAATATCGTGGAAACAATAAAAAGGGGCACCCAACTTTTCAAAAAACGAAAACGCCACATCTGCTTTTTGTTTAGCTCGCTCCATAGGGTCACCCGCGGCTAACCAAGGTCTATCAAATGTACCTCCACCGAATACATCCGCCCCGTCCCAACAGAAGTTGTGCCAATAGCACACGGCAAAACGAAGATGCTCTTCCATTGTTTTACCACCAATCACCTCTTGAGGGTTATAGTGCTTAAATGAAAGTGGGTTCGTTGAATCTGGTCCTTCGTATTGTATAGAAGGAATGCTTTCAAAATAATTGCTCATAATTTTTCCTTTATAGTCCGCACCATATTGATGCGTGACGGTTACTCTAAATTGTTAGCTTTTACCTCAATGTCACGAGAAAAATGTCTCGACGGCGTAGTACAATTCTCTAAACTTCTGCCTTTTATTGAGGTAACTGTCATGAATCTGTTTATTTGGTGTGTATGTCGCCTCAAGCTTTGGCTTAAAGCATATCTCTGAAAGGTCGACATCCGGGTTGGCAGCTAGTTGTGCCAACCGAGCAGCCCCGAGAGCCGGACCAACATCTCCACCTTCTCTGTACTCCAGTTCGTAACCGCTGATATCGCTAAGAAGCTGTCGCCAGAAAGTACTTCGAGCGCCTCCACCAATAAGGCTTATTGACTTTGCAGTGACACCACTTTGATGTACCGCGTCAATACCGTCTGCAAGTGCCATCGAAACTCCTTCTATAACAGCTCGTGCCATGTGCACACGTTCAGTTAAAGCAGATACGCCAAAAAATGCAGCTTTAGCTGAAGGGTTGTTATGAGGCGTTCTTTCGCCCGTTAAGTATGGGAGGAAAACCGGTGTTTGTGTGTCATGGTGGTTTGTGTTTGTCTGTACATCATCAATCATGCTGCCGACATCAGTATAACCACTTTGTTTTGCATACCAGTCTAAGCAACTCGCCGCGCTGAGCATAACCGACATCATATGCCAACGATTAGGAATAGCATGGCAGAAGCTGTGAACAGCCTGAGGAGTATTAACGGTGAACCGATCAGTTACTGCGAAATAAACACCCGATGTTCCAAGCGATAGCATGGCGTGACCAGGCTCATAAATTCCACACCCAATCGCTCCGGCGGCATTATCACCAGCACCACCAGCAATAACGACATCTTGCATGCCCCAACGTGCCTGTAGAGTCTCTTTTAGTTTCCCTGAAACGTCACTGCCTTCATAAAGCATAGGCATATTGTTAACGCTCAAGTCACAGGCTTTCAATAAGACCTCGTCCCAACTACGAGATTCAGTATTGAGCCAAACGGTTCCCGCAGCGTCTGACATATCTGAGCCAAACTTACCGGTAAGCTGGTACCTCAAAAAGTCCTTTGGAAGCAGAATCTTGTCTATTTTAGAAAAGATCTCAGGTTCATTTTTTTTAACCCAAAGAATTTTCGGGGCAGTAAAACCTGCCATTATAAGGTTGCCAGTACGAATAGATGAGTCTGGCACTAAACGAGCTAGCTCCTCACACTCCTCGCTACTTCGACCGTCATTCCATAATATGGCTGGTCTTAAAACGCTCCCTTCACTATCCAACAGCGTCGCGCCATGCATTTGCCCGCTCAAGCCGATTGCTTTCACAGAAGATAAATTGTTCTTACTACTTAGCTCATCAAGACAATCGCAGGCAGCTTGCCACCAGTCGGAAGGATCTTGCTCAGACCAAAGAGGTTGAGGCATAGACACGCTAAGCGGGCGGCTTATTGACTGAACGACCGCACCGGCTTCATTGGTTAACACGGTTTTCACACCAGAGGTACCTAAATCTATTCCTATGTACATCGACATTTCTCGTAAAATAAGCGTTGATGTACAGATATTGATTACTAAAAGCGTTTAATTCAATTACGAAATTTTGTAATCGTTTTGTTAATTACAACATCCTGGTTTAGTATCGCTAAACAAATAATCATAATAATCGTTACGTAATTTGTTTATACGTAGGAAGCTAACATGTTCGAGAAAGAACACAGTATTACGCTACTTCTGAATGCGAGTAAGATATTCGACAGACAAATTATCGAAGGGATCGGGCGGTACCTCCAAACATCGGATGCAGACTGGGATTTGTATCTAGAGGAAGACTTCTTGACTCGGTTAGAGCATTTAGATGAGTGGCGCGGCGATGGCATCATTGCCGACTTCGATAACCCTGCAATAGAGCGCGCGTTAAAAAATACTTCTGTTCCGGTCGTTGGCGTAGGAGGCTCTTATCAAAACCAAACCAATTACCCTAGTGTGCCTTATGTCGCCACGGATAACTTTGCTCTCGTAGAGGCCGCATTTGAACACTTACGCCAAAAAGGTATCGAAAGATTTGCTTTCTATGGTAGCCCTATCAGCCAACAGCAGCGGTGGGCACAAGAACGCGAACAAGCAATGCTCGCTCTTACTAAGCAGCATGGATACGAGTGTTATGTTTATCGTGGTCATGCAGTGAGGGCGGAAACGTGGCAATACTCTCAAAAAAGACTTACCGATTGGCTTAAAAGTTTACCAGCACCCACGGGCATTGTAGCCGTCACTGACTCTCGAGCTAGGCATCTACTCCAAGCATGTGACCATTTAGGCCTACTCATACCAGAGCGATTTGCCGTTATTGGAATCGATGACGACGAACTTACACGATTTTTGAGTCGGGTTAGTTTGTCCTCTGTCAGACAAGGTTGCCTTGAAATGGGCTTCCAAGCAGCGAAGCTACTTCACAGGCAATTGAAAGGGCAAGACCCCAAAATAACTCAGTTGCTTGTCCCCCCCGTCACCGTAGCAGAAAGGCAATCAACAGAGTTTAAAGCGATAAAAGATCCGCTCGTAATGCAAGCATCGCATTTTATAAGAATGAATGCCTGCAAGGGGATAAAAGTAGACCAAGTGCTGGACCACGTCGGCATTTCAAGGTCTAACTTAGAAGCCCGCTTTAAAGAAGAGCGGGGGCATAGCATTCACACCGAAATACACAACGAAAAGTTAAACAGGGCATGCAGAATGTTAAAGGAGACTGACGCGCACAGTAGCGAAATAGCAAAGCGCTGTGGCTATCCTTCTGTTCAATACATGTATGCGCTTTTTCGTAAACATTTTGATCAAACTCCTGTTGAGTACCGCCAAGCAGCGCAACCTGATTATTTAGCAAGTGAATCAGAAAGCACGGTTATCAACATCTCCTAGATTAGGACAATAACAATAGAGAAAACAATATGGACACAACGTTAACCAAAGACATTTCCAGTGAATCGACAAACACCGGGTTTATTCTCTTCATAACTATCGTGGCGACGATAGGAGGGTTCCTTTTCGGATTCGATAGTGGCGTGATAAATGGCACTGTTGATGGGCTACAAACCGCTTTTAATTCTGAAAGTGTAGGCACTGGTTTTAATGTATCCAGTATGCTTTTAGGCTGTGCTGTCGGCGCTTTTTTTGCTGGACGCTTAGCAGATCAATACGGCCGCAAGTCTCTACTACTCGTTGCGGCTATTTTCTTTTTAATAAGTGCGTGGGGTTCAGGTGTTGCAACAAGCAGTGTCGAGTTTGTTCTTTATCGAATTATCGGAGGTCTCGCTGTAGGCGCCGCTTCTGTAATGGCGCCCGCGTACATAGCAGAAGTTTCACCCGCAAAATACAGAGGTATGCTCGCCTCAATACAGCAAATAGCGATTATAGGGGGGCTTTTCACAGCCTTTCTGAGCAATTATTTTCTTGCTGATATCGCTACAGGCTCCACTCAAAAACTTTGGCTTAATTTTGAAGCTTGGCGCTGGATGTTCTGGATGGAGATAGTGCCAGCATCACTTTTTTTCATAATGCTTCTTTTCATTCCTGAGAGTCCACGTTTTCTTGTGGTCAAACAAAAAATGGAGGATGCCAGCTCGGTACTAAGTAAGCTTTATGGAACACAAGCTCAGAATAAACTCACGGAAATAGAAGCATCACTATCTGACGATCATAAGCCCCAGTTGAAGGATTTGATTGATAAAAGCTCAGGAAAGCTGAAATCTATAGTATGGATTGGCATTGGCTTAGCTGCGCTACAGCAACTCGTGGGTATAAACGTTGTTTTTTACTATGGAGCTGTACTATGGCAAGCAGTTGGTTTTTCTGAGTCTGACGCATTACTGATAAACGTTATAAGTGGGGCTATAAGCATAGCGGCATGCGTTGTCGCTCTCGCAATGATCGACAAAGTGGGCCGCAAACCATTATTAAAGTGGGGGTCTATTGGCATGACAGTTACACTTGCCGTGGTCGCCATTGCCTTCTTTAATGCTGAGCAATCTGCTGATGGAAAATTATCTTTAAATGAATGGGGGCCAATAGCCTTAATAGCCGCAAACCTATACGTTTTCTGTTTTAACTTCTCATGGGGACCTGTGATGTGGGTAATGTTAGGAGAGATGTTTCCAAATCAGATAAGAGGTTCCGGCCTTGCGGTCAGTGGTTTAGTCCAATGGTCAACAAACTTTCTGATAACTTGGTCATTCCCAATGTTGCTTGCCGGTATTGGGCTCGCGGGTGCTTACGGGCTTTATGCGTTTTTCTCACTGCTGTCGATTGTATTTGTTGTACGTTATGTCTATGAGACTAGAGGCGTAGAACTTGAAGATATGCAGGGCTAATTACCTGTCCTAAAGAATTAGGCTTCTGCAAATTAGTTAAATAAGTGCCGCTGTGAATGTTTGCTGGCACCTACTCTACCACGCTTTCTAAGTAAAACTTGTGACACCGTAGAGAATTTTGGTGGCAGCTCTCAAGTAGCTAGTTACGTCAAAGCTCTTACATATTGAAAGTGCTCTTTTGCGAAGACTAACTTTGAAAAATAACTACAAATCTTGGGTATCAATCTTTAAGAAGATTGCCTATTTATCATGAACCTTTAAATCGGTATGAGAAGAGCAAAATTACATGTTAAGGCACCTTATCTTTGTCCCAGTATTACTTATCTTAGTTGCTTGTTCCTTTGCAGAAGCTGACTTAAGTTCTAGTAAAGTTCAAAACAATGAACAACCACAACCTACTAACTTACTGGTTGAGGATAATATCCATCCGCTTAACGTTCACAACGAAACTCCAAGGTTATCTTGGCATGCTAATGTTCAAATCCAAGAGGCATTCCAAATACAAGTCGCTACTAGTCAAGACAAATTAGTTTCTGGTTTGACAGATCTTTGGGATAGCGAGAAAGTTATATCTAGCAGTTCTGTCAACGTTCCCTATCAAGGCACAACGCCAGAGGCCAATAGCAAAGCCTTTTGGAGAGTTAGAGTCTGGTTAAAAGGCGCCGAACAGCCCGGCGAATGGAGCACACCCTCATACTGGGAAATGGGGTTACTTAAAAAATCCGACTGGCATGCAAAGTGGTTGCAAGTTAAACAGCGCGATGTAGCACAAATAACAGAAAACAGACTGAACTGGATAAAGTATGCAGCCAATGTTCACCCAAATATTACTGAAAAACTGACAGAGAGTGCTTTTAAAAAGCAGCTAGGTGTTGTTGAACAATTAAAGAAACAGCCAACTGCTAGCTTATTTCGCCACTCATTTACTACAGAAACTGGCAAAAAAATCGCGGGAGCTAAACTTCACAGCACAGCTGGTGGGTACTATGAAATATTCTTAAACGGCCAGAAGGTTGATGATCGACTTGCTGACCCGGGTCAAACTGATTTTGATAAGCGTATTTTATATAACACTGATGAAGTCAGCGATTTACTTTTAATCGGTGAGAATACTATCGCCGTGCACCTTGGGAGCGGCTGGTACGACGAAAACATTGCTTTTAGTAAATGGTCCAATCCAGACGCTGCTAAGAATGAAAGAAAGCAGAAAACCTTATCTTATGGACAGCCCAAGTTTATAGCGCAATTAGAACTTATTTACGAAGATGGAAGCAGGCAAACCGTCGCTTCGAATGAAAATTGGATCTCTCATCCATCACCTGTTTTAAAAGAGGGTCTTTTTTCTGGAGAGTTATACGACGCTAATGAAGCAGTTGAAAAATGGAACGTTAATACATCTGCAAACAATCTAGTTAACTGGCAACCGGTTGAAGTCTTAGATGACTGGCCTACAGAATCATTGGAACCACAGCTTCTACCGCCAATAAGAGCAGTAAAAAAATTAGAACCTATTAAGCTTTACCAACCGCGAAAGAATGTGTGGGTCTTCGACTTTGGGCAAAATTTTACTGGTGTACCAACATTAAACCTAAAAGCTCTAAATTTGGAGCCCGGTCAAGCTGTGCATATGCGCTACGGGGAGTGGGCAGATATTGACGGTAATTTAAGTCAAAAATCAGGGGGAGGTGCGCCCCTCTTAAAACAGGTTGATACCTACATAGCATCGGGAGAAGGCGCGCAATTTTGGAGCCCGGTTTTTACGTGGCATGGATTCCGTTATTTGGAGCTAACAGGCATAGACTTCGAGCCAGCTCTGGAAGCGGTGCATGGGCATCTAGTTCGAAGCAATGTTGAAATTGCTGGGCAATTTAAAAGCTCTAGTAACTTACTAAACAAAATTCACGACATGGCGCTGTGGAGCTACGAAGGAAATTTAATGGCGCTACCGATGGATTGCCCAATAAGAGAGCGAGCTGGGTGGACAGGTGATGCACATGCAGCGCTGATTACTGGTAACTACAATTACGACATGCAAAACCTCTGGGAAAAATACTTAGGTGACTTCGAGACATCGAGTCACATCGCACCGGCAGTCGTACCTGGCAAACGTTCACATGGCGAAAAGTACGATTGGGCTGTAGCTGAAGTCATTATTGCTTGGGAGCATTATCGCCATCATGGTGATATCCAAGTAATCGCCGAACAGTACGAGAGTATGGTGGAATACATGGACGCTGCGGAGACACAACTAACCGATAACCTTCTGCGCGATGGCTATGGTGACTGGTGTGACCCAGTTCGAGTGCCCGGGATGACGCGCAAGCGCTGTAATCCTGAATATACTCTGCCAACGATGACGACATCTGGCTTTTTAGCACATGGCGCCGACCTAATGGCTAAAATGTCTATGCTTCTGAATAAACCGGAAAAAGCTAAACACTATAGTGCTTTATTCGAAAGGATTGCCTCGCAATATCACAAAGAATTTTATAACACAGAAACCGGGCATTATGGGAGCCAAACCGCTGACGCCATGGCACTTAGATTCGGTATTACCCCTATACACTTAAGGTCTTCTGTTGCCGAAGCACTAAATAAAGACGTCGTGGAAAATTGGAATGGTCACGGCTCTATTGGCGCATTGGGTCAAACTTATGTATATCGCGCACTGAGTGATTACGGTTACGGAGATACTGCTTTTGGTATATTTACGGCTCAGGGCTATCCAGGTTACCAGTGGCAATTCGATAATCTCAAGGCAACAACCCTATGGGAGCGTAAAGGCGTATGGGATCCAACTAAAGATCCAGAAGGTAGAAATCCACCGGGACGCTCATTAAACCACCCTTTTCACAGTGGATATGACGGTTGGTTTTATGAGGGTTTAGGAGGTATTCGACCACTTGGTGACAACCCAGGCTATCAACATTTTGAACTGTCACCAGTGTTCCCCAAAAACCTAGAATGGGTTGAAGTGAGTTATAAGACGGGTTATGGAAAAATAGTGAGCAACTGGCAACGCCATGGCAATACTATCCATTGGCAGTTCGAGGTGCCGAACAATTCCTCAGCAAAGGTTTCATTGCAGGGTAAACCAATTCGTATATATGGAGCTGGGCAACATTCAGTGACGATTGAGCAATAAAAATATATATTGATGTGTTAAAAAGCGTCGTTTTTATACGGCGCTTTTTTAGTGAGAGAATAAAAATTTTAGCCTAAGTCGTAAGGCCGCCATGTACGTGAAGCAGCCGTTGGAGCATTAAGAGCCTAATGACGGCAATTAGCGATAACCAGACGTGGCCGATATTTAGTTTTGACTGAATTATTTACTCTAAAGCGGACATTAACGCCTTACTAAGCGGCGTGAAATAGTTGGCTAAAATTGCAAGGAACGAAGCTAGCCAACTGTTTAGCGTCCGTTTGAGTTACTTGTTATACGTGTTAACACACAACCTCAAAAACACTTTCTACGACAAATTGTTCTTTTTCTATCTCGAAATAAACAGATAGTCCATGACACTGTAAACCGAAATCAATTTGAGCACTATACACATTGTCATTCATTCGATTTGTTATGATTTCTAAACTGGAAACCTTTAGTTTATTGACTTTTAAATACGCTGTAAAAACAGGACGAAGTTTAGGTTTCTTTAAAAGTGCACTCTCAACTAAAGCTGTTTTATTTCTCAAAATATTAAATAGATCTCGTTCAGGTATTAAATTACTCGCTATCGTTTTTTTACCATATGCATAGCTTTTACAGGCACTTTCGTTGATATCAAGAATCCATACCATGGTCGATTTATGATGGTCCTTAGGGTACTTATAATTGGGTACATCGTTTTCGAGATATTCAAATTCTAAATCTGCGATATTACTCTTACATATTCTTTTCGTCGAAAGTCGAGGATTAACCATTACTCGCACATATGTATTCCACTTTCCATCAACTAGGTGCTTTTGAGCATTTACCAAAGAGAAAGCGGTTTTACTTTTCAAGTATTGGGAGTTGAGTAAATCTAGCTCATAATTATTTAGCTTTTCTGCATTTACACAAGTAATGAAACTTATCAACAAAAGGGCTGCGAATAATCTATAAGGCATCATTGACTCCAATTACACGTATAACACCCACATAAGGGGCAGTAACGCGTGGGCTAAAATCCGAGCGAAGCGACAGAGCCCACGTATAACACCCAGCGAGCCTGCGAGCGGCTTAATGTGATTGTTATGTTCGACCGTAAAACTTCCTGAGTACTACTTCAGTTTTGTTTAATTCTGAAGTGACCGACTTGAACCCGCCTTCAAGAAAGAAGGAGAGGTTTTGAGTGATAAAGTCTATATCAAGAGCAAGGATCTTCTGGTAACCAGATGTTCTATGTGCATCTCGTTCTCGCAACTTTTCCAAGCCATCCAAATAACAAATGGCTTGCTCTATTGTAAATGGCTCACTTAACTTTGTTGCACCAAATGTTGTTAGAAGACCAAAGCCCCAGTGTATGCCCTCAAATCCAATAAAAATATCTGGATTCTTAAACCTAACTTTAAACGGGTTGATATAAGTGCCGCCACAAACGATACACTCTTTAAGAGCATACTCTTGGGCTACAGCGTCAAAAGACGACCGACAACGACTTTTAAACAAATCAACTTGAGCTTGGTTATTCATACTAGAACATAACTTTAAGCTAAGGGGCGCTAGCATGTGGGCTAAAATCCGAACGAAGTGAGTCAGCCCGCGTGTTAGCGTCCCAGCGACCGAAGGGAGTGGCTTGAGCGTTTTGTTAGCTGCCCAACTGCGTAATATGCAACAGCTCACCTGCTGGCCCCCATAAATAAAACACTTTACCCCAAGACTCTTGTTGTATTGGGGTAATCTTGGATTTATTTTCCGAATTAGAGCATATCTCATGCGCATCGTAGATGTTTGAAACGCATATTTGCAACATAAAATTTTTGGCTAGTTCTTCATTGTAGAAGCGCTGTAAAAAGAAAAGGCAATCTCCGTTTTCAAAAAGCGTGAGGTCATCGGTTACGTATTCTGATTTGAATCCAATATCCGAGTAGAAAGATTTCGAAACCTCGTAATCCTTACTCGGAACAAATGTTTTTATATCTATTACATCCATGAATCTTTCCAAAGGCAGCTAACGCCCAGCTAAGCCGCCGGAACGGAGTTGATTTGTTAGCGCTAGCGTAGCGTTTAAGCGCAAACGAAGCAACGCAGTGGAGGTCGGATTGAGCTGTTTGTTAGGGTTGATGTACATTAATTTCTCGCTTGAATTGCTCAAGATTCTCCGCATCAGGTGAAGCCTCGTGGCCAATATAGCCCAAGTTACTTTGTAAAAACGTCTTTAACCTCAGCAACAGTTCAGATGCATATTTTGGATAAGCATCATCAGTAGATAATCCATAAATCACATAGCCATCGGCAAGAAAGAACACCATTGCATGCTCAGGTTTCACATCGTTAAGTGCTCTCCAGTAAATCCGATAATCTACATCTCGTTCACTAATACATTTTTCTAGAGCATCGTCGACTGAAGAAAATATAATTTCAGCGCTATCTGAATACTGTGGAAATTCATATTCATCGGCAGTCTCATCCCGCTGAGGAAGAAACTCATTCAGGAAAGCATTAACGGATTTTCGATCGCGTTTTTCTGAAATTACATATATATCTGAGTACGATGGCATTTGGAGCCCTAACGCTAAGCTTTGGGGCGCTAACATGGGGCTATAATCGCGAAGCGGCCCCGTGTTAGCGTCCCAGCGACCGAAGGGAGTGCCAACAGCGTTTTGTTAGGCGTACAAAGGAACGTACGCAGCTTTGCTGCCACCACTAGCCAAATAGACCGCGTGTTTAAATTGTTGAATTTAAGATAAAACAACCCTGTGCGAAAAGCCAGATGTTACCGGTAATGCTGGATAAAAGAGCGAGTTTAGACAACTTGTAGTGATGAATGTTGGCGTTGCGATGTTGATGAAAAGCACGTTGCTAAAGTCATTTGAACAACTGATAAAGCTAATCGCAAAGACAACCTAACGAAACAACCTTGGTGCTGGAATGTTACGGTTGAACCTACTTTTAAATGCTGTAAGTAAATGACGCCTAACGCTAAGCTTTGGGGCGCTAGCACGTGGGCTAAAATCCGAACGAAGTGAGTCAGCCCACGTGTTAGCGTCCCAGCGACCGAAGGGAGTGCCAACAGCGTTTTGTTAGGCGTACAAAGGTAAGTACGCAGCTTTGCTGCCACCACTAGCCAAATAGACCGCGTGTTTAAATTATTGAATTTAAGATAAAACAACCCTGTGCGAAATGCCAGATGTTAACGACAATGCTGGATAAAAGAGCGAGTTTAGAAAGCTGGTGATGTTGAATGTTGGCGTTGCGGTGTTAATGAAAAGCGCGTTGCTTGAGCAGTTGAAACTACTGAAAAAGCAAGCTGTAAAAACAACCTAGCGAAACAACCTTGATGCAGGAATGTCACGTCTGAACCCACACTCTAATGCTGTAAGTAAATGACGCCTAACGCTAAGCTTTGGGGCGCTAGCACGTGGGCTAAAATCCGAACGAAGTGAGTCAGCCCACGTGTTAGCGTCCCAGCGACCGAAGGGAGTGCCAACAGCGTTTTGTTAGGCGTACAAAGGAACGTACACAGCTTTGCTGCCACCACTAGCCAAATAGACCGCGTGTTTAAATTATTGAATTTAAGATAAAACAACCCTGTTCGAAAAGCCAGATGTTAACGGTATTGCTGGATAAAAGAGCGAGTTTAGACAACTTGTAGTGTTGAATGCTGGTGCTACGATGCCTAAGAAAAGCGCGTTGCTAAAGCCGTTGAGACTACCGAAAAAGTAAGCTGCAAAGACAACCTAGCGAAACAACCTTGATGCTTTAATGTCACGGTTAAACCTACTTTTTTATGCTGTAAGTAAATGACGCCTAACACTTAGCTAAGGGGCACATACATGGCGCTATAATGGCGAAGCCGCGCCATGTATGTGTCCCTCTTGAGCGCCTTGTTAGGCATATTTTCCAAACAACCGCATAACCAAAAATACTGCACCACCAAATAATGCACCGAAAAACGCGTACTGGATATAGACGAAGGGTAAAAATACAAAGAGCATACCCGATGCTTCCAATGGACCTGATTGGATGACCTGCCGTGTTGCAAGCGAAAGATAATAAAACGCGACACCTGCGACGGCAATAAAAGCTGAAGCAAAGATGAATTGAAACGCATTTTTATTTTTCCCAAGGGCGCTGTGAAGAAAAGCAAAAAGGACAGGCGCCCAAGTTGTAAGTGCAATAAAGAAAACTAAATCCCTAAAGGATTGCACAATGCCCTCAGAGCTAATGTAACTCATGATAACGATTAAAAGAGTAGCTAACCAAAAAATCCTATTCATCCCTAAATATCCTTATATGCCTAACTTTAAGCTAAGGGGCGCAGATGCGTGGGGCATAATGGCGAAGCCGCCCCGCGTATAGGCGTCCCAGCGACCGAAGGGAGAGGCTTAAGCGCTTTGTTAGAAGCAGAGCCTGTTCCTTTGGCCTTTTTAAAAACTGTTGAAGCCAGCATACGATTGATTGTTAAAGCAAACAAGCAAAATGCCAGCGCAGTGATGTTGCTGCTCTGACTGAAGCAAGCCGCTATTTGAACTAGCAAACGCAATGGCGCTTACCGAGTAAAATAAGAATTTGGCGATAAAGCGCCTATTGCGCGACCTTTGAAGTTAATGCGGCGAAGTTAAAACCACCAAAAGCCAGGGCGATTTTTGAAACAGCAGGTGAGGGCGGTTGAACTGGAATTTTTATAAAGCCAAACGCAGTTTAGGCTGACGCCTTCTAACGCCCAACTTTGGGGCACAAATACATGGGCTAAAATAACGAGCGAAGCGAGGGAGCCCATGTGTTTGTGTCCCAGCGAACGCAGTGAGCGCCAACAGTTGTTTGTTAGCAGCCAATGTAACTCAAACCTTGTCGATTTTTAAAATTCCGTTTTCCTGTTTAGGCAGGAAAACAATAGTCACACACTGTCCGTTTTTAATGAATGTGTCGCGATTCCGATTGGCAAAAAAGTATTTTTCAGTAGCGTAATCGTTATATTTGAATTTTACATCTGAAACAACGAACATTTCTTCCCTGCTATTACCCTGTACTATTTTATGTTCGGTTATACACCCTGATACGATTTGGGTCTGGTTAGTCAAAATAGCATTTTGGACGCGATGAATTCCCAAACCGTTGAAAAGTTCTGTGGCAAAAGCAATTATAAATATGCTAAACACAATAACTACGATGTGTTTAGGCTTTAACTTGGTTAGAGTTGAGAGCGACTGTAGCAGAGGCGTCAATTTAAAAATCGCAACAAGGACTGCGCCAGCGATTACTAAGCCAATTGAATTGAAACTAGCGCTGATGGACTCCACGTTACTTACGAAGTAGGTACTACTTGATGGTTCTAACATCGTATATAACTCAAACTCCTAACCTGGCTGCTAACTTTCCAATAACGGGCGCAGACATGTGGGGCATAATGGCGCAGCCGCCCCGCGTGTTTGCGTCCCAGCGAACGCAGTGAGTGAGTTGATTGGCTTGTTATGGCCGTGCCGAAAATTCCCACTGATCTCTGTTGGCATAAAACACCCAATTTAACTTACTGGATACTAAGTACAAAAACAAAATATCTGTACTCTTTTGAAACGTGTCAAAGTTATCCCAAGTTAGAGAAAAATTTGAGTTAATGCGGTTTTTTATACCTGTTTTTTTTGACACACGCTCAAATGTTTCGAAGGCAAAAACTTGTTGGTTGAGGTATGGCGAAAAAAGGGAATTGAATTCACTTTTGTTGAGCCACCCTGTCGAAGCAGTAATTGAGCGGATTACTTTTGACCAATCAGAATTTTTAACCGAAAGCTCTATATCAGTATCGGTATTAAGAATTTGGTTCAGTTCAATAAATTCCATTCTTTCCCTGAAGGCTATAACTTTTCAATAACGGGCGCAGGCACGTAGGGCATAATGGCGAAGCCGCCCTGCGTGTTTGCGTCCCAGCGAACGAAGTGAGCGAGCTTAATTGTTTTGTTAGGCTTCTCTGCACTGAATTTTGGCGTTAACAATGTCATATATCTCTTTTGCTTTCCAGCCAACAATAGGTAACATTTTTTCGCCACAATTTTTGCTAACGAGATAGACAGTTCTTGTGAATCTTATGTGTCTAATATGGCAACCATATACTTCGCTCCATGGAATCCGTTTATGACCCCATATGTTTTTATAGGAGATTCCTTTTTCGTCGACGTAAACCCAACCACTTTTTTGGTAAAGGGTAATCCCATACAAAATTAAGCAAGTAACGCTAATAATAAACGTTATTACGCCTTCAATATTTTTATTCACAAAATCTGAATAAGAAAGAAGTGCAAGGGCGCTAAAAAAGATAACAAAGAACAAATTTCTCCCCGTCGAAGTCCAACGGTAAGGAAATGATATTCCTGTTTGTCGCTGGGCCGAGCGAGTCTGTCGTATTAATAACTCCTTCTCAAGAATTTCTGTTCTTTCTGGATATGCAATTTTATCAATTGAAGCTAAAGCCTCTTCTAATTCATCGATAGAGTAGTTTGAATAATCTGGTTCCAACCTTACAATTCTCCAAGAAGCCTAACACCCTGCTTAGGGGCGAAAACACATGGGCTAAAATTAGGAGCGAAGCGACGCAGCCCATGTGTTTGCGTCCCAGCGAGCCCGCGAGCGACTACAGCAGTTTGTTATGCGATTTTGCCAAGAA
>Ga0209137_1002329_pt1 | contig 16833 bp, 18 predicted proteins | sample SaaInl5LU_22_DNA_FD_184642 | JGI IMG/M metagenome (GOLD analysis project Ga0209137, IMG submission 184642) | Marine microbial communities from expanding oxygen minimum zones in the Saanich Inlet - ESP_105LU_22_DNA (SPAdes) (version 2) | ecosystem: Environmental > Aquatic > Marine > Intertidal... | reverse complement strand
GGTGAAAATTTTCAAAATAATTTAAAAGAATTTTACCCTCAAGTTTTGAAAAAATCACTTAAAAAAATACTTGCCCAATAAACATTTGTAATTAAGTGTGGGTAAGTTGGCCAGGCATTTGTCTGGCCTTTTTGATTAAAGTAATTAAATTAGTAAAAAAAATGGCTGCCGGTGGTAGTCGAGAAAAAAAAGAAAAAATTGGTTACTAAAAAAACAAAAATATATATTGCAGGTCATAGAGGTATGGTTGGTTCTGCAGTTTGGAGAGCACTTGAATCTAAGGGGTATACTAATCTAATTGGGAAGACCAGTAAAGAACTTGATTTAAGAAATCAACAAGCCGTTTTAGATTTTTACAATCGAGAACACCCTGAAGTAGTTATCGATGCAGCAGCAAAAGTTGGAGGTATACTTGCCAATAATGATTTTCCATACCAATTTTTAATGGAGAATCTGCAAATTCAAAACAATCTAATTGATGGCGCACATAAAGCTGGGATTGAGAAATTTATTTTCTTAGGAAGTTCATGCATCTATCCAAAGTTTGCTCAACAACCTCTAAAAGAAGAATACTTATTAACAGATTCTTTAGAACCTACTAATGAGTGGTATGCCATTGCAAAAATAACTGGAGTAAAAGCATGCCAAGCGATACGCAAACAATATAACAAAGACTATGTAAGTTTAATGCCTACCAACTTGTACGGATCCTTTGATAATTTTGACTTACAATCCTCGCATGTATTGCCAGCGATGCTGCGCAAATTTCATGAGGCTAAAATAAATAATCATTCAGAGGTAATACTCTGGGGGAGTGGAACTCCTATGAGAGAGTTTTTATTTGTTGATGACATGGCAGAAGCGGTGGTTTATGCCTTAGAAAATAATTTACCAGAACATTTATACAATATTGGTACAGGAAAGGATATTACCATTAAAGAATTAGCTGAGACGATACAGTCGGTAACAGGTCACCAAGGAAATATTTTTTGGGATGCTAGTAAACCAGATGGCACTCCAAGAAAACTCATGGATGTTTCCAAAATGAAAGAACTTGGATGGCAATATTCAACAGAATTAGAAGACGGCATACAAAAAACCTATTTATGGTTTTTAGACAATATAGATATAATAAAAGAAATTAAATTGTAAATAATGAAAGTAGCATTAATTACTGGAATTACAGGACAAGATGGTTCTTATTTAGCAGAGCTATTATTAGAAAAAGGATATGAGGTTCATGGAATTAAAAGAAGAGCCTCTTCGTTAAACACTGATCGTATCGATCACTTATATCAAGATCCTCATCATCCAAATCAACGTTTAAAATTGCATTATGGAGATTTAACAGATGCGATGAATCTGACAAAAATCATTGAACAATGCCAGCCTGATGAAATTTATAATCTAGGTGCTATGTCTCATGTAAAGGTTTCTTTCGATGTTCCAGAATATGTAGGAAATGTAGACGGGTTGGGTACTTTACGCATTTTAGAGGCGGTTCGTTTACTCGGCTTAGAAAAGAAAACGAGAATCTATCAAGCTTCTACCTCAGAATTGTATGGAGGAATGCCAGAGAATAAAAACGATAAAGGATTTTATGATGAAAATTCTGCATTCTATCCAAGATCACCATACGGAGTTGCAAAAATCTATGGATTTTGGATTACCAAAAACTATAGAGAGGCTTATAATATGTTTGCGTGTAATGGTATTTTGTTCAACCATGAATCCCCTAGAAGAGGAGAAACCTTTGTTACGCGTAAAATTACACGAGCGACTGCTAGAATTGCATTAGGATTACAAGAAAAAATCTATTTAGGAAATCTAGATGCCAAAAGAGATTGGGGGCACGCTAAAGATTATGTGCGTATGATGTGGATGATATTGCAAGCAGAACAACCTGAAGATTGGGTAATTGCCACAGGGAAGACCACTACAGTAAGAGACTTTGTAAGGATGGCATTTAAAGAATTAGGTATTGAATTAAAATTTATAGGAGCCGGTGTAAATGAGAAAGCATTTGTTTCTGATTGCAATAATGATGAATTTCAATTAGAAATAGGTAAAGAGATTTTATCTATAGACCCCAAGTATTTTAGGCCTACAGAGGTAAATTTATTGATAGGAGATCCTACGAAAGCAAAAGAGAAATTAGGCTGGGTGCCAGAATATGACTTAAAATCATTAGTACGAGATATGATGAAATCAGATCTAAATCTGATGCGGAAAAAACAGTACTTGAAAGATGGCGGGTATTAATTTGATACTCTTTTTAAAAATTTAACAAGCATCAAAGATTAAAAATATGAAAGGAATTGTATTAGCAGGTGGATCAGGAACGAGACTTTATCCAATTACAAAAGGGGTTTCAAAACAATTACTACCGATTTACGATAAACCTATGATATATTACCCAATCTCAGTTTTGATGATTGCGGGTATAAAAGAGATTTTAATAATATCCACTCCGAATGATTTACCAGGGTTTAAAAGATTGCTAGGAAGTGGCGCAGAACTTGGTGTAGAATTTTCTTATGCAGAACAACCTTCCCCTGACGGTTTAGCACAAGCTTTTATAATTGGTAAAGAATTTATTGCTAATGATTCAGTTTGTCTCATATTGGGTGACAATATCTTTTATGGCCAGGGACTTAGTCAGTTAATGAAGAAAGCACGCGAAACTGTCGAATTAGAAAACAAAGCAACAATTTTTGGATATTATGTGAATGACCCCGAGAGATATGGAGTTGCTGAATTTGATGAACATAATAACGTTTTATCATTAGAAGAAAAACCTAAAAAACCTAGATCTAATTATGCAGTTGTTGGTTTATACTTCTTTCCTAACTCTGTAATTAAAGTTGCAAAAGATATTAAGCCATCAAGCCGTGGAGAACTTGAGATAACCTCTGTTAACCAGGTTTATTTAAATAATAATGAATTAAAACTAGCTCTAATGGGCAGGGGTATAGCTTGGTTAGATACCGGTACAAATGAATCCCTGTCAGAAGCTGGCGAGTATGTAAAAGCAATTCAGAAAAGACAAGGCCTAATGATTGCTTGTCTAGAAGAAATTGCTCTTGAAAAAGGTTTCATCTCTAAAGCAGAAGTTGAAAAATTGATAAAACCACTTATAAAGTCTGATTACGGACAATACTTAAAAAAGAGAATAAAACTATGGAAATAGAAAAAACCAAAATTAAAGGTTTGATTATACTAAAACCTAAAATATTTGGAGATGATAGAGGGTACTTTATTGAAGCTCACAAAAAATCTTTTTTTAATAAACATTTTCCTAATATAGAATTTGAACAAATAAATGAATCTAGGTCTAATAAAGGTGTTTTAAGAGGTTTGCATTTTCAAAAACCACCATTTGCACAAACGAAACTTTGTAGAGTGGTTATTGGAGAGGTTTTAGATGTCGCGGTTGACTTAAGAAAAGGAAGCGCAACTTTTGGACAATATGAATCAGTTCGATTGTCAGGAGATAATAAAAAACAGCTACTAATTCCTAATGGTTTTGCACATGGTTTTGTAGTTTTAAGCGATTTTGCTATTTTTCAATATTTAGTAGATAAACCTTATTCACAAGAACATGAGGGTTCCATAATTTACAATGACAAAGACTTGAATATCGATTGGGAAATTGATTCTAACTTCATAAAGTTATCTGATAGAGATAAAATTTCAAAAAAATTTAATAATATAGAATTTTAATGAGTATAAATATGTCAAAATACAGTTTAGAAGGGAAAAGTGTTTTAATAACAGGAGGTACTGGGTCTTTAGGAAAAGCATTGACTAATCATATTTTTAAATATCATAACGATATAAAAAAATTAGTAATTTTTTCAAGAGATGAGCAAAAACAGTTTATAATGGCTCAAGAATATCCACCTGAAAAATATCCTCAAATAAGGTTTTTTATAGGAGATGTAAGGGATAATGAGAGATTATTAAGAGCGTTTCAGGGAATAGATGTCGTTATACATGCAGCAGCAATGAAACACGTACATTTAGCCGAATATAATCCTGATGAATGTATTAAAACAAATATTGGTGGTGCTCAAAATGTAATTGATGCAGCACTAAAAACGAATGTTTCAAACGTTGTCGCTTTATCAACAGATAAAGCATGTGCTCCAATTAATTTATATGGAGCTACTAAATTAACATCTGACAAATTGTTTGTTGCTGCAAATAACATCAAAGGAGCTAATAAAATAAAATTTTCTGTTGTTAGATATGGCAATGTAATGGGATCTAATGGTTCTGTTATTCCTTTTTTTATGAAAAAGAAAAAAGAACTAGTTTTACCTATAACAGATAAGAGAATGACACGTTTTAACATCTCATTACAAGGAGGTGTAGATATGGTTATGCATGCGATTGAATTTTCATGGGGAGGGGAGATATTTATTCCTAAGATACCATCATATAAGATCACAGATGTTGCAAAGGCAATTGCACCAGAATGTGAATTAAAGATTGTTGGTATTCGACCAGGTGAGAAAATTCACGAAGAAATGATTACAAGTTCAGATTCTTTTAACACCTACGATTTAGGCAAATATTATACTATTCTTCCTCCTGTAACTACTTGGGATTTAAAAGAATATATAAATACTTTTAAAGCAATCAAAACACCTGAAGGTTTTAATTATAACTCTGGTGATAATGAGCAATGGGAAACTGTAGATTCCTTAAGAAATTTAGTAAAACTTCACCTTGATCCTAATTTTAAAATTTGATGAAATTGATTCCTTACGGTAGACAAAATATAGACCAAAATGATATTGATTCAGTAGTATCAACTTTACAATCTGATTACCTTACTCAAGGACCTAAGGTAAAGGAATTTGAGGATAAATTTGCAGATTACATTGGAACAAATTATGCCATATCTGTAAATAATGCTACTTCGGGGTTACATCTTTCTGTTTTGGCACTTAATTTAAAAAAGGGCGATAGAGTTATTACAACTCCAATTACTTTTGCAGCTTCAGCAAATTGTGTTCGTTTCGTAGGAGGAGAAGTTTGGTTTGCAGATATTGATCCAAATACGTATCTATTAGATATTAATTCGGTGAAAGAATTAATTGAATCAAAACCAAAAGGGTTTTTTAAAGGAATAATCCCTGTTGACTTTGCTGGTTTACCTGTTAATATGGAAGAATTTAGAGCCTTGGCTGACAGTCATGATCTGTGGATAATAGAGGATGCATGTCATGCGCCTGGAGGCTACTTTATAGATAGTAAATTAGAAAAAAACTTTTGTGGAAATGGGAAGTTTGCAGATATTGGAGTTTTTTCTTTTCATCCCGTAAAACATATTGCTTGTGGTGAGGGAGGAATGCTTACTACCAATTCCAAAGAATTGTATGAGAAGTTGATGCTACTTAGAACTCATGGAATTACTAAAAAAAATATGCAAGAAAACCATGGGAACTGGTATTATGAAATGATTGAACTCGGTTATAATTATAGGCTAACTGATTTTCAATCTGCTTTGGGAATCACCCAACTAGCAAAAAACAAAAAAGGGGTAGAGCGTAGAAATGAAATTTCATTAGCTTACAAAAAAGTATTTGAAGGTAAAATTAAATTTCAAGAATTACCTGAAGGGACCTATAATGCGCATCATTTATTTATCATAGAGGTGGAAAATAGAAAAGAACTGTATGATTTCCTTCAATCTAAAGGAATATTGGCACAAATTCATTATGTACCAGTTCATACTTTGCCTTACTATAAAAAAATAGGATACGAAGAGGCTGATCTGTCTTATGCTGAAAAGTATTATTCTAATTGCATCAGTTTGCCAATGTATCCAACACTTTCAAAAAAGGAGCAATGCTTTGTAATCGAACAAGTCTTAAATTTTACTAATAATTTATAATTTGACGAATCCACTAATTAGTATAGCAATCATCACATATAATCAGGATCAGTTTATAGCGGAATCCATAGAGAGTGTTTTAAAACAAGAATTAAACTTAGATTATGAATTATTGATTAGTGATGATGCATCTACTGATGGAACAATAAATATCCTAAAATCTTATAAGACTAAATATCCCGATAAAATAAGGTTAATTCTTAATAAAACAAATCTTGGACCTTCTGAAAATTTTCATCATTTAATACTTCAGTGTAAAGGAGAATTTATTTTCTTGTTGGAAGGTGATGATTTTTGGACCTCATCAGAGAAAATTCAAAAACAATATCAATTTCTAATTGAGAATCCTTCTTATTTAGCTTGTACTCATAGACATAAGATAGTAGATGAAAATGGCAATATTTTGGTTGATGAGTATACTGGGCCAGGGAAATCTAATCTCGGTGAGTATACATTGAATGATTTTGAGAATTATAGATATTGTGGTTTTTTTGGTACTATGGCATTTAGAAATATTTTTTTAAAAAAACCAGAAAAGTTAATTCCTTTAAAGTATTTGCATAACTTCATAGTTGATATATCTTTAAATTTAATAATAGTTCTAAATGGACCTATTTTTATTCTAAATGAAAATATGGCAGCCCATAGAATTTTAATTAAAAAAGGAGGCACTAATTTTAAGTCTACTATCCGAAGAAAAAATCAAGTTAAAAATCGTTTATTATACCTTGACAGACTTAAGCAGTTTGCTAAGAAAGACTATAATATTAATATTGATTTTGTTAAAAGAAATGAGAAGTTATTTATTGAGTCAATTCTTTTTATGATGAGATATCCAAGCAAAAGTAATTTTAGTGTTTTGATTTTTGTATTTCTATTAAATAACAATAAGATTAAATTACTAAGATTTATTTTAAGTAAGACTTCTAAAATGCCCGGTATTTTGTTATCTCAAATTAAAAAAGAAATTAGTAATTAAATGGACGCAGATAACAAGGCAATTGGTAAAACTGCTATTAAAGGAATTTCATGGAACCTAGCAAATAGATTAACATCCAATATTGGTCAAATAGTTATTTATTTTGTTTTAGCTAGATTGTTAACACCATCTGATTTTGGTATAATAGCTGTTGTAGCTGTTTTTGTTAACCTTTCTAGAGTTTTTTCAAATGCAGGATTGGGTGCGTCAATTGTTCAACAAAAAAAAATTGATAGTGTTATATACTCTTCAATTTTCATGTCATCTTTTTATATTAGTTTAATAATAAGTTTGGTATTATTTTGTTTTTCCCCTTATATTTCAAGCTTTTATCCTGAAATCGAGGATTTATCTTTATATATCAGGCTTTCTATACCTGCTATCCTTTTTGGTACTTTAAACTCAATACAGACGAGCGTTCTTCAGCGAGATTTAAAATTTAAAGAAATATTTTTTTGCACAACAATTCCAGTTCTTATAGCCGGTGCTATAAGTATAACATTGGCGTATTTTGGATTTGGAATACTGTCTTTACTGGCAAATGTTTTTCTTTGTTCATTTTTAAGTTTTATATATTGTTTTGCAATATATGTTGATTTACCAAGTTTTAAAATAAATATCTATGAGTCTAAAAAAGCTTTAAATTTTTCCTATAAAATATTGCTTTCAGCTTTAGTAGAGGAGCTAAACAGAAGTGTCTTTGTTTTGCTCATAGGTTATAAATTTAATCAGATAACTTTAGGGAATTATAATTTCGGTAAACAGATTCCAGGTGTTGCATCTGCAACTTTAAATGCAAGTTTAGCGAGTGTCCTATTTCCATTTTATGCTAGATTAGATGTTACAAAAGAGGAAATATCTATTAAATATATAAAACTATTAAGATCTTTAAACTTCTTAATAATTCCATTTATATTTTTATCCTTTTTAGTTTCTGATAAGTTTATCTTATTTTTTTTTACAATTAAATGGATAAATAGTGTGTTTTTCTTAAAAATGTTTTCAATTATATTAGGTATTCACTATTTACAAACAAATATTACTTTTTATATCAATTCATTAGGCAAGAGTAATATTACTCTTAAATATGAAATTTTTAAAAAATCATTATCTTTTGTAGTATTATTAATTACCCTTCCTTTTGATGTTCAAACTATTGTTTTTGGTCAAGTTTTTGTCGCTATTTTTAGCGTGTTTTTAATGACAATTCCAACAGCAAAATATTTAAATTATAGTATTTTAAATCAGATAAAAGATATTTTTGAGGTTGTTTTAATTAATAGTTTAATTTTTATTTTTTTGAATTTATTATCAAAATATTTTTTAGTTGGCTATTTATCATTAATAGTTTATCCAATATTATATTTTTTTCTTTATTTTTTAATTCCCTTTACATTAAATTTAAAATCATTTCAAAGTCTCTATTTTTTTATAAACTTTATATTTAAAAATAAAAATGATTAAAATATTAAATCCAGAGTTAGAGTTTTTAAAAAGTGCATTTTCTTACGATAATTCCTTTATAACTTATGATAGTGTTATTTCCTGGGTTAAAAAACAAAATCAGCAAATTGAAGTAGAAGTTAATGAGATTCCATTTGATAAATTAATTAATTGGAAGTTTGATAATAATGTATTATCACATAAAACAGGAAACTTCTTTTCAATTGATGGTATAAGTGTGAAGACCAATTGGGGGGATGTACATAGCTGGGATCAGCCAATAATAAACCAACCTGAAATAGGTTATCTAGGTTTTATTGCTAAATCTTTTAATGGTGTTCTGCATTTTCTGGTGCAGGCTAAGGTAGAACCAGGTAACGTTAATTATGTTCAATTGTCTCCAACTCTTCAAGCTACTAAGAGTAACTATTCACGAGTACACAAGGGTAAGTCTCCAAATTATCTAGAGTATTTTATAAATGCCTCTCCAGATCAAATACTGCTAGACCAGCTTCAGTCAGAGCAAGGAGCTAGATTTTTAAAAAAAAGAAATCGTAATATTATTATTAAAGTTGATCAAGATATACCTGTTTTAGAAAATTTTGTTTGGTTAACACTAGCTCAAATTATAAAACTCATGAGTGTCGATAACCTAGTTAATATGGACACACGAACAGTAATTTCTGGAATTCCTTTTGGATCTTATTCTGATCCTAATATAATCATGAGGTCTTTTTTGAAAGATAAAGCTTCAGAAGACTTTTTTAGTAACAAAGTCCTCAACTCAACATTAAATTCAAATGATGGAGTTAACACTATTTCAAGCATTATTAATTTTATTACTTCTCAAAAATCTAAATTCGATTTATTCGTAGAAAAGAAGGCATTAAATGATCTGAATGGTTGGAATATCAGTGAAAGTTCCATTGAACATGTAAAAAATAAATATTTTAAAATTATTGCTGTAGATGTAAATATTAATAACAGAGAAGTTATTAATTGGACTCAACCGATGATAAAACCTGCTCAAGAAGGTCTTTGCGCATTTGTATGCAAAGAAATAAACGGAGTTTTACATTTTATTGTTCAATCTAAATTAGAATGTGGCAATTTTGACATTATAGAATTGGCGCCCACAGTTCAATGTTTGACAGGAAATTATAGAACTTCAAATCAAAAAAAATTGCCATTTTTAGAATATGTTCTTTCTATTGAAAAAAATAAAATAATTTTTGATACACTTCAATCCGAAGAAGGAGGAAGATTCTTTAAAGAGCAAAATAGAAATATGATTGTCTTTGCGGGTAATGAAATCTCTGAGGATTTACCAGAAAATTTTATTTGGATGACTTTATATCAATTAAAATCTTTCATTAAGTACAATAATTATTTAAATATACAGTCCAGAAGTTTAATAGCCGCGCTACCATTAACATAGAATTTATGAGTGATTTAATTAACATAGGTATTTTAAGTACAGCTAATATAGCTAAAAGACACTTAATTCCTGCTATTAAAAGTTTGAGCTCTAATTTTCATCTTTCAGGAATAGCAAGTAGATCTTATGATAATGCTAGTATCTTAGCTGCCGAATTTGAAACAATTGCTTTTGATGGATATGAAAATTTAATTAAAAATAATAATATTGACGCAGTTTATATACCCTTACCAAATGCACTTCATTTTGAATGGGTTAAAAAAGCACTTTTAAATAAAAAGCATGTTTTAGTTGAAAAATCTTTAGGCTGTTCATTTGAGGAGGTTAATGAACTTACTAATTTATCAATTCAAAATAATCTTGTATTGATAGAGAATTTTCAATTTAGGTTTCACCCACAGCTAAACACAATTAAAGAGATTTTAAAATTAGGCAAAATAGGAGAAATCAGAAGTTTCCGAGCATCTTTTGGTTTCCCTCCATTCCAGGATGATTCTAATATTAGGTATTCTGCTAAGCTTGGTGGTGGTGCTCTTTTAGATGCCGGAGCTTATACTACAAAGGTCTCTCAAATTTTTATTGGAAATAATTTGTTAGTAAAAGCAGCTACCTTAAATATTCAAGAAAAGTATTTAGTAGACATTTGGGGTGGCGCATTTTTATTAAATCAAGAAACAGGTGTTTTTGCTGAATTATCCTTCGGATTTGATAACTTTTACCAATGTGGTATTGAAATTATTGGGAGTAGAGGGAAAATAAGCACTAATAGATTATTTACATCACCACCCGGCCATGAACCAGAAATTTTACTAGAAACGAATAATGGTAAAGAAATAATTAAAGTTCCTGCATCAAATCACTTTGAAAATATGTTACTTCATTTTTATGATTTGGTAAACAAAAAAATATCTATGGATGACGAACATAAAAATAATTTAGATCAAGCACGTTTATTAAGTGAAATCAAAAAAAAAGCAAGTGAAAAATAAATCAATTTTTGTCACGCAACCTTCTTTAGCTCCGATGGAAGAATTTTCTGAATTAATTGAAGGAGTATGGGATAGGGGTATCTTGACTCACAACGGGCCCTTAGTTCAACGTTTAGAGAAAAATATTGAAGAAAAATTAAAAATCAATAATTTTAGTTTAGTCACAAATGGAACTATTGCTATTCAAATGGCTATCAAAGCTTTAGAAATAAAAGGAGAAATTATAACAACAGCTTTTACTTGGGTAGCAACGCTTAGTGCAATACAGTGGGAAGGTTGTAAACCTGTTTTTTGTGATATTGAATCTGATACATTAAATATTGATCCAAAAAAAATAGAAGAAAAAATTACAAGTAAAACAGTGGCTATAATGCCTGTACATGTGTTTGGAAACCCTTGTGACGTAGAAGCTATAGATTTAATTGCTAAAAAGCATGGTTTAAAAGTTATTTATGATGCCGCTCATGCTATTGGTTCTTCATATAAAGGTAAAAGTTTATTAAGTTTTGGAGACGTCTCAGCGACCAGTCTTCATGCAACTAAATTATTTAATACCGGTGAAGGTGGGGCATGTATTACAAATAATGAATTACTTCATGAAAAAATAAAGCGTATAAGGTTTTTTGGGCATAATGAAAATAAAGAAATCATCGAACAAGGTTTTAATGGAAAATTAACTGAAATTCATGCAGCCTTGGGACTAGCCAACTTAAAATATTATGATGAAGTCTTATTAGACAGGAAGTTAAAATACTTTAAATATTTTAACTCCTTTAAGGATTCTTCTAGTATTAGTTTTCAGTTAACTAAAATGGGAGAAACTAATTATTCATACTTTCCTTTAATATTTTCATCAGAGGAAGAGCTCCTAAAAGTTGAAAGTGAACTTAATAAATCGCAAATATTTCCTAGAAGATATTTTTATCCAGCTGCAAATACTCTAAAACACATTGTAGATTACGAACCTATGCCTATCGCTGAAGATATTGCTAAGCGAATCTTATGTTTACCGTTGTATTGGAAACTTGAAAATAATATGGTTCAAAGGATCATTGATATTATAAAAAACACATTGCAATCATGATTATTGCGGGTGCTAAAAGTCATGCAACAGAAGTGATTGAGCTCTTTTCAAAAAGTGAAATTTTAGAAGATATCTGTTTTTTTGATGATGTTAATTCTCTGGACACATTGTTCAATAAATTTAAGATTTTCAATTCTTTAGAATCAGTAGCTGAATACTTCAAAACACATGATTCTAAATTTGTTTTAGGAGTTGGTAATCCCAAACTACGATTGTTAATTTCAAATAAATTAGAGAATCAAGGGGGTACACTAACTTCAATTATATCTAAATCTGCTAAAATAGGTAAGTATAATGTTAATTTATCTCCAGGTTTAAATATTATGAGCTTTGTATTTATATCTAATAATACCACCATAGGTAGGGGAACGTTAATAAATACTAGAGCTAGTATACATCATGATGTTCAAGTTGGAGAGTTTTGTGAAATCTCCCCAAATGCCCTATTGCTTGGAGGAGTAATTGTTGGAGATTTTTCTTCTGTAGGAGCCAACGCAACAGTATTGCCAAATGTAACTATAGGAAGTAATGTAATAATAGGTGCAGGTGCAGTAGTTACTTCAGATTTACCCGATAATTGCACAGCAGTTGGGGTGCCAGCAAAAATAATAAAGTAATGAGAAATATTTGCATTATACCAGCACGGGGAGGAAGTAAGAGAATTCCTAGAAAAAATATAAAAAACTTTTTAGGAAAGCCAATTATTGCTTACTCGATAGAAGCAGCAATAAATTCTAATTTATTTGATGAAGTAATGGTTTCAACTGATGATTTAGAGATTGCGGATATAGCAAAAAAATATGGAGCGAAGGTACCATTTATGAGATCTGAAAAGAACTCAGATGATTTTGCCACTACTTTTGATGTAATTGAGGAGGTTATTAATAGTTATAAGGAGTTGGCAGTAGAATTTGATAACTTTTGCTGTTTATATTCTTGTGCTCCATTTGTTACTTCTGAGGTTTTATTGAAAGCTTATAATCACTTGAATGATAAAAGGTTTGATAGCGTATTTCCCATTATTGCCTATAGTTTTCCAATTCAAAGAGCATTAAGAGTTGATCAAGGAAAAATATCTATGATGCTAAAAGAGAATTTAAATGTTCGCTCTCAAGATTTAGAGGAGACATACCATGATGCGGGTCAATTTTATTGGGGTAGTTTACGTAAACTGATGTTAAGTAAAAAACTTTATACTGATAACACAGGAGGAATTGTTATTTCTGAATTAAACGCGCAAGATATAGATAACGAAACGGATTGGAAGTTGGCCGAATTAAAATATAGATTTAAAATATGAAGTTTCCTTCTCAATATAATTGTTTGACTCGAAATATGTTCGAGATCGGGAATTACAAAATTATTCCTATTCGTTATGAGGATAGAATTGCAATTATGCATTGGAGAAACGAACAAATATTTCATTTAAGACAAGATAAACCACTGACAGAATTATCTCAGGAGAGTTACTTTAAAGGTACTGTTGCAAAACTTTTTGAGCCGAAAAAACCGAATCAAATTTTATTTTCTTATCTCCAAAATGGGAAGTGTATTGGTTATGGAGGTTTAGTCCATATAAATTGGATAGATAAAAATGCTGAGATTTCATTTGTATTAAATACAGAGGTAGAAAAAAAACAATTTGAATATCATTGGCTTAATTACCTAAAACTAATAGAGCAATTAGCTTTTGAAGAATTGCAATTTCATAAGGTATTTGTATATGCTTTTGATTTAAGGCCTCATTTATATCAAGCAATTGAAAAAGGAGGGTTTACAAAAGAAGCAGTTTTGAAGGAACATTGTTTTTATGATAATATATTCATAGATGTAGTTATACATTCAAAAATAAGAAAATAATGAAGGTTCAAATTTTAGTAGATAATAACGATTCCTGGTATTTGCCTTTTGCTAAAATCCTAAAAGAGAAATTAGCCAAAAAAGTTGATTCTGTTAGCTTAGTCAACTTACATTCGGAAGTAGAAGAAGGTGATGTTTTATGTTTAGTAGGTTGTGAGAAAATATTTAAAAATTTAGGATTAAACAAAAGTAATATTGTTGTTCATGAGAGCTCTTTACCAAAAGGGAAGGGTTGGTCTCCTTTGTCGTGGCAAATTTTAGAAGGAGAAAGTGAGATTCCTGTAACACTTTTTGAAGCTCATGAAAATATTGATTCTGGACAGATTTATCTTCAAGAATTTATTAAATTAAATGGGACTGAATTACTAGAAGAACTAAAGAATAAACAAGGAGAATTAACAAATAAACTGATTGAGGAATATGTATGTTCTTTTCCTACTTTATTAGGAAGAAAGCAAGAAGGGGAATCTTCATACTATTCAAGAAGAACTCCAAAAGATAGTGAGATAGACATAAATAAAAGTATTGATGAGCAGTTTAACATTCTGAGAGTAGTTGACAATCTAAGATATCCTGCATATTTTATAAAAAACGGAAAAAAATATATATTAAAAATATATAAAGATGAAGAGTAATTATATTATTTTATCTACAAAAAAATGGAATTTAGATTTAGCAGAAAAACTCAAATTTTATAATCCAAATTCAAATTGGTATCATATTTCTAAAAAAGAGGAATTTAATTTGGATACTCTTAAACGAATTAAACCACAAAAAATATTCATTCCACATTGGTCATATATTATTCCAGAAGAAATTTTTTCTAATTTTGAATGTATTGTTTTTCATATGACTGATCTTCCATTTGGTAGAGGTGGAAGTCCATTACAGAATTTAATTGCAGATAGTTATGAAAACACAAAAATATCAGCAATTAAAGTTGTTAAAGAACTAGATGCTGGTCCAATTTATTTAAAAAATAATTTAAGCCTTTATGGTACCGCAGAAGAAATATTTATAAGGGCTAATAATGTAATATTTAATATGATAATAAATATTAATGAACAAAACTTTGAGTTAAAAGAGCAAGAAGGTGAAATAGTTACTTTTAAAAGGCGAAAAGAAAAAATGAGTTCAATAGACGGCTTAAAAGAATTAGAGCAGCTATTTAATCATATCAGAATGCTTGATGCAGATGGTTACCCCAATGCATATTTAGAATCTAAGAACTTTAAATTTGAATTTAGTAGAGCATCATTAAAAGCTAACAAATCAATACAAGCAGATGTTAAAATTATTTTAAAATAAAAAATAGATTCAAAAACCATAATTAATTATTATTTAAATGAAAATAGGAAATAAAGAAATAGGAAATAAAAACCCTTGTTTTATAATTGCAGAATTATCTGCTAATCACAATGGTAGTTTAGAAGTTGCTATAGAGACGATTAGAGCAGCTAAGAAAACAGGTGCAGATGCTATTAAATTACAGACTTACACTCCAGATACAATGACTATAAATGTAGATAATAGTCATTTTCAAATAACAGGTGGAACCCTTTGGGATGGCAAAACTCTTTATGACTTATACGGTGAGGCTTATACGCCGTGGGAATGGCATAAAAGGCTTTTTGAAGTTGCTGAAGAAGAGGGTTTGATTTGTTTTTCTTCCCCTTTTGATATTACTGCTGTTGATTTCTTAGAGGAGTTAAACGTGCCAGCTTATAAAATTGCTTCTTTTGAAATTCAAGATATTCCTTTGATAGAATATGCTGCTTCTAAAGGAAAACCTATAATTATGTCTACAGGAATTGCCGATGAAGCAGATATTAAACTAGCAATTGAAACATGTCGTAAAGTTGGTAATAATGAAATAATTTTATTGAAGTGTACTTCATCCTATCCCGCTCCTCTGGAACTAGCAAATTTAAACACTATTCCAGATTTAAAAACAAAATTTGAAGTCGAAGTTGGTTTTAGTGATCATACTTATGGGTCATTAGCTCCAACAATAGCTGTTACTCTAGGGGCTAACATTATAGAAAAACATTTTATTTTACACAAGGACATCGGAGGGCCAGATGCAGATTTTTCTTTGGATGTTAAGGAGTTTGCGAAAATGGTAAGAAAAGTTAGAGACGCGGAAAAATTATTAGGAAAAGTTTCTTATGATGTCCCTGAAAAAGTAAAAGCTAATAGAAAATTTGCAAGATCATTGTTTGTCGTTGAGAATGTAAAAATTGGAGATATAATTACAAAATATAATGTTAGATCAATTAGGCCAGGAAATGGTTTACATCCAAAATATTATAAAGAAATTTTAGGTAAAAAATTTAATGAAAATGTTTCTAGAGGTGAGCCATTAAATTTAAAAATGATTGAATAATGGATTTTAAAAATAAAAGAATATTAGTAGTAGTAGCCCATCCTGATGATGAATTATTAGGTCTAGGTGCATCTATGCATAAGCTCATTGAACAAGAAAACTGTACTATTAGAGCTGTAATTTTAGGAGAAGGGATAACTTCTCGTTCAGACGAAAGAAATCCAGCCCAATGGGCTGCAGAATTAAAAACGCACAGGCAAAACATAGAGGCTGCTAAAAAATCTATTGGCTACGAATCAGTTGGAATCTATGATTTTCCAGATAATCGATTTGATACTGTAGCTTTACTGGATATAATAAAAGTTATTGAAAAAGAGAAAGAAGATTTTCAACCTGAAATCATTTTTACACATCATGGAGGTGATGTAAATATAGATCATCAAAGAACATTTGAAGCAGTTATTACAGCTACAAGACCAATGGAAGATGAAGTTGTTAAAATGGTTATAACTTTTGAAACTCCATCTGGAACAGAATGGATAGCATCATCAGATCCTAGAAAATTTACACCTAACTTATTTATTGAGGTGAGTAAAAAGAATCTAGAAGCGAAAATTAACGGAATGGAATCTTATGAATTTGAAAAGAGAGCCTATCCCCATCCTAGATCACCAAAAGCTCTAGAAATATTAGCTCAGTATAGGGGGTTAACAGTTGGAGTAGAATATGCAGAATCCTTTTGCATTGTAAGGTCAATACTAAATTAGCCATACATGAGAAATTTTATCAGAGTTGTTTATGTTCTAGTT
>Ga0209137_1002326_pt1 | contig 16849 bp, 25 predicted proteins | sample SaaInl5LU_22_DNA_FD_184642 | JGI IMG/M metagenome (GOLD analysis project Ga0209137, IMG submission 184642) | Marine microbial communities from expanding oxygen minimum zones in the Saanich Inlet - ESP_105LU_22_DNA (SPAdes) (version 2) | ecosystem: Environmental > Aquatic > Marine > Intertidal... | reverse complement strand
ATTTTAATGCAAAGACAGAACTATATGACGATCTCACTAGTCTACATGATATGCTGGATTTTTTCCAACCACTGGGTCGTAGTATGTTAGTACGCACACATGCAGGTGGATGGTTTCCACCACACAAAGACCAACCTCAGTTAACCAGAGATACATTCCGTATTGTGGCTTTTTTAAGTCGTGCTACACAACATGATGCATATGAGTGGGAGATGGACGGCCACAAATGGCCTATTACACCAGGCAAAGCATACTATGTGGATACTCGTAAAACCCATCGTACTCATAGTTGGTTTGATAACAGTATACATCTTGTGATTAATGTACCCAAAACATGGGAGAACGTTATGAAGCTCATGAGTGTAACACAGAACTACTAGTGTTTTTGCTAAATACAGTATACAACGGAGATAACAATGAAATTTTCTGATTTGGAAGAAACTGTATCAGGTGCTATTGGTACCGGTATGGGCGACGGTAATGGATTTGCAAACGGCGGTCCTGGTACTATTAAACGTGCAAATTTTGTCATAAAAGGCAAAAAGAAAAAGAAAATTGACGAAGCAGAACTTCCACCACACCTAGCAAAAATGTTTGGCAAAGATGGTACACAAGTTGACACACGCACAGATGTTATGCGTCAGATGCGCGACATTGTAGACAACAAGAGTGCAATGGAAGTAGAGTTTGGTAACGGTAAGCAGATGGTGGACATGTATACAGCAAGTGTACTTGTACAAGTCTATGATAAAGTAAACCCTGCTAACAAAGAAAAGATTGTACAAAACGTTGGTACTACAGAAAAGTTTATGAAACTTATGCCTAAACTGTTTAACATGATCAGTAAAAGCAAGACTGACGAAAGCGTTTATGCTATAAACAAAGATGATCCTAATAATCCAGAAGTACTTGTATCTGGTTATGGTCGTATGTCAATGAATGGGCTAAAAGCAGATATTATCAGAGGCATTGAAGAAGTGCTTAGAAATGCAGAGGGTGACAACTGGGAAACAGTAAGTTATGCTATGTATGAGAATGGTGTTTTAACCGCAAAAGTAAAAGCATTATTAAATGCTATTAACGAATTAGAAGGAATCCGCAAAAAAGGCGGAACCAGATCACGTGGAATTAACAAAAGGTAACGACAATGAGTGAACAAAAAATTAGAAATACATTTGAAAAAATGTATGCAGAACTACAAAGATTTCATAAAGTAGTTCGTAAAGACGGACTTCTTGAAAAGAACATTATGGAAATTGGTGGTGATCCATCACATCTAAATGACATGCGAGAGCATATTGATTATCTAATGAACTCATTAGAAGATGCAGAATATGGTGCAATTTCACATTTAGATATGAAAGAACAGCTAAGTAAAAAGAAAAAGATTACTCCACATACTCCAGTAGGTATGGTGGCTGAAGGCGTACTTGATGGTGATGATGAAGATGGATTTATGGCACGTTCACAGCTATACTTCCTAGCACGTGATGCAATTGCACTACACAGTATGATCAGTGATCAAGAAGACTTACAACCATGGATACAAAGTAAAATAGCTCAATCAAGCAAGGACATCGATGCAGTTCGTCGTTACACTGAATACAAAGATGCCTCTAGCGAAGATGAAGGTCAGATGGAAGGCACTGACGAAGGTTATTCGGTTATGCCTAGTATTGACAGAGAAAAGTATCAAGAGCGTGATGGTTTGGAAGGACCTTTTCAAACAAAAAGTGGTAAAGTAATATATTACGATACAAAAGAAGGTAGTTATTATGATCCAAATACAGATATGTATATTTCATATGATGAGTGGAAAGCACTAGATGAATCAACAAGACTAGATGAGTTCGTTCCAATCGCGGCGGCCGCTGTACAAGCAGCATTGGCAGCTGGCAGATATGTTGCCCCTTGGTTAATCAAACAAGTATTAGGCAAAGGTGCATCTACTGTTGCCAAAAGAGCAATGACTCGTGGAGCAGGTAGTGCAGCTGGTGCAGCCAAAGCACTTGTAAAAAAAGCACCTGTTAAAACAGCATCTGGTGCAGCAACTCGTGGTGCAGTGGCTACTGGTGCAGCAACTTATGGTGACGAACAAGACGCAAGATCAAGCAAAGCAGTTGATTTAATGAAACAGCTAAGAGCAAGAGATGATGAAAGACGCTCCAAGTATTATACTACTGAAGGCGGAATGTCAGATGTGCATGTTGATGCACAAGATAATGACAGAGAAGACTTTATTGATTTACACAAAAGTACATTTGGTAGTGAAGAAGCTGCAGGTAAAGCCTGGGATGATATTCATGCAGAACTTAATGAAGGCGGCAAGCACAAATACAAGAGCGATGCACAGCGTAAAGCAGTACATGCTGCTAAAATGAAAGAGGATGTTACTGAATCAGAAGAACGTCCATACGTTTGTGTTCATGCTAAAAAGGGCAAACATGAATGTGATGCTACAAGTTCATATGGTGCGGCTAAAAAAGCAGCAGAATATTGGGGACTAAAGAGTACAGCAGGCATTGATGCACATCTAGCAGACAAAGAAAAAGTTGCCGATAGTGTACAAGAACAAGCATCTATGTTTATGAAAAGCATTAAATCAAAACTAGGAACAAAATAATGAGATACGGCGATCTGTCAGAAAATAAAGCAATGGATAAAACCATTGATATAATGAAAAAAAGTTTTAATCCTGAGCGCAAAGCAGTTCAAGCAAAAGTTAACCATTTAGTTCGTGCAGTGCAAATGGGCAAAGGCGATAAAACTGAACTTGCTAAACAAATGACAGAGCTGTTAAAAAGTGAAATGCACGCCAAAAATAATGATCCAGATCTATCAGTTAGTGTAGATCAAAATATTGGAATGCTTAAACGTGCAATGGATAAACTTACTGTAGACGAAGGTGTATTTGATGCTATTAAAAAAACAGCAAGCACCGCAGTTAAAGCAGTAAGTGACAAAGTTTCATCTGATTTTGACAAAAGAAACAAATTGTTTGGCAAAGGCAAAAGCTCTTAATGAGTCAAGTAGAATACCAACCTACCAATTGTAAAAACTGTGGAAGTTATTCACATTGTGGAACTTCTGCTTATCAAGAAATCAAAACAGAACTTGGTAGACAAGCACCTTACATAATTGAATCATGTAAACATTGTAGATGTGATGCATGCTCTACTCAAAAAAATACTTAATCAAATCTTATTAAGGATAAATATATATAACATAAGTTATATTCGAGGAGAGAAACTATGGCATATACAATCGTAAAAAAACTTACCGATAGTGATGGTTCAACGCATGCTGATGCCGCGTCATGGACTGCTAAATTCGGTACAGCCGGTCTTGAGAGAGACGATATTACAGGTTCAATCGTAGCAGACGGTACTGCTACTGTAACACTTACAAGAACATTTGCAGATGAAGATGCTTATAATGCATATCAGTTGGAAATCGCCGACAAAGCAAATACTGTAGGTTACACACTAGCACTTGCTGAATAATAAGCAAGGGGACGGGGTGTTATGGCAAAAACAAAATTCGACAATTCGAAAAGTGTTCTAGAGGCTGTATTCAAGAAAACTAGTATTGGTGGTAATCACAGTATGATCAAAACTAGCTCAATGAATAAGAATCAGAAAAGAAGCTATAAAAGATATAAGGGCCAGGGTCGTTAAACCAGGAAAGGAAAAACACAGATGGCAAAGAAAAAACAAAGAGCTACCCAAACTTCAAAAGGCACCCATTGCCAGAAGAAAAGCCGGGCGGCAAAAGCAGCTCGTAAAGAGTGGAGAGCAGGTCCAGATAGAGTATATGCACAATTAATGGCCTTTACCAAAGGCAAAAAAGTCATGCTAACTATTCCTAATCCAAACACTAACGAGACAAACAAAAGATTTATTAGAGTACCCGCAGCTGATGTGTGGAAAACAGTAAGCAGAAAAAGATAAAATGAAGATCAATGAAGTCATAGGCAAAGATGATGTAGGTCAAAAGATTTACAAAGGTGGTACTACTCGTGTAGTACATACACCTGTTGCTGATAAAAATATCAGCACACTAGATCAACGTGTAGCAAAGTTTGCTAGTGATAGAGACAATTATAATGCTGGTTCTAATGATGCCGCTATGTCTACAAAAGGCACAAATGAACTTATTGCCAAAGCCAAAAGTAATATTAAACAGGCTTACAATAAACAAGATGCTGTTGATGCAAGACAGGGTGCTGGACAAAGTTACATTACCAAAGGCAAACCTGTTAGATTTGATCCCAAAAATAGTTCAAGCAACATAAAGTTAGCAATGGATGATGTAGATATGTCAGAGCGCAAAATGGCATCTGATGAAAAAGCAAAAGAAAAACGCCTTAAAGACAAATATGACGACAGTGATATGAAAAAGAACATGAAGAAACAGTATGGTGACGACTGGAAAGAAGTATACTATGCTACTATTAGAAAAAAGGCAATGACTAAGGGTTCAAAATAATGAGAGCAAATGAATTTAGAAATGTTGAACTATTACAAGAAGGTGCTCTTAGCCATGCTGAGTTAGGCAAGCATTACGGTAGATATATTGGAATGCTCATTGACAAGATTGACAATGGCGAACCTTTAGAAGTTATTCATGCAGACAAAAAAATAGAACTTGGTGACCAGATAGTATTGGACACAAGTGCTAAAAATGCTCTACTACAAGCCTATTTTGGACAAAATAAAATTCCTGATGCTGATAGTATCCCTGCTGACAGTGCTGGTAAAATCATACCTCAATCCGATCCAAATAAACTTATATTAAAAACACAACTTGGTGGAGAAATCAGTATTGGACAACTTCGCAAACCGCCAGAGTTTGGAAGCAAAAAAGGATTTAATACTGGACAGATTGCTGAAGGTGCTTTGGGTGCTGCAATTGCTGCTCGTTTTACCAAGCGTGAAGGCGACGTTACTCCGCAAGATGTAATAGATATTATTAATGCAATCGGTGCTGGTGAAGAATCAGGTAAAAATCTAAAATCTGGATACCAAACAAAAAGCGCAAACGACAAAATTTATTTTAACCTTGTACTACCCAAGGGAGATTATAATGCTCTATATGGCGGCGTAAGCAAAGGTAAAATGCACCCTGATATGCAAGGGGTAATTAATAGCGCAACTGCATATGCCAACAGCCCTGCAGTTACTGAAGCAGTATCAAGAATTATACAGGACGACAAATCCAATAGTGTTGTTGTAAACAGTGACGGTGCAAGTGATCAAACTGGTACTAAAGCTGATTTATTTCTGGAAATTGACGGATCAACCATTAACTTACTGAGCTTAAAAGCTGGTGATGTTAAGCAGTTTGGACAAGGCAGTGGTTACACATACGATAAATTGGATGGTTTCTTTAAAGAAACATTTGGTGTAGGTGTTCCTGCACAATATGAAGATGAACTTGATGGTAAAGATCCAAAAGAAGCATTTGGTATTATTCATGAGGTATATGCTTCAGTAGCCCAATCAATCCAAGCAGAACTAAGTGGTCATAATATACCCAATGAATCACGTTTTGTTGAGAGATTATACAAAGGTATTAATCAGCATGCCACAAGAGGCCAGGATGGTATAACAATGGTGATTCTTAAGAAAACACCAAATGCTCCAGGATTTACTGAACTACAGTTTGGTAAAGTATTACAAGACGCAATGGAAAACACAGACCTATCAGTTGAGTACTCGACACCTGGACAAGGAAGTGCTATTGTTGATGTTTTGGGAGTACCATTGGGCGGCGGCAAACCACAGTTATTGGTTAGACTACGTGGTAACTTCAAAAGCGAAGGCAAAGGATATGTTCGTAATATTGTAGAAATGGGTCCACTACTTAAAACTCTTGCCAAAATAGAACAAAACCAAGCAGAGAAAAAATAACATGTGGGAAACAATAGCACACATGTTTGATGATACACTGTGGATTTACACAGCAATAGCAGGTAGTTTATTTGGCGCTGCTTTCCTATTTTGGTTCAAGGACACAAAAATGGCAATATGGGCAGTTAGTAAGTTTGATCACATGTGTGAATACCTAGCAATACGTTGGGGTTGGACATGGTTACAAAACGACCCAAATGCTTGGCGTGTCAAATATCCTAAAATCACAAGCAAAATTGACGAACTCGAAGATAGAATCAAAAAACTAGAGAAGTAAAATGAGTAAAATAACATTAGTATGTACTCGCAGTGCGATCAGTGCTTCTGCATTGGTCTATATGATCAATCAAAGCCCAGACTATTATAACACAAGCCATAATAATTTATGGCTCAATGAAATCAGCGACAAATTTGGAGTAGCGCACACACTGAATGATTGGTGGAATGTACCGCTATCTTTCACTGCATATGATAAAAGTATACGCAATGCAGATGTTCTTGACTTAAAACAGCTAGAACATTTATCGGACAACATCAAGGACATTAATATCAGCAAGAACATTGCATTGTTTACACATGCCACCAACCCAGCAGAAATAGAAAAAATAGCCAGTGATCACAGTTTGCCTATCAATGTGGTAACCACTAACATGGGACACAACAGTCATTATTTTGTCACCAGTTGGTTGCGTAGAGAATACAACCAGATAATGAACATATGGGAAGATCAAGAACGAGCCTGGAAAAATCTTATGAATCATAGAACAGTCAAAGACTCGCAATGGAAAAGTAATATTGTTTTGGAAATGCAAGATTGGCTAATTGATCCTTCCTTGATATATAAAAAGTTGGGCATCAATGCCAATCATAATATTGATATCTGGCTAAATGAATACAGAGATAAAAATGGTATTGATATCAATTCAACCATTGATGAGTGTTGGCATGAGAATAATATAGGCAATATAACCAAATTACAAGTATTGCTGTATCTGGTAAACAAATTCTTTAAAGAAGGCAATACAGTTAATGCCACGCAATTGTATGGTTACAAGTTATATGCCGATCACATGCAAAATGTCAACGCCAGCTATACAGAACTAGATACCAACGTCAGAAATAATCTATAATACTTGTTGACATATTGGTCAATCGCATGTATTATATGAAGACTTACTTATTAACTAGGAGAATTTAATGACATTTTCATCACAAGATGTAGAAAAACTAAAACGTATTGTACAAGAAGGAATTCATGTAACACAGGAAGTTGATACACTAAAAGAAGGACTTCGTGATACAGTCAAGGCAGTAGCAGAAGAGCTCAATATCAAACCAGCAGTTCTCAGCAAAGCAATTCGTATTGCTTACAAAGCAGAGATGGGCAAGGCCCGTGAAGAGTTTGGCGAACTTGAAACTATTTTAGAGAGTATTGGCAGAGGCGATTGATTGACTGATGTAAAGCATACATTTGTTAATTTTCAGGCAGGAAGTGGTGGTGAGTTCATATTATCTTTATTGATGCTAATGGATTCACCACAACGCCAATTAACTGTGAGCGACTTTGGTAGCTGTCACACAAACAGAAATCATGAAAAAGAATTTACAGCTGGCGGAGTTCATGCCATGGACATACAAACAGCCTTGAACAACTTTCAATTAGACAATCAATACCCCTTGTATAAAGCACATGTGTCCGCTCAAGATATAGAAAAGTTCTGTAATCATTTTATTGATTGCATTGTTTTTTATATTGTACCATGCACTCGCAGTGTTGAGCAAGTTGTTAGAAATATATGGCACAAGGTTATTGTCCAAGAAAGAAAGTTTTACGGAAAAAATCGGCTGGCTGAAGAAATGAAGTATGCAGGATTACCGGTTAAACGTGATCCATATATGTTGACTAAAAGTGAATTTGATATTGTTTACCAGTCAATGTGGCGAAGAGTTAGAGGCAGTGTACAAAACAGCCACAATTTAGATTCACCCAATTTAATCCATATTGATTTTTACGACCTTATGCATTCCAAACACAAAGTATTGGATATCATAGGTACAAATACAAATCGAGTTGTTAATCAACGTGCTGATCTATTCTATGATAAATACCTCAGTAAACAACCAACAAAAGATGCCATATATAATTTTAGAGAAAAGCTGAATGGATAAACTGATTGATTTTTGGAAAAGCAGCTATCGTTCAGATAGCACAGCCTTTATGCTTGAAATGTTTAGTTTTGTAGTAACTGTTGCTGCAAGCATGACATTGGCACTACATGCAGACAATCCCAATATGTTGATTGTTTATCCAGGATTTTTTGTAGGAAGTTTAACAGCAATTATTGCATATCATAGACGTCGACTGGTATGGCCTTATATGCTTACCATCTACTTTGCAATTGTTAACGTATTTGGATTTGGTGTAGCGGCGGGGTGGTGGTAATGGCCAGCAAAACATTCTGTCCTACTCCCTGGCTTGAGCTGTATGTAAAACCCAATGGTGATGTATATCCATGTTGTGATATACCAAAAAGGCCAGAGACAGTATGCGGCAATATTAATAAAGATAAGTTTATTGATATTGTTAACCATCCAGTGTATAAAGAAATTAGACAGAGTATGCTTGCAGGAGAAAAGCATTCACATTGTAATAACTGTTGGAAACGTGAAGATTTAAGCGGCAAGAGCCTAAGGACTAAACGCAATACTCCTAAGTATATGCGTATTATGGATCCAGAATTCAGTGAAGAAAATGCACAGGATACTGTCGAACATATCAAGGCAATGAAAATAGATTTTAGTAATGGTTGCAATTTAAAATGCCCAATGTGTGGTCCTGAAAGAAGTACAGCTTGGTTCAAGGATAAATTGGCATTCGAAAAAGATTTCAAACACTTTGGCGAAATTATACCAGAAGAATATAGGTATCTAAGTTTTAAACGAACACCTGAACAATGGGATTCAATAAAAGCAACTATACCTATTAGTTTTATTGATGATAATCTAGAATTCCTATTGGGCATGAACATGTTTGATATCAGTGGAGGTGAACCTTTTTTCCATCCACAGTTTTTGTATCTAATAGACAAATTATATGAAAATAACTGGCGCGGGCGGCTGAAAGTCATCACAAATCTAACACTACTCACTCCAGAGATAGTTGAGAAATTGGCATTTTTTGACACAAGCCTAAGTATTAGTTGTGACGGATATGGTGATTTGTATGAGTATGTGCGGCCCAGCATAGTACATGGCAAATATAAGTGGTCAGATATGGAAAAATCTGTACAAATGCTATCAGGAACAAATCCAAAAAGTTATTACATCAGGCATAGCTTTTCATATACTCCACAATTGCTTAACTTTTATAATATAATCCCCTGGCTGGAATTTACAAAAGCAAATCCAGAATTGTACTCCAATCGATTGCAAATTTTAAATGAACCACTTATATGGCCTTTACATCTATGTCTGGGTGTTCATCCAGATAAGGATGAAAAACAACGTCTCATTGATGATTTACAGCCTTATGAAGATATATATGGAGTTACCTCTATACAAAAGCATCTGGCGGTAGAAGTTCCTGATAGAACGTGGCCGAACTTTTGTCATTTCATAAACTTTCTTGACAAACAGAGAAAAACCAGTATAATGAAGTATGTACCACAGTTTGAAAAGTATTGGATTTATGAATGACCGACTATTATGCACTCCACTGGAGTGATGTATTTGGTAATATGGGTGTGCTATTACTGGTAACAACCTACTTACTATTACAAGCAGATAAAATCGACGCAAAAGGTTTTTGGTACAGTTTCAACAACTTTATGGTAGCAATACTATTGTTTGTTAATCTGTATTATAAGCCAGTGCTTGCTAACATTACATTAGAAGTATTTTGGGCAGGTATCAGTATGTACGGAATGTATAACTGGTATAAAAAAAGGAAAAATCAATAAATGAGTTATGTAGACGGATTCCTTGACAGGGATCGTGACACTATCCACGTTGTTGAACGTGTGAATGGCAGACGTGAATATCGCGAGTATCCAGCACGTTACACTTTTTATTACAAAGATCAACGTGGCAAGTACACCAGTATTTTTGGTGATAAACTTGAGCGTGTGGTGTGTAATACCAGCAAAAAGTTTAATACAGAAAAAAAGATGAACGCACACAAAGGATTGTTTGAGAGTGATATCGATCCTGTGTTCCGTTGTTTTGAAGAGAATTATGATCCCACACAATCCCCTGAGCTCAATTTATGCTTTTTTGATATTGAAGTTGACTTTAATAAAGAATTGGGATTTGCAGATCCAAGTGATCCGTTTAATGCAATTACTGCTGTTGCCTTGCATCTTGGTTGGATAGGCAAAACAATATGTCTGGCAGTAAAGCCTGATACACTGACTAAAGAACAAGCAACAGAAATCATGAACAAGTTTCCAGATACTTTGCTTATGCAAGATGAGGCAGAACTTCTCAACACATTTCTTGAACTAATTGATGATGCTGATATCTTAAGTGGTTGGAACAGTGAAGGATTTGATATTCCTTATATGGTTAATCGTGTAGCTAGAGTATTAAGCAAGAGTCATACTCGTAAGTTTTGCCTGTGGCAGAAGTTTCCACGAGAGCGCACACTTGTCAAGTATGGTAAAGAAAGCCAGACATTTGAACTACAAGGGCGAATACACTTAGACTACTTGGAACTATATCGCAAGTATACATATCATGAAATGCACAGTTATAGCCTGGACGCCATTGGCGAGTATGAATTGGGCGAGCGCAAAGTAGCATATGAAGGCACACTTGATCAGCTATACAAAAACGACTTTGAAACATTTATTGCATACAATAGACAAGACGTTGACCTACTTGTTCGTATGGATAAAAAACTACAGTTTATTGACTTAGCAAACGTATTGGCGCACTCCAATACAGTTACAATTCCCAAAACAATGGGTGCGGTTGCACAAACAGATCAGGCAATTGTTAATCATGCACACAGCCAAGGACTTATTGTTCCTGATAAAAAGCGTGGAGAAAAGCCACTGAGCGCCGCAGGTGCATATGTTGCAAATCCAGTTAAAGGTATGCACAAGTGGGTCGGGTCAATTGACTTGAACAGTCTGTATCCTAGTATCCTTCGTGCATGTAACATGAGTACAGAAACTATTGTTGGACAAGTAAGACATACATTAACAAGACCTATGATTGAAAGTTTTAATGATGAAGTCCCAAAAGCCTGGGAGGGAAAGTTTGCATGTCTAGAATATGACTTGGTCATGAACAAAGACAAACAAGAACTCTTGTGGTTGGACTTTGAGAATGGTGAAAGTTTTCAGGCAACAGGCGCAGAAATATATGATCTTGTTTTCCTGAGCGGAGAGCCTTGGGTAATGACTGCCAACGGTACACTATTCACATATGAGAAGCAAGGAATTGTACCTGGACTGTTAGAGCGTTGGTATGCAGAACGTAAAGAGTTGCAGGCAAAAGCTCGTGCAGCTCGCGATGAAGGCGGAGACTTGTTTGCTTATTGGGACAAGCGACAGTTGGTTAAGAAGATTAACTTGAACAGTTTGTATGGCGCATTGCTTAATCCAGGCAGCCGCTTCTTTGATGAACGTCTAGGACAAAGCACTACACTAACAGGACGTTGTATTGCCAAACATATGGCAGCCGCAGTCAATAAAATTATTGCTGGTGAGTATGATCATCAGGGCAAAGGCATTGTATATGGTGACACTGACTCAGCATACTTTAGTGCATATCCTATACTTAAAGATCAGATTGACGCTGGAGAAATCAAGTGGGACAAGGATACAATTATCCAATATTATGATGCGGCATGTGAGGAAGTAAACAAAACATTTCCTGGATTTATGAACCGTGCATTTCATACCACACTTGAACTGGGTGCTATTATTGCCGCTGGTAGAGAAATGGTTGGCAGTGCTGGCATCTTTATCACAAAGAAACGTTATGCCATGTTGGTGTTTGATAACGAAGGAAAACGTGAAGATGATGATGGAAAAGCCGGATATATCAAAGCAATGGGATTGGATCTCAAACGTAGTGATACACCAGATTATATGCAAGAGTTTCTCAAAGAAGTATTAATGATGGTGCTTACTGATAAACCAGAAGACGAGGTTATTGCTAGGATTATTGAATTCCGCAAGGATTTTAGATCCAGACCTAGTTGGGAAAAAGGCACACCCAAACGTGTTAACAACTTAACACATCATACAAAAGTATTTGGTAAGACAGGCAAGTGTGGCATTGGACATGCAATGGCGGCTATTAATTGGAATCGTCTAAAGACAATGCACAGTGATCAATACAGTATTGATATTGTGGATGGTATGAAAACTATTGTTTGTAAACTAAAAAACAATCCCATGGGTATTACCAGTATTGGTTATCCTACTGATGAGAATCGTATCCCGGATTGGTTTAAAGAATTGCCTTTTGATGATGATGCAATGGAAAATGCAATCATTGGTAAAAAGCTGGAAAACTTACTGGGTGAACTACCCAACATTGATCTATCACAGGCGGAAGCCAAGACAACATTTACTGACTTATTTGAATTTTAACCAATTTGCACCGTTACGGTGTAATGCCCCGAGTCCAGGGAAGGACTTTTAATAACAAAGGAAAATCATCGATGAATACGATTAAACAAATCGTACTTTCTATTGCTGTTATGCTTGTCATGACAGTATCAGCAAGTGCGGCAGACAAAGTAAAAGTTGGGTTTGTATATGTAGGCCCAATTGGTGACCATGGCTGGACATACCGTCATGACATTGGTCGTCAGCAAGTAGAAGAAGCATATGGCGATAAAGTTGAAACAATCTACATTGAAAGTGTGCCAGAAGGTCCTGATGCCGAACGTGTAATGCGTAGGATGGCACAAGACGGAGCAGACATTATTTTTGCAACCAGTTTTGGTTACATGAATAGTATGGTAAAAGTTGCTAAAGAGTTTCCAAATGTAAAGTTTGAACATGCAACTGGCTACAAGCAAAGCGAAAACATGGCAACATACGGCTTGCGTCTGTATCAAGCAAGACATGTACAAGGTATTATTGCAGGCATGATGACAGAGACAAACAAGATTTGTTATGTTGCTGCTTTCCCAATCCCAGAAGTTATTCGTGAGATTAACACCTACTACTTAGGTGCTAAGAGTGTAAATCCTAAAGTTGACCTTGACATCATTTGGGTAAACACTTGGTACGATCCTGTTAAAGAAGGTGAAGCCGCAAAAGTGTTAATTACACAAGGTTGTGATATGGTTGCTCAGCATACTGATTCACCATCACCATTACAGGTTGCACAAAAAGAAGGTGTATTTGGTTTTGGACAAGCAAGTGATCAAATGAAGTTTGCTCCTAAAGCACAATTGACTGCTACTATTGACAATTGGGGACCTTACTATATCAAGCGTGTTGGTGAAGTAATCAACGGCACCTGGAAAACAGGTGACTACTTTGGTCATATGGATGATGACAGTGTACAAATGGCGCCGTTTACTAACATGCCAGATAGAGTTGCACTTCAAGCAAAAGAGATCAAGAACGCAATTAAAGACGGCAAGTACTTTGCATTTACTGGTCCACTCAAAGACAACAAAGGCAAACTTCAACTCAAAGCAGGCGAAGTTGCTGATGATGCACATTTGAACACTATGATGTACTATGTCGAAGGCATCAAAGCCAACGTACCAGGACAATAAACTATGATTCCAGTAATTAATTTTAGAGATGCAAAGTTACTGGATAAGATTCGCGAAGCCTACACAACGGTGGGCTTCGCAGTTTTTACCAATTGTTTACTTCCACATGATGAACAAGTAATGAAAGAATGGTTTACTGAAATGCAATCATTCTTTGAATTAGATTTAGATACCAAAAACAAATACAGTTATCAAAAAGAAAATAACTTGGGTTATAGTATTTGGGGAGCAGAAAATGTTGATCCACTTGCGCCTAAAGATATGAAAGAAAGTTTTAATTACAATAATACTCGCATGCCTCAAGAGTTGTGGCCCACAGAGCTTGCTGGATTTCAAGATATGGCTCTTGATACTGTGAGGATTGCAGATTGGCTAATGTTGCGTACCCTGGGATTGTTTGATGAAGTATTAAAAACACAAGGCACATTATTTGACGCACATCAGGATCCCTATAATACAACAAGAATAATTCATTATCCAGCATATACTGGTCCAATTGAGGACAAACAAATGAGAATCGGAGAACACAGTGATTACGGCACTATTACTTTATTATGGCAGATCAATGATGTACCAGGCCTTCAAGTACAAGATCTCAAAGGCAACTGGCACCCGGTCCCTTATGCAGAAAACGGAGTAGTGGTTAACATTGGTGACTTGCTACAGCGTTGGACTAATGATTATTTTGTTAGCACAAAGCACAGAGTGGTAAACACACACATTGATCAAAAACGTTATAGTATGCCTCACTTTGTTGATCCCACACCAGGAACTATTGTAAGCAACCTGCGTGATGAAGATGCAAAGTACACCCCAATCGAATCAAAAGAATATTTAATGTGGAGACTTGCAAAAAGTTATTAATATGAAAGTTAGAATAGGACCTTATAGAAAGAACAGGGCGGTCAATATAGAAATTGAGCCTTTTGATACTTGGAATATGGACGATACACTCGCACATATCATCCTGCCCATGCTAAAGCAGTTAAAGGAAACTAAACACGGTGCTCCTAATGTTGATTGGGAAGATGTTCCACGTGAACTTCGCCCAAGTGGTGAGGAACTTGGTGCCTATAATAGAGACGGAACTACTGACGAACATTTCTTTGAGCGTTGGGACTGGGTATTGGACGAAATGATCTTTGCATTTGACAGCAAGGTCAATGACGGCTGGAAAGAACAATTTGAAACTGGAACTAGCGACATCCAGTGGAAACCGCTAGAAGGCGGAATGAGCGAAATGATTCGCGGACCCAACGATACCAAAGAGTATGACTGGGAAGGTAGAAAGAAATATGAAGAACGCATTGCGAATGGCTTCCGACTGTTTGGAACTTATTTTGAGAACTTATGGGATTAGAAAATGTACAAAGTAACAGCATATTTTAAAGACCGCAAGGTATCACAAGAGTTTCATGATGTTAATGATGCAATCGAATACCGTGATGATGTTGATGCTCACTATCCTACAAAGGTAATATTTAGAAAGGTAATATCAATGAATGAATGGGTATATAACTGTTGGAATGTAGTAATGGATCATAATAAGAATCCTCTAAGTGCAATTCCAGACTTTAGTACACGACATATGATTATGCAGGTATTAGCATGGATGTGGTGTATTGTGTTTAGTAGTTATTTTGGTAGTATGTGGATGTTTGGCATTACTGCTATTGCACACGTTATTGTGCTTGCGGCAATTGCAATCACAGTTGGCGCATTTGAAACCGCTAAACGCAATCCACAGTCATTTAACTACAAATTTCATACACCAAGCAGAGCAAGATATATGTATTATGATGGTAAAAGGATTGAGTTACCAAAGCAAGACCCGGGTGGCGAACACGAATAAAAAATAAAAAATTATAACCCATTGAAAGTACAGAATTTTATTTTGTACTTTTTTCTTGACTTTTTAACCAATATGCCTTACTATAAGGTATAGTTAGAAAAAAGGAGTAACAAGGATGTTCGTTATTACAGGAAAGTTTAAAGACGGCAGTGAATGGGAAACTACTCGCCATACTAAAGAAGGTATGGAAGTTGTTGTGCAGGATGTTCTTAAAGACATATCCGATGTTACAGATGAAAATCGAATTGTTAATTTTATAGTGGAGGAAAAATAATGGGAATGTCAAGTTACGTTATGGATTGTGAAGACAAGTTTTATGATATTGTGTCTGACGCAGTTAAACAATCCGAGCATGTTAGTGAAGCAATGTCTGTTGCTATTGCCAATGCAAGCCTAGTTGCTCATATGAGTCAGGCTGAAGTTGAAGAATGTGTCAGTGAATTTTGGAATGACTTTTGGAGCAAATACAGTGGCTAGTAAGTATAGCAAATATGGTCCACGTTATTTAAAAGTGGACTTTATGAACTTAAAAGATCATTGGGCACTTGGCACACAGTATGAGATTGCTGGCAGTAAAGGCAATCAGTATGTGGTGGAAATTACTCCCAAAGGGTTCACTTGTGATTGCATTGGTATGACAATGCATGGTAAATGCAAACATACTCGTGCAGTTGCAGAACGTTGGGGAAAAGTTTGTGCATAAACCTGGTAATTAATTTACAACCCTTTGTAACCAAAGGGTTATTTTTTGATAAAAAAGTAAGATAAGTCTTGACAACCAAGGCGTTTTACCTTATACTGTATATATAGTTAGAAAACAGGAGTAGACATTATGTACACTTACACAATAACACACAGCGAGGCAGGCGCAACTTGGGGCAATGGCAACAGTTGCACAAGATTGGCTATTACAAATGAGGACACAGGCGAGACTAAAGTGTGTGACGACTTTACATACTTGGAAGACGACACACAAGAGAATTTAGAGTACTTGTTTGAAAACGACTTTGGCGATGTAGCATTTGAGGATGAGATGTACGATGTGTTGCTAGGGCACTTGGCTAAAATAGACGCACAATAATTTTACAAAGGTGAAAATATAATGAAAAAAGTTTTGTTTGCTGCCAGTATTATCCTTTCAGTTACACCAGCATTGGCTGGCAATTGGAGCAATTCCAGTAACATTACTGTTGATACCAGTAATATTGTGCAAAGCATCTCTCCACAAAATTTCATAATTTCAAAAGATGTAATGACTGAATTTAGCAAAGTTAAGCCAGAAGTTAAAGCAAAATTTTGTACCGCTAAAAAAAGCCGTATGTCAGGATTTACAGA
>Ga0209137_1002322_pt1 | contig 16875 bp, 15 predicted proteins | sample SaaInl5LU_22_DNA_FD_184642 | JGI IMG/M metagenome (GOLD analysis project Ga0209137, IMG submission 184642) | Marine microbial communities from expanding oxygen minimum zones in the Saanich Inlet - ESP_105LU_22_DNA (SPAdes) (version 2) | ecosystem: Environmental > Aquatic > Marine > Intertidal... | reverse complement strand
TAGGCTGGTGGATCATGATGCGGCTGTGCTTCAATGCAGAACGCTTTCCTTTCGCACCTGCACACATCAAAACAGCACCCATAGATGCAGCCATACCTGTACAGATAGTTGCTACGTCTGGGTTCACCACTTGCATAGTGTCATAGATCCCTAGACCTGCGTACACCGAACCACCTGGCGAGTTGATGTAGATCTGAATGTCCTTCTGTGCGTCAGCACTTTCCAAGAACAAAAGCTGTGCTTGAACGATGTTCGCTACCTGGTCATTCACACCCGTTCCGAGGAAGATGATGCGGTCCATCATCAAACGCGAGAACACGTCCATTTGTGCCACATTCATCTGGCGCTCCTCAATGATGTAAGGGGTCAATGATGCGTCTACATATTGATCAACGTACATGCTCTGAATACCGACATGTTTGGTGGCGTATTTTTTGAATTCTTTTCCGAAATCCATGTTGAAATTGGTTTATGAGGTTAAGACAAATGCCTAGAAGTTTTGTTCTAAGTTATGCCTTTTCCGTGACCAATTTGATGAATTCGTCATAAGTGACTTCTTTCTCCTCCACTTTGAAAGACTCCTTGTAGTGCGCTAACAATTTTTGGTTGTACACCTGATCCGCAATACGGCGAGCTTCTTCCTGGTTCTCTAGTGCGTTCTTCGCGATACCCTCAAGCATCTCGTCGTCCATACCACCTTGCTGTCCGAACTGCTGGAACTGTGCCTTAACCAAACCTACCGTGTGTGCAATCAAATCTTCCTGGCTGACATTGATGCCTGCTTCAGTGATCACTTTGTTCTCGATGAGTTGGTAACGCAATCCTTTCTCAGTTTTGTCCCAATCTGCTTCAACTTCTTCCGCTGAAACTGGCTTCTCGCCAGAAGTCTGCATCCACTTCTTCAAGAACGTCGTTGGAAGTTCCATAGAAGTCTTGTCGAGCAAATATTCCGCTACGTTGTTTAAGAAGTACTGGTTCGCTTCGTTCTCGTACATGCGCTCCGCTTCTTCTTTCATCTTCGCACGCATCTCCTCTTCGCTCGTAACCACGCCTTCTCCGTATACTTTGTCGAAGAATTCTTGGTTGAGTTCAGCCGGCTCCATGCGAGCAATGCTGTTCAAAGTGAAGTGGAAAGTTCCGGTAGATGCCTCAAGCTGCGCGTCGGTAACTTCTAACAAACCTGCAAAGTTGAATTCTTTAGCGAATGACTTCTTCGCATCGATCGGGAAGTCTGTACCCAATGCTGTTTTTGCCAATTCTCCTTGTGCCTTCTTCGTCTTCAGGTTACTGCCTTCAAACTGTGCATCTTCTTTTACGATACCGCCTTCTACAGCGTTGCCATCCGCATCTACCTCAGTGATTACACCTTGGTACATATCTGTTGCTACTGGCTTTTCTGGCTGGGTCATGCTGCCGTAACGGCTACGGATGTCTTCAACGTAAGTATCTAACACCTTATCATCTGCAACGACCTTCACGCCGTCGACCTTGTTGCGCTTTGAAATTTTCACTTCAAATTCTGGGCTCAAACCTAGTTCAAAGCCGAACGTGTAGGTGCCTTGGGTATCGAAATCGATCTCTTCTTGCTCTACTGGAAGTGGATTTCCGAGGATGTTCAACTTCTCCTCTTGGATGTAGTTGTAGATGCTGTCTTGAAGCATTTTGTTGATCTCATCAATCAATACCGCTTTACCGTACTGCTTTTTGATGAGTCCCATCGGAACTTTACCCGGACGGAATCCAGGAATATTCGCGCTCTTGCGGTAGTTCTGCAATACCGAATCTACCTTTTCGCGGTAGTCTTCAGGTGTGATTTCAATGTTAACCAACAGGTTCAGCGCGTCAACTTCGTTCTTGCTAATGTTCATTTGAGTCCAATTAAATTTTTGCTCCTCATACAATTGAGGGCTGCAAAGGTAGTAACAATTTGCCTTTTATAGGGTTACCTATTCCCACTCCTCTTTTGAATTCCTTTAACGTTCCACCATGCGGAGCAAAGCATCAAAGATTGTACCTTGCTCCTTCCCTATGTTAAAACGACTTATGCAACGTAAGAACTTGAAATATCTGCTCCCTATTTTGGGTGGAGCACTCCTTTTTGTTGGTTTCAATTGGTTTGGACCACAGCAAGAAAAAGAAGCCGTCATTTTCGCCCTAGTGCGCGATGCTCTCACAAATGTGCACCTGCAGCCCAAGGAAATGAACGACGAGCTCAGCGCCGAGGTCTTCGACGCTTACATCGAGAGTTTGGACTACAACAAGCTGTTTTTCACGCAAGGGGAAGTGGATGACCTGGCCACAAGCAGAATGCTTTTGGACGAGGCCTTCTTTGCAACCAATACCCAATTTTTCGAAGCCAGCTACACCAAAGTGCTCGCCGGCATCAAACGATCGCGCAGCATCTACACGGAGCTGCTCGAACAACCGCTCGAATACACCACCTCCGAACGCATCGTAAACAATCCCGACGCGCGCACTTTCGCTACAGACGAAGCTGCCTTGCGTAAATCATGGGAGCAACACCTGAAATGGCGCATCATCAACCGCATCTATGAAAAGGACCGTGCGCAAAAAGAAGACGCGGAAACCGACGAAACTGTCGAGCTCAAATCCTTCGAAACGCTGGAGGTTGCGGCACGCGAAAAGGAATTGGAACTACAAGAAGACTGGTACAGTGACATGATGGACGTGAGCCGCCTCGAATGGTTCGGCATGTACATGAACGCGTACTGTGAAGCCTACGATCCGCACACCTCCTACCTTGCGCCACAGCAAAATGAAAATTTTGAGATGAGCATGACGGGCCAATTCGAAGGGATCGGTGCACAACTCAAAAAAATTGGCGACTACATCACCATCGAACGCATCATCGCAGGCTCTGCATGTTGGAGACAGGGCGATCTCGAAGCCGGTGACAAAATCATTGCCGTAGCACAAGGCGAAGCTGAACCTGTCGATGTGATCGGCTACAAAATCCGCGATGCCATCAAACTCATCCGCGGCGAGAAAGGCTCAGAAGTACGCCTAACCGTGAAAAAGAAAGACGGCTCACGCGCAGTCATCCCAATCATTCGCGACGTAGTGGAGCTCGAAAGCACCTTTGCACGTAGTGCCGTGTTAGAAGGCGCTACCTACGAAAAGAAGGACGGCTCCTTCGTACAAACCAGCAACTCAGGAGTCAAAACCGGCTACATCAAACTGCCTAAATTCTACGTAAACTTCTACAAAGACGCCAACCGCAACGCAGCGGAAGATGTCAAAAAGGAGCTGATTCGTCTTAAAGAACAAGGCGTCGAAGGGATCGTACTGGACCTTCGCAATAACGGCGGTGGCTCGCTACCTGCTGCCATCGAAATCGCTGGGCTCTTCACTGAAAAAGGCCCTCAGGTCCAAGTGAAAAATTTCCAAAGCGGTACCCGCGCTAAGAACAACAAAGACGGCAAGATCTATTGGGACGGCCCACTCGTGGTGCTCATCAACAACTACAGCGCCTCCGCCTCTGAGATTGTGAGTGCTGCACTTCAAGACCGTGGACGCGCGCTGATCGTCGGACCATCGAAAAGCACTTTCGGCAAGGGAACCGTGCAGAACATGTTCGACCTGGACCGTGCGGTGAACGGAAACCTGAATGAGCTCAAGCCTTTGGGTGCCATCAAGATTACGACTGAAAAGTTCTACCGCATTTCCGGAGGAACCACCCAGTTGCAAGGGGTTGTTCCGGATGTGGCTTTGCCCGGTCCGTATGACCAGATCGAGATCGGTGAAAAGGAATACGAAAACGCACTAGCGATCGACTACGTGGAACGTGCCAATTATTTGAAAGAAAACCACCGTCAAGGGCGCCATGAAAAAGCCGTAAAACGTGCGCTCAAACGCACCGAAAACGCGCCGGAATTTAACCGCTACAAGGCGTACGCAGATTTTATCGCGGGAGGAGACGAAGACCGGCTCATTCCTTTAAGCTATACAGAATTTGCTGCCTTTCAGGATTCACTGCGCACTATCAGTGACCAATACAAGAATCTAGGCAAGGCTAAGGACAGTATGGCAGTGGCTGCACTCCCCTACCAGCTTGAGATGTTCGCCACAGACAGCGTGCAACAAGACATCTACCAAAAATGGTTCAAGGGCCTTTCAAAAGATGTTATCCTACGAGAAAGTACGTACATCATTCAGGACATGATTAAATAATCCCATGCTGTATCTTCGAGCCTAGATATGAAACGGCTCTACCGACATCCTGCATTTTACTTTTTGCTCGCCTTGTGTGCGGCAGCCCTGTTCGCACCCTTGATCGCTTTAGATACTGCGCCGCACGCAAATACCATGAACCTAGAGGAGGCCTTTTTGTCCCCGGGCGTGAGTACAGAAAGAGGTATGCACCTGCTTGGTACGGATAAGTTCGGCCGGGATCATTTTTCGCGAGTCATCCTAGGCAGCAGGATCAGTTTAGGCGTAGGAGTCGTCGCCGTATTCGTCAGTCTTTTGATCGGTATTCCTGTTGGAGCCGTTGCCGGATATTTTGGCGGCAAGATCGACGCGCTGCTCAGCTGGCTCATGTCCGTACTCTGGTCCATCCCCACATTATTGCTGGTCATTGCACTCACTTTCGTCCTGGGTAAAGGCATCGTCCAAGTATTCATCGCCGTCGGCCTCACCATGTGGGTCGAGGTCGCCCGCATCGTCCGTGGCCAATTCTTTTCTGAAAAAAACAAAGAGTACGTAGAAGCCAGCCGCGTCCTCGGATTCTCCACCACTCACATCATCTTTCGCGAAATTTTACCCAACACCCTCGGTCCACTCGCCGTGATTTGCGCCACAAATTTTGCCAGCGCCCTCCTGATCGAAAGTGGATTAAGCTTCTTGGGCATCGGTGCGCAACCGCCGCTTCCTTCCTGGGGCAGCATGATCCGAGATTACTACCCCTATCTGATCACGGGGCAAGGCCATCTCGCTCTGATCCCAGGCCTCTTAATCTCGCTCACCGTGTTGAGCCTAAATGCGCTCTCATCAGCTTTAAAATCAAGCTAAGCCTCCAGGAAATCTACTAGAAAAGGGTTGAAGATGAATCTCGAAGTCGCCCTCATGTGCCGTCTTGAGCCGCTCCAAGAACCAAGTGCGGTCCTCTCCGATCGCCCCCAAAGAACTCAAGTGCTCCGTAGGAATCTGATTGTCCACGACCTCAACACCGCGTTCCGAAAGGATCTGACACATGCGGATGTAGGCAAACTTTGACGCATTCGGGCGGGTGTGAAACATGCTTTCACCTACAAAAATGCGACCCGTGAGTACACCAAAGGTGCCGCCGATCAGCTCGTCGCCCTCCCATATTTCGAACGAGTGGGCTTGTCCGAGCTGGTGCATGCGGGAAAAATTGGCACTGAACTTTTCAGAAATCCAAGTACCGTCTTGACCAGGTCTAGGAACTGTACTGCAGCGCTCCACCACCGCATCAAAAGCTTCGTTCACAGTAGTTCGCCACACCCCTTTATTGAAATACGGGCGCATGCTTTTAGAAATCTTCACATCGCTGGTCAGCGTGATACTACGCACCGGAGGTGAAAACCAAAAAACGACCTCATCCTGATCGAACCATGGGAAGATTCCAACAGGATAAAGTCGTTTGTACATTTCGGGATTGATGTCCCAAGAAAGCGCAATAAGTCCATCGTCGTTCGCCACGTCTTCCGGATCAGGTACCTTCCAGTCCCCTTCTCCGATAAAATACAATGGGTTGTTTACGCCGGACATGTCGCTTTTTAGATTCGTTTAGAACGGCAGATCGTCGTCCAGCACATTGGTGTCCGCACCCGATGGAGTGAACGGCTCACCTGCTGGCGGCAAATCTGAAGGAGGTGCTGCTTGAGCTGCGATCGCATTCATACGCCACGCCTGTAGCGTCGTGTAGTAACGTGTCGCCCCACCTTGCGGAGGAGTCCACTCACGACCGCGGATGTTGAACTCAATGTTCACTTCCTGACCTTCGCTAAAGTTGTTCAGTACGCTGGTTTTGTCCTGAGTAAACTCGAAACAAAGCGTTTGCGGGTACTGCTCCTTCGTTTGGATGACAAATTCTCTTTTTCTGAAGCGGTCTGAAATGACCTGCTCCTCCATAATCTTCTGGATTCTCGCTTCTATCTGCATGTAAGTGCCCTTACTGGGCGGATTTATCTATTAATAATACTTTCCAAGCTTCTTGCACTTGTCCAGCATCTAACAATTCTTTGGCCATGGTATGCAAAGCTTCTCTTAATTCAAAACCTTGCGGGTGATTTTGCAATATTCTTTTGACGTCAAATTCTGTTTTCTTCGCCTCAATTTCGTCCAGCTGCGGCACGGCAACAACCCCACCGAGCTGTCCAAGATTGTTCCCCGTCAGCACTGTCGAGTTTCGGATCACAGCGGGAATTTGCTCTACCCCTATGCCAATCTTCGGCCCATCGACCTGAAACAAGGCGTCGCCCGAGGCGCGCACCCACCATTTCTTACCCATGCGACCTACAAGATCCAAGGCGTCTTGATCCAAACCGCCCTCTTCAGAGACCACATGATCCGCCACGTGAATGCGTTTGATTTCACAAATCACCAAATTTCCTGCGCCACCTTCCTGACCGAGCTCAACCACATCTTTCACGATGCACTCCAAGCTCACCGGACTTTCCAAAACGCGCGGCGGAGCCACTACTTCGGAGTCCAATTTTGTAAAACCGCTCTTCACAAACTCATCCACTCCGCTGTCAAATTCCGCGGAGCTTAAATTTACCTGCTGCACCATATCGTAGCTCACCACATTCACCACCACCTCTTTCTGACTCAAAGCGTTGTGCAAAGTGTCTTTTGTAGTGTTGTTTCTTACGCGGCGCGCCGGGCTGAAGATCAGCGTGGGCGGGTTCGAAGAGAAGATGTTAAAGAAGCTGTAAGGACTGAGGTTGGGTGCACCAAACTCATTCACCGTACTTACTAAGGCGATAGGACGAGGGCCTACAGCACCGAGCAATAATTGGTGACGATGCTTAACAATGAGATCTTCTGGGGAGTAGCTAGGCATACTTTTCTTACTTTCGTACAAAAGTAAGGAACTCCACCGGTTCTCCGTCGGGATTGTCTTGCTAAACTCAGAGCGAATCCATGAGCAACAAAGAACAGGCACCGGTTATCATCAAATTCATCTTTGGTGTACTCGGAATTGGAATCGTAGGATACACCATTTCCTTCTACAACTACGATGAAAGTCCGGTCGCTTTCTTAAGCCTGGTCAGTATGATGCTGGGAACCTTAACCTGTACGTTCAATCACTTGGATATGATCCTCATTCGCAAAAGCAAAGACTTGTACTTTCGGAACGAAGTGCGCTCGCATTTGTTCTTTTTACCTGCCGTTTGGGTGTTAGCAGCACCGTACAATTTCATTCTATCCATCGGAATCTTCAGCGCTATTTTAAAAGAGGGACAGCAGCTCAACTCCGCAAGTTTCAACAAGCAGTTCAACGGATTTTTCATAGCGGTGTACACGGCCTTTTTGGGCATCAGCATGCTCGGCAACCTGTTCAACGAACACCCGATTGAAGTCCCCGCTTTTGGTGAAATTTTCATCCTCGTCGTAGGAATTTTAATGATGTACCTGCTCATCCAGAACATTGTCGACCTCAGCCGCAGCTTGCGCCAGCGCGAGGTAGAAATCAAGCTCCTGACTCGAGAAAAAAGCTGGCACAGTGACCTTTTCTCCCTGGTCTCGCACAACCTCAGAACCCCGCTGACTGCGGTATACAACTCCTTCATGATTGAAGAACTGAAAAAATCGGAGTTTAGTAAAACTGCCCAGTTCGCAACGGTAAAAATGGAACTCGATAAAATTCTTTCGATCGTCGATTAGAGCTTCCGTCAAAACGCGTGGATCAAGCAGGAGCAAAGGGTGCTTGGAGACATCAAGAAATTTATCATTGAGCAATATCCAGATGCCATTCTTCAAAGCAACGAGGAACCAAGGTATGCTCGCTTACTATTGGACTCCTCAGAAGCCACAGCCCTCATGCTTGGCTTAGACAGTGTCTTAGGCAATGCTTTCAAATACGGCGGGAAAAACGTCATTGTTTCTTCTAACGTTTTTTCACAAGGAGCTGAAGTCATCATTTCCTTGAGCATTGCGGATGATGGAATAGGTATAACCCCAGAAGAGCTCGAACTCTACGGCACTCCTTTCAATACACAATCGAAAAAAGCCGGTGGTAGCGGCCTAGGGGTGTATTTCACACACAACCTGATCAAACGACTCGGCTGGAGTATTGATGCCCAAAGTACCGCCGGCGAAGGCACCACCATCACCTACAACATGGTCTTTGACCCGGATAGAATTCCGGTGAAGTAACTCTTTCTCTGTCAGCTTTGGCCCTGTTCACCTTGGCTTCTTAGAAATATTTTCACGGGAATTTATTTTTTCACCTCTCACCCCCTTTACTTCCAAATTCCTCTTATATTTGCCGTCCAATTGTTGCGGATGTGGTGAAATTGGTAGACACGCTAGTTTTAGGCACTAGTGCTTTATCGCGTGAAGGTTCGAGTCCTTTCATCCGCACTTGACGGAAAGCTCGGTTGCTAAGCAACCGGGCTTTTTTGTTTTTCACCCCCTCCATAAGCGGAGCTTAATGGAAGGGGTGAAAAACAAAAAAGCATGGCAGCGCGGAGCGCTGACCAGCTTTGAGCTCAAGAATGCATCCCCACCGAGGTCCGCCAACTTCGTGATAACGAAGGTTGGCAATCCTACTCAGCATACACACACCCCTTGGCGCCGTTAGATTTGCCTAACGCGCAATTTTTTCAGTTACACGCACACTAAAGGTGAATATACTTACCCACACAGGTACAATCCACTTACTGTAAATACCTTTGAGGGTAATTACCGCCCTATGCAGAAAGTTCGCTTTACAGTCGATGAGATTAAAGGGAACATCAGGTTCATTTTTTGGATCTGTAGCTTCACTACGCTCGCTTTAATCCTTAGCCAAATCCGCCTCATACAGCTGGAAAAAACGTCGTACAATCTTCAAAAGGAGTAGACGACGAATGAAGCGTTTATCACAAGCTTCCAGAATGCTTTTACACAACTCATGATGTGCAGTTTGCCATCACTAAGGAGAAGGAGAATGCGAATACGAATGCCCAAGCGCTCCGCATGTTTGACAACCCGGTGATTCAAAATGGGCCGTACAAAGAAGAGCTCGAAAAATGGAAGGGCGCACTGGAATACGTACTTGACTCCAGGGGCTACAGTGGAATGAAGGACCACGATCGTCAAAAATGTATCGGTCTAAATGCTAAGAAAAATTACGTAGAGAGTCAAGCGCGTTTGAGTTTTGAAAGCCAATTAGAAGGACTTCAAAGTAGAATTGATTTACTCAACTTGATCATCCTATTACTTCCCGTAATCACGCTTACCTTCTTAGTATACACCGCCTTTTTCACGAACTATGGCGTTACATAATAGGTCTACACAGCGCTCTTGAAATGCTCGACCTGACAGGTGTGGTTCTTGAAAATTTAGACGGAGTAGACTTTAACCTTTCTTCGACGAACGCTAGTGCATTGCAACTCTGTCTAGAATCGTTACTCTCTAATGCGTTTAAATATGGAGGTACAGATGTTCGACTGACTATTATTTCTAGAAAAACCGACTTTATGATCACCGTTAAAGACAACGGTCAAGGGATGAGCGCAAAGCAGATCGAAAGCTACGGGACGCCGTTCAACCACAGTAAAACCTCGGGCGGCACCGGGCTTGGAGTCTACTTTACCTTACAGCTGATCAAGTAAAAAGGCTGGGATTGGTCGTTAGAAAGCACCGAAGGTGAGGGCACTAAAGCGACCTTAATCATCCCCCGCAGTAAGCTCCTGATCTAACGAAGAAGGGACCTCTCGCTCAGGAAGTAGCTGGTCGTAGGCGTCGTAGAAACTTAAGCTGATCCAAGGCACAACGACTAACAGGCCTAGCCCCAGAGTGAACACGACCACTAAAGCAGCTACTGCGACAACCGCGAAGAAAAGTACGATGATGCGAAGCGTATTCGGTAAAACGTGCGCCGCCGACCATTGAATAGCGGTGAGCGGATCTTCGCCTTCCAGGGAAGCGCGGTATTGCGCGAAGAGCACCGAAAGTCCGAATACAGTGGTCATTACTCCGAAAATAAGTAGGCTATTTATGTTCGCTAAGTACACTTCTTTCAAGTCTTGAAACATCATCATCAACTCCTCCGGATCTTGCGTTTGCTCGTCGATCGTAAGGGAGAGAATCTCAGATGGAACGACCAAGGTGAAGAGTTGGCTGATAAGGGCAATGATGACAGACACCGCGATCAGCTGGCGCGTGTTTACTTTAAAACCGTCGAAGAAATCGCCGAATTGTACATCCAGACCCTGCTCATCCTTGCGTGCAAAGTGGTACCAGCCCATACTGATCAATGCGCCAAAGACGCTGGTCAGTATAGCAACGATGGATCGCTCTAAAAATGGGATTCCTGAGAAAACGCTCCCTATCGAAGTAGAGACACCGCCTGCAACCATGGATAGGATCAACATAAGTACGGTAAACGCGGTGTACATGCCTGCGCGATTCTTGTAACGAACCCAACCGGCTTGGAGGGCGTAGAGTGGAGCAATTTTTCTCATTGATAGTGCGATTTTCATTGCGTAATTTGCAAAAAATCTATCGAACGTTGAAAGTACATTACGGATTAAATGATTTTAGTACGCTCAGGTGCGCCGTGGCAACCACCGGAACGTTTGACGGAGTGCACCAGGGCCATCAAAAAATCTTGAGCCAGCTCGTGCAAAAAGCGGCAAAAGTTGGCGGGGAAAGCGTCTTACTCACTTTCGATCCGCACCCGCGTAAAGTCCTGCAACCGGATGTAGAGCTCTCATTGCTTTCTAGCGTAGACGAAAAGATTCGATTGCTGGAAAAAACAGGACTGGACCATTTGATCATTCAGCCCTTCACCAAAGAATTTTCAAGGACCCCTTCGCTCGATTTTGTACGCGAAATCATGGTCAATACGATAGGCGTAAAGCACCTAGTGATCGGCTATGACCACCACTTTGGACGCAATAGAGAAGGAAGTTTTGAGCACCTGAAAGAGTTTGGTCCTATCTACGGGTTTGACGTGGAGGAGATTCAAGCACTGGACATCGACCAAGTGAATGTCAGTAGCACGAAAATTCGAAAAGCACTTTCTTCAGGACAAGTAGACCTTGCACTCGAGTATTTAGGCCATCCCTATTCGCTACAGGGCGAGGTGGTGGAAGGAGACAAAATTGGTCGAACGATCGGGTTCCCTACCGCAAATATTAAATTAGACTTCGTTGACAAACTGATTCCAGCCGACGGTGTCTATGCCGGACGGGCAGTACACGACGGCACGCGCTACCTCGCAATGGCAAACATCGGGAGACGACCGACCGTGGGGAGCGTGAAACGCAGCATCGAAGTGCATCTGTTAAACGCGAGCCTAGAACTTTACGGGGAATCACTCACCTTTGAGCTGCACCACAAGATCCGCGACATCGTTCATTTTGACAGTTTAGAGGCACTTACCACCCAGCTTGGACGGGACAAAGAGCAAACGCAGCAACTTTTGGCACAATAATTTCTATCTTCAACACAAATAAAAGACACCACTTCATCATGAAAAAAATCGCCTTATTCATTGCCGCAGCGGGACTGTTTGTCTCATGTGCAAAATGGGAAAACAAGTCTACTGAGTTTAAAGTAACTGGTCTTTGGACAGGTGTAAACCAAGAATTACAAATCCAGGCATTGCCGTTTTTAGATTCGAGCATCCTACAGAACACGCCGGACTGGGAAGCAAACTTTATGGATAATGGATCTTTAGTGATCGATTCTGCAGACACGCGCATCGACTCTATGGGCTGGGCAATCGAAAGTGACACTGTTCTAGTACTTACAGGCATCGACTTAGGTTTGGGAGATATCACAGGCGGTGGCGCCGCTCCATCGAAAGTAGCCTTCAATATTTTACGTTTGGAAGAGGACAATTTCATCTTCCGTTACGACACAACGTTAAGCGTCCAGGTGAATCCTAGCTTACCGGCAATCAACGTTACTGCAAAGCAAATCCAGCGTTGGACGAAATAAACGACCAACCTTCCTCTTAAGTAGCCGCGGCCATTCCTTTTCAAAGCGAGTGTCCGCGGTTTTTTTATGCGCCCGTAGCCAATTCTTTCAACGCCCAATAAAGCGCTTGAATCTTCTGGTCATTTCTACGCCAGTGGCCGTCAAAGCCGAGGGCGTCATCGCCAGGCGACACCCATTCACGAGCGGTCATGTGAAAAGCACGCACACCCGCCTCCCATAACTGGCTCGCAACCTCAGCGCTCACGCCAGAACCGGCCTGTATCGACAAGGTTGCTGCTTTACATAGTTCAGTGATTAGTTTTTGGCCTTGAAGCGCCTTTGGCGCTCCACCCGAAGTAAGGATGCGCTCTACGCCTAATGCTTGGAGTTGTTCTAGTACTAACAGCGGTGAAGTCGCAGCATCGATCGCACGGTGAAATGTAATGCCTAATCCAAAACTTAGGGCGCGCTCCACGACTTTGGTGGCAAACGCTACGTCAAGACTCCCGTTCTTCTTTAAAGCGCCAAACACGATGCCTTGGATGCCGGAGGCCGCTAAATGCTCGAGGTCATCTAACATCTGTTGCTGCTCGGAAGACGTGTAGCAGAAATCTCCTGCGCGCGGACGAAGCATGGCATATATGGGGAGACTGGTCTGACGAAGTACCGCTTTTGCCTGACCGCGAGTTGGTGTAAGCCCTCCCTCTGCAAGATTTGCACAAAGCTCTACACGATGCACACCTAAGTCTTCAAGACCCTTGGCATGTACTGCCTCTTCAAGGGCAATTTCAATCTCAAACGGAACGTCCATAGATTTGTATTTCGTCGATAAAATGCCACACGCGCTGTCCGGCAGCCGGGTGATTTTCAGGCAGTACTTCTCGGTTGGGAACGCGGAAATCGATGGACTTTGTTGTGCGGAACCCTCCTGGAGGGGCGATGAGCATCGTTTCAATAAAGGTGCCTTCGTCGCGCGGAGTGCTTTTGCGGAAGGTTTCTACACGTTCAATGACATCACTTTCAATGTAAATATCGGCGTACACCACTTCTGGAACGAGGATCCAGCTGAGACGACTCTGAAGGAAATTGATCTTGACAGAATCTATTTTATACGGGATTTCCCAGCCGAAATGACCGCTGAATTCGTTAGGACCATAAAATCCTAGCCACTTGCCGTCGCGGAAGTTTAACGAACCGAGCTGGCCGTCTGCTAAAGGAATATCGGGAGATCCGGTATACGGAGCGGTCGGTGTACTGGTCATGCAACTGTGGGTCAACAAGCCTTCATGCAAAGCATATTCGTACGCCAATTCAGGCCCCAAACTCCGCCCAGCTCTCGCCGGCTGCACCGTTAACCTGGACACACCACGCTCGGTCAGAAGTACGTCCTGTCCTTGAGATTGACCGTTTAGTTTTACGTTGAGCTCGAGTTTGGGCAGCGTCGGAAGCACGGCCACTTCGAGCTTGAATTCCGTGCTATTCGACCGATTCTTTGCGTTCACTTCTACGGGAACCTGCTCCAAATCGTAGGCATACCCCAGGGTGTCTAGTACCGGATAATGCTCCTGCAACCGCGCACTAAAGTTCGCATAATCACGCTCTTTTGGATACGACCATAAAACCTCCGCCATGGCAATACCGCGCGGCAGAAATCGGCGATCAAGGGTCTGAATGTCAGGAATACGCTCGGACCACAGATTGCACTCACCTCCTAAAATATATCGATGTAATGCCGTGTCCAAGTCCTGTGGAACCGGATCAAAACTGTAGACCTTCGGCACATCTATACTGCTGGTCGGGTAGTCGAAATACGCATGAGAGGTTGGGCTCATAATCGCGTCGTGTCCCTGCGCTGCCGCAGCGATTCCACCCTCTAAGCCACGCCAACTTTGTACGGTAGCATTCGGACTTAATCCGCCTTCCAGAATCTCATCCCATCCGATGATCTGTTTGCCCTTTGTGGCCAAGTACGCTTCGATCCTCGCATTGAACAAACCCTGCAACTCTTCCTCATTTGCCAAACCTTCAGAACGTATCCGCTGCTGGCATTTTCCGCAGTGTTCCCAGCGGTATTTCGGAGCTTCGTCGCCCCCGATGTGAATGTATTTTGAAGGAAAAACAGAACAGACATAATCCAACACATCTTCCAAAAAGTCAAACGTTTGCTCGTTGCCGGCGCAGTAGATTTCTTTGAAAACACCCCACTCCGTAGCGACTTCTACAGGTCCTCCGGTGCAACCCAGCTCAGGGTAGGCCGCGATCACTGCTTGGCTGTGTCCGGGCAGTTCAATCTCCGGAATCACCTCAATACCCAAAGCATCTGCGTAGGCCACAACCTCTTCCAAGTCTTCTCGGCTGTACGAACCGCCATAAACGCTATCGCCATGGCTGCGGTAAGCGGCCACTTCTGCAAGCTTCGGGTACTGGTCCATCGCAATGCGCCACCCCTGATCTTCGGTGAGGTGCCAGTGCAAGACATTAAATTTATACAGCGCCATGATATCAAGCTGGCGTTTGACCTCAGCCACGGTGAAAAAGTGACGGCAGACATCGAGCAATACCCCGCGGTGGGTAAAGGCAGGAGCATCCTGAATCTCTCCCCATGGCAAGACGGCTTGGTCGCCGAGCATATGAAGCTGGTTTAAGGTGCTTTGCGCGCGGTGATTGCCTTGTTCGCCGTGAAAGACGGTAATGCCATTTTCATCAGAAACGATGCGAGAGGCTTCTGAGGGGAGGGCAGAATCGGGCACGAAGGTGACCTCATCTAAGGTGTTCCATTCCAAACTGTCCTCGGGCAGAAAGGTCACCTGGGGAATGACTAGATCTACTGCGGCCCATTCTCGGCAGACTTCTCGATCGTCAAAATCGGACATGCTTCTTGTGGACAGGACTACAATTACGGCTAACGCGACGGCTAATATCCCGGTAAGTCGACGACGCTTTTGTGTGTGGACTACTCCCATGTTCTTAGGTATTTCGCATCCACCATTTCGTTGTTTTGCTGGGTTCTCAGTGCATAATTAAAGCCATTGTACACACTGTATCCGCCGTATTCACCTTGCATGTTCATGGCCAGGAATCCGACCTGTATGCCACGAGATTCGGGATGTTTTTTCAAAATGCGCTGAACGATGTCATAGCAAGCTTCTTCAGGGGATGCGCCTCTGCGCATGGATTCTACCACCGAAGCAGCGCCCGCTGTACGGATCATCGCTTCACCAACGCCCGTTGCTGTCGCACCGCCGACATCGCCGTCGATAAACAACCCTGCGCCGATGATAGGACTGTCGCCTACGCGGCCGCGAATTTTATAGGCCATACCGGAAGTTGTGCACGCGCCGGCCATACGGCCTTGAGCATCTAAAGCAAGCATGCCGATGGTGTCGTGGTTTTCGACGTTCACCCCGGTTTTGTATTCTGAAGTTACGCGCCAAGCTTCGTATTCCTTTTGAACCACGGGGATGGGCACATCAAAGTCGACTTTTTTAAAGCCGTTTTCCAAGGCCCATTGTTGTGCACCTTCGCCGACGAGCATGACGTGCGGAGTGCGGTCCATGATGGCGCGGGCCACATCTATGGGGTGCTGGATGTCTTCTAAAAACGCCACGGCACCGCAGCGGCTGTCGTGATCCATGATGCAGGCGTCGAGAGTGACGTGCCCGTCGCGATCTGGGCGACCGGCGAGACCGACACTGCGGTTGTTCATGTCACTTTCGGTAACGGCGACCCCTTTTTGAACCGCGTCCAAGGCGTCTCCTCCAGATTCCAGGACGGACCACGCGCTGGCGTTTGCTTCCATACCGTGGATCCAAGTACTGATGACCCGCGGCTGACCTTGCAGTGCAGGAGCGGCTGAAGGCGTTTGAGCGCTCGTTTTTAAGGGGTGTAGTGCAAGGCCTGTACCCACTAAACTGAGGTTTTTCAGGAATCTTCTTCTGGACATATGGCGAGTGTTTGTCTAAACTTACGGCATATTTCCTAATTTGAGGTCATGCGAAACTGGACCCAGATACTTGCCCTTTTCATAGGGCTTCAACTTACGGCGCAGGAGGCCGAATGGACTTCTATTAAGGACATCAATCCGTTTATAGGAACGGGCGGACACGGGCACACTCACCCTAGTGCTCAAGCTCCTTTCGGGATGATTCAGCTGGGACCAAACACCCGTTATGAAGGCTGGGACGGCTGCTCAGGCTACCACTTTTCCGACAGTGCGATGTATGGATTTACTTCGACCCACCTCAGCGGAACGGGCGTGAGCGACTACGGAGATCTACTGATGTTGCCGTTCAGCTCACCCACTAAGGAAGGCGCTCATGTAGGCTTTGCCAAGTCCGACGAACACGCGCAAGCCGGGTACTACGCTTGCGTGCTCGAGGACGGTACACGCATCGAAGCAACTGCTGGGGACCGCATCGGGAAATTGCGCATCCACTATCCGCAAGGAAGCTCACCGGGAATGATGGTCGATTTAAATTTCCGCGACCGTGTGCTCAAGCAAGATTTTAGCGCACTAGGAAATGGGAAGTTTGAGGGGCGCCGCATCTCTGAAGGCTGGGCCCGAGAGCAGCATTTTTATTTCGGTTTTCAGATGCAACCGGCACCCGATTCTGTGTGGCAAGTTTCGCCTGGAGTGTACTGGCTGGCCTTACCGGCGGGTAGCACTGAGGCACAGGTGTCGATCGGAATGAGCGGGACCTCAGAGGCGGGTGCTTGGAAAAACTATAATGGAGAAAGGGCGGATCGCTCGTTTGA
>Ga0209137_1002319_pt1 | contig 16883 bp, 8 predicted proteins | sample SaaInl5LU_22_DNA_FD_184642 | JGI IMG/M metagenome (GOLD analysis project Ga0209137, IMG submission 184642) | Marine microbial communities from expanding oxygen minimum zones in the Saanich Inlet - ESP_105LU_22_DNA (SPAdes) (version 2) | ecosystem: Environmental > Aquatic > Marine > Intertidal... | reverse complement strand
AGGAAATGATTGTAAGTTCAATCAAGGACGCTTTTCAAGACATCTTTACTAAAGCCATTGAAAAGCAGGAAAAGAAGGTGTTGAAAAGCAAAAAGTCATCGAGAAATTCTAAAAAAAGGAACGCTGTAGTAAAGAAATCAACTAAAGACAAAAAGTACAAACATGAACATAATTTAAGATCTAAGAAAAACAAGAAAAAGAAGAATGACGATGATGATGAGAGCGATTCTGAAGATGACGATGATTATGAAACAGAAGACGCTGAGGAAGAGGAAGAAGAATACGATTCTGAAGAAGGTGAAGAATTCGAAGTAGATGAAGATGGAACAATCACTTTAGGCGGTGCAGGTGGTTCAATCATACTATTCGAAGGTGGTGGTGCTCCTGGTGGAAGAAATGACGAACAAGACTACCAAGAAATGATGAAGGAAGATAAAAATGAAAAATGCGATAGTGATGATGAACAAATGTTCATGAAAGAAACCTATAAACCAAAGCCCAATGCTCCTGAGTTGGAATCATCATCTTCTACTAATACTACTCCTAAGAATAACCCTAAATTAGAGTCCAATGTAAAAAATAAGAACAAGACCAAGAAATCAAAGACTGATGCTTCTACAAAATCGAGAAAGGATTCCAAGAAAGATTCGTCCAAGAAGAAGAAAAATAAGAGCAATCGTAATGATGAAGATGAAGACGATGAAGGTAGTAGTAATGATGTACAGAAAAAGTATGCGGAAATGGTGAAATTGCGAGATGATTTAACCGAGCAATTGAAAAAATCGCCTAAAAATAAGATACTTTTAAAAGCAGTAGATGAATGTAGAAAATCGATCAGTGATTTAGTGAAAAAGGAGAGAAATAAGAATACTGACAAGTATTACAAATTAGTACATCAAGATCCCAAGAAATCCAAAAATACAAATGAAATGTCCTATTTTAAGAAAAAGCTGTCGCACCAAGAACAACTGAAAGTAATGCGCGATTTAAAGGAGATCAATGCATTGACCAATACGGATAAACCATATCGATTGAGTTTATTGGAGTCTAATATTCCACCTAGATTCAAGGCGATTGCTTTACAGAAGCTCAATGTATTGAAATCAATGGACCCTAGTGATTCCGAATATTACAAAATGAAAAACTGGGTCGATGGATTTATGCGTGTTCCATATGGTATTTACAAAACTCTAAACGTTAATATTAAAGACGGAGTAGATAAATGTCATGAATTCATGGAGCGATCCAAAGCAACATTGGACAGTTGTACTTATGGATTAGACGACGCGAAAATGCAAATACTACAAATGGTTGGTCAGTGGATTACAAATCCAGATGCAATGGGTACAGCTATTGCAATTAAAGGACCTCCAGGTACTGGTAAAACCACTTTAGTAAAAGAAGGGATCAGTAAAATATTAGGTAGAGATTTCGCATTCATTGCTCTAGGTGGTACAAGTGACGCTAGTTTCTTAGAAGGTCACTCTTATACTTATGAGGGTAGTGCTTGGGGTAAAATCGTGTCTATTTTAATGGATGCAAAATCGATGAATCCTGTTATATATTTCGACGAATTGGACAAAATTAGTGATACACCAAAGGGTGAAGAAATCGCCAGTATTTTAACTCATTTAACCGATACTTCACAAAATTCACAATTCCATGACAAATACTTTAGCGAAGTGGATTTCGATTTAAGTAAGTGCTTGTTTATCTTCTCTTATAATGACGAAAGTAAAGTGAATCCTATCTTAAAAGATCGTATGTACCGCATACAAACAAAAGGATACAACGCAAAGGAAAAGATCATCATTGCACGAAAACATTTACTGCCCAAAATCCGCGAACAGGTAAGTTTTACTGAAGACGAGATCATTCTTACGGATGATACTTTGGATTATATTATTACTCACCCTGATTACTGTAAAGGCGAGCAAGGTGTTCGTAACTTGAAACGTTGTTTGGAAATCATTCACACTAAATTGAATCTGTTCCGTCTAGTCAAACCCGAACAAAATATGTTTGTAAAAGAAATCGCAATGGAAGTCACCTTCCCAATGACTGTAGAAAAGAAGCATGTTGATATCTTAATTAAAGGAGATGAACCAATGAGTCAGAGTTTATTGGCTATGTACGTATAAATTAGTATTGTGTTTTAACTTATTAAATAAAAATTAAAAATTAAAAATCGAAGGACATATATTGTGGTCCTTTTTTATCCATGTATTGTAGAAATACAACATGGGCAAAATACCGAAAAAATACATACCGAAGCATTTATCGCAAAAGGATTATAAAAAACAAAAGAAAAACATTTTGGAAACGCGAAAATTGTATGACAAAAAAATATATAAAAATCGCCCATTTTCCAAGTCATTTAAATCACGTAAATCCAATCACGTTAAACGTGCAAAGGAACAATATGGTGTAAATAGTATTGTTGCGTCCAAGACTTTAGCAAAACGAACGGGTTGTACAAGAAAAGGATTGCGCAAAATCTTGAAAAAAGGACGAGGGGCATATTACAGTAGTGGATCTAGACCGAATCAAACCGCTCAATCGTGGGCTCGAGCACGTTTAGCTAGTGCAATTACAGGTGGTCCAGCCAGTAAAGTCGATTATCATATATTGGAAAAGGAATGTGATCCCAATGGTCCTGCATTAAAACAAGCGATTCATTAATACACCCAAACACGACACCTATTTTTTATTCTACTAATTAGTGTAAAAAATTATATCAGTATAATGTAAATACGCAAATGACTGTACAATATAATAAATCACGGCGTCATCATGGTCGCCGTCGCCATTCTCATTATAAAAAGAAAAAAAGAAGCACATTTAACTATTACCCGCAATTATGCAAAAAAGAAATGACCTTCGATGAATGTGAATTGGCTATTTTGAGACAAGCTGTAGATGATAATGAAAATGCAAACAAGACGAAAATCGCCAATTCAGATGGTGTCAAAAAAATGATCTCCATTGTAGAAGAATTTTTACAAAAATCCAAATGTATATGCTACGGTGGTACTGCTATTAATAATATTTTACCCGAAGAGGCACAATTTTATGACCGTACTTTGGATATTCCCGATTATGATTTTTTCTCTCAAGATCCAGTAAATCATGCAAAAGAATTAGCCAATATTTTTTACGAAAATGGTTATAGTGACGTAGAAGCAAAGGCGGGTGTTCATTATGGTACATATAAAGTATTTGTGAATTTTATCCCAATGGCGGACATCACCTTATTACACCCGGAATTGTATTCGTCTATACAAAAAGAAGCGATCATCATGAACGGCATTTACTATACACCAGCTAATTTTCTACGCATGAGTATGTTTTTAGAATTGTCTCGACCTGAAGGAGATGTATCAAGATGGGAAAAGGTTCTTAAACGATTAACATTATTAAACCGATATTATCCATTAAAAGTGGATAAATGTTTTCAGGTCGATTTCCAACGATCTATGGATTATAGTGCCGACAAAGCGAATCAATTGTATTGTACAATAAAGGATACATTTATTCAGCAACGTGTTGTATTTTTCGGCGGCTATGCAACGAGTTTGTACAGTAGATACATGCCTAGAAAACTGCAACGAATTGTAAAATCGATTCCGGATTTTGATGTACTATCAGTGAATCCTGAACAATGTGCTCAAGTAGTATTGAAAAATCTTCATGACCACGGTTTTACTAACGCCAAAAGTAGAAAGTTTCATGAAATCGGAGAAGTGATTCCTACTCACTACGAAATTTATATTGGTAATGATACTTTAGCCTTTATTTATGAACCGATTGCTTGTCATAATTACAATGAAATTGTCATACAAAAACAAACTATACGGGTTGCTACAATTGATACTATATTGAGTTTCTATTTAGCGTTTTTGTATGCAAATGTAGATAATTTTGTTCATTTTAAAGATCGATTCTTGTGCATGTCTCAATATTTGTTTCAAGTAGAACAAGAAAATCGGTTGGCTCAAAAAGGATTATTAAAACGATTTACATTGAAATGCTATGGGACACAGCCTACTTTAGAAACAATACGCGCAAAGAAAACCGAAATGTTTGAAAAATTACGAAACAAAAAAAAGGACGATCCTGAAAAAGAGGCATGGTTTTTACGATATACTCCTGGAGAAAAGAGTAGTAGTACTAGTTCCAAAAAAGAAACACAATCACCTAAACAAAGCGCGAAACCTGTATTGAAAAAAACGCGCAAAAATACGAAGAAAAATGCTAAAGTAACTCGTAAAAGCAAAAAGAAGGATTATTTTTTCTAATGATCATCTATAGAAAATCGCGTATTTATATTTTTATAGTTTTATTCAATGACTAATGAGAATGCTGATATAAATTATGAAGAAGAATTTAAGAAACTTGTAGGTCTTTTAAAAGATATAAAACAAATAAAACCGGGAAACCAGAAGATTATAGAGTATTATAATGATCATTTAAGTGTAGAAAAAGAAGAAAAACCAGAACAAGAAAATGATAAAAATAAAAAAAATACAGAAAAAGGTAAAATTGACCCTTATTATAGAATCAAAAAGCTTGAATCAATTGCAAATGACAAAAAAGAAATTAAAATATTAAAATGTTTGGAGCTATTAGTAGAAGATCCGTATGATAATTTTAATATAAAAAATTTTGTCCAAGAATATCAAAAAGTACATAATATAGAAAATGGTGAAGGTCATACGGAAGGTTTTATAAATAGAAATGAAACATATACTACTGACTACTATGCAATGCCTTACGATGGAATCCAAGATGGTAATGTTCAGCATACTACAAATCACGAAAAAGCATATACTAAACGAACTCAATTAATAAAAGCGGTTAATGAATTGAAAAATGCTGGGAAAACATTAAAAAAAGATGTTACCAAATCTAAGTTAAAACCTGAGCACAAAAAAGAAATATACAAAATAATTGATGAAAATAATAAATTAATACTAGAATATGATTCAACTAAAACGAAGAAGGAACTAAGTGATTTATTAGATGATGATGTTAAAAAATTAAAAAATGTAGGAGATTCAAAATCAGATAATAAAAAATTTCAAGATATTATCGGTGAATTAGATGATAATGATAATCCTTTTAAAAATGATGACGATAGCACTAGTTTAACCACTTATGACAATAACCTGGGAATTGTAAAAGGTAAATACACAATTTATGCAGGAGAAAAAGGTGCAGCCATGAATCCTCAAGATGAAAGTGATTATATGTATTCGGTCACGTATAAAAGTGAAGATAAAGGTCAAAAATATGCAGATATTTTTGGTATTGAAACTATATTTCGAATTTTACGTTTAACTGGATCCGAAATTGTTCCTGAAAGTGCTAACAAGACAATCAAAAAACCTTACGATGTTTTTAACAATTATTATAAAGTCGATCAAAAGACAAAGAAACCAGTATATGTAAGCGAATATAATAAAGAAAGTACATGGAATACAAATTTGCTGGATGAAAAAGAATTAAATAAAGAAGAAAATAAATCAATATAATCATTATTATTAGTATAATTATTATCAAAATGGCGCAACAATATATTCATTCTAAAAATCAAGAGCTTTTATGGAGTACGTATATCCGTATTCCCATTGTTCAACAAATATCAAATGATCAACAAACAAGTATCTTTCGTAAATCAGTAGAGACAGTCTATTCTACTATATCTCAATCCAATTCTACATATTTATCCACCACTGAACTTCAACAATTAAACCGTAAAACAATGCAGACTTTATTGTCCAATACCAAGGAACTCATTACACCACATTCTTCTACGGTTCCATCTCCAATACAATACTCGCAAAATCCAATCAATCCATCCAATGGCTATTTTCCACCACAACCACAGCAACAACCACAGCAACAACCAGAATCGTCATATGTAGTTGAAACATCAGAAGAAAGAACAAAACGTATATTTGAAGAAAAGCAGAAACAGTTTCAGAGCTTTTATGAAAAACCCACGTTACCCGACCCAAAAAGTATGTTTGAAGAACCAGTACAAGATGAAGACGGTGTAATCCAAAATGTAGATGAATTAATTGAACAATATCAACAAGAACGCAATCGAGACATATCGGTAAATCCTCCACTCGTACAACAATCTACCGCAAATTCCAGTATTGATAGTCATAGTCCAGTAGAAAATAGAGAAGAACTCGAAAAAAAACTGGAATCACTGGAAAATCGTATTGCTCAATTAGAGGAATTCATAAAAAATAATCTTGTACTGGAAAATATTAATTAAATTCAAAAATAATAATATAATAAATAATTGATACTATTGATTATATAGTATATTCAGTCTCGATGGTAATGAAAATAGGGGTTCTAATACCATCTACATCAAATCAACGTCCGTGGAAAACCGTAAATGAATCCTATTTGTACAAGAGCACATTAAAAACCTTTTTACTTACACACGACAAGGAGCATCAATATGTTTTTTACATTGGAATTGATCGCAATGATCCTATATACGACAATGAGGATAATCAACGAAAACTGATCCGATTATGTTCAATATGCACTCATATTAGTTTAAAATTCATTTACATGGATGATATTACTAAAGGCCATTTAACTGTCATGTGGAACAGGCTTTTCGAACAGGCGTATAATGATGACTGTGACTACTTTTATCAATGTGGCGACGACATTGAATTCCATACAAAAGGCTGGGTAAATGACAGTATCGACGTTTTGCAAAAACATGACAATCAAGGTGTTACCGGACCTATTTCCAATAACGCGCGTATTATTACACAAACATTTGTTTCTAGAAAACACATGGAATGGTTTGGATACTATTTTCCACCCGAAATCATAAATTGGTGTTGTGATGATTGGATTAATATGGTCTATTATAAAATGGGACTTTTATTTCCATTGACTCAACACTATGGTAATAATATTGGCGGGACACCTCGTTATAATATCAATAATGAAACCAAAATGACCAAATCTAACCTTTCGTTACGAATAAATCAATTGCGTAATTTTGCGGATTCTCTCGCCAATAAACAAGTCGAAAAAATAAAAAAAGGTGGTTTGTTAAACAAAACCACTAGTCTCGTCTAATAAATGTACGCTAATCGTAGATGATGTACTGGACGTCGAAGAGGCACGTTCTCGATTGCTTTCAATAATACGATTTTTACACCTTATAAATATAACAATTGCTAGATAACCAGCTACAGTACCAGTAAAACCAGCAACTGTAAAAAGCATTGCATTGTACATATTATGATTCATTATAATACTATGTACATTAATAGAATATTTTCTTTTCAACTTATTTTTTACTATTTTTCACTTTTTTCTAGCATAATCTAACTATTCTTTAATAAAGGTTTTATTTATAAATAGGACCAGTTTCTAAAAATACATTATCATCTCCATGTACATGAGCCATTGCCTTATGCAATAAGGTCAATTCTTCCAAGGTAAAATGACAGCAACCACCTGGTGTTACTAAACGTTTTCGATTCCATCGAACCTGTTTGGATTGTTGATTATTTGTACTGTCGAAATCATCTTCTGATCCAATTGGAATACAAAACCCCCCTTCAAATCGGTCTAATTTACTAATTGAATTCCACTCTTTATTTTTATGATTATTGTAAAATGTACAAATGTCATTATATTTCACTTCTTTAAGATTGACTAAAATATGTACCATACTACTACTACTCTGTTCTTATAGTACTAGACATGGTTGTATTTATATTAATTATGGTAATTATATTAATTATACAAATTGTTTTTTTTTCAAGCTCGAAAACAAATCTCAATTAATTCGTAAGATACAAAAAATTCGACATGACTTGTTTATTCATTTCAATATTTCGCATAGTCGTTTGTTCCGATTGGTATTGTTTGTTCCGTATTTTATTCTGTAGAAAACGTTCTTGTTCGTCTATCATGTGTTGGGCTTGTGTTTTTTCCATGGGGGCGACTGAACCAGCGGCATGTCTCGTCCGCTGATATTCATCTACATTTTTGTATTTGGGTACTTGAGAGAAATCACTATCTCGGACTCCAATCACTACTTGATCCCGATGTACTTTCCGTACATCGTCAAATTTCAATTTACTAAATGGATCGCATTCTACATAACTTCCATTTTCATCGTCGTCGTCATCGTCTTGATAAAAAGAGTTGCCGCTATTATGAATCATCGACCGAACATCTTGATATACAGTCATTTCTTGTTGTCGTTGTTTAATTTTATCCATTTCATGATTAATTTGGTTTGCATTATGAATAGTATTTGTAGATTGGATTACCGGTGATTCTTCTTCCGATGAAAACCACGCGTATTTTTCTTGATTTACTGGTTTTTTGGCGTGTTTTTCAAATAAAGAATGGAATGTTTTATGAAATTGTTCAGTCGGGATTTCTCCCAACTTTTTCCTAAATTGTTTCGAATGTTCTTCATCGACTGCATTTACATCATTTCCTTTATAAACAGTATCTTCCACTGATCGAGACACTTTTTGGACATTATCGTACAATCGAACAATCATGTCCAAAGCCTTTTTGTAAAATAAAAAATATTCTTTCGGTAATTTGGATTTGTCGGGATGCATCATTAATACTGTTTTCTTTGCGCGTTTTAAATCATCTACATCGATATTTTGGTCTATTGTAAAATGAAATAAACCGAGCAATTCTTCTAAAGAATAAGACTCGATTTGTAAATTGTGATCACCCATTTTAGTAGTTAGTGTATCCAAATATAGTTGTTGGAGAGAAATCATTATTACGATTTGACACATATACGCATTTTAAAACCCGCTCTTTTCAAATCCAGTACAGTAAAAAGTCTAGAATCAAATATTGCACATGCACTAATTTCGCCTAAAAACATTTCTCGTACTGTAAAACCATTTAGTTTGTCTACAGTTTGATCTATACCTGAAATTGCATTATTTACTAATTCTACTACACTGTAACTATCTTTAATGTCTTTTAATTCAATATATGGATCATTTACTAAATCACGAGGTCGATAGCCCATTTCTCTCAATACTTGGATATTGATAATGACTTCAAATGTCAATGTTACATTTAATTTTTTATAATTCTTATTTCCTTGTTTTTCAGCTTCAATGGTAATCTTACCTGGACGACTAAAGGTTACTAAATTATTATCATCAATCGATACATTTTCATCATCTGCAAACTTCAATTTTAAATCAGAATCAGTCGATCCTCCTGAAATATCCAATTGTACAGATCCTCTTTGTAAAAGATAATCGACTGTAGTTGGTGTTACTGTTATTGGTGCTTGTTCCGCTTTAGTTATTTCAATGTTATAAGTATATACAATTTGTTTGTAATTTCGGTTTCCGTCTTTGGTTGCCGTAATACTATAATCACCGACTTCTGGTGAATCCAAGTATTCTTGGAACACGATTGGACTGTTTTCATCATTGTAATAATATTGGTACTGATACGTCACTGGTTTATTTGTAGATCCACCGGATACATCAAAATAAATTCGTTGGTTCGGGTCATATACATACGATGAATTATTTAATTCGTACAAAAAGTCTTGATCCGCTTGAACTACTGTAAAGCTTCTGGAAACCGTTTTGTTATGATAATTTTTACCTCCATCTCGTGTTGCGGTTAGTTTATAAACGCCTACTTCGGCTCCATCTATGTATTCCAAACCTTCAATCACTGTTGTATTATCATCTTGGTTGAAATCCAATTCTAACTCATAAGTGATAGGTCCATTTCCTGAACCACCGGATGCATCAAATACAATTCGAAGGCTTGGGTTGTATGTAAAAAGGTTAGAGGTAGTTATCTCAAAATCATCAGATTGTTCAGCCTTTATAATTTCAATTGTTTTTTCGCCACTTTTGTCAAAATAATTAATACCGCCTGTATTTGTCGCCACAATAGTATATGTACCTACATCAAAACCAGTCAGATTGTCTAATGTAGCACCATTATAAGAAAACGTAAAAACCCCGTTAGTAACAGTAGTTGAATATCCTGATAAATCGATTTCGTCACCATAAGTAAATGTATCACCAGTAAGAATTTCTATTTGATTTTGTTCGGCTTTTGTAACATAAATGGTACCATCTACAGTTTCTTGAAAATAATTTCCATCCTCCTCTTTTATTACTTTAATATTATATGCACCAACATTGGGTTCATTTAGAGTATTGTTTTCCAAAACTTGACCGTTATTATATAAATATACTGAAATAGCACCTGTACCAGAACCACCAGTAATATAGTCATTAAAAACAATGGAAAGTTCTGGGTCATAAACATAACTTTCAGTATCGTTTTCTATAAAAAGTGCATCTTGTCGTATTTTTTGAATTTGAAATCCAAATGATCCACTTTGGGTACTATTATAATTCCGGTCACCCGCTTTTGTAGCAGTAATATAATATATACCAACGTCCGTAAATAATGATACTGTATTACCGGACATTTCCACAGGTGGTGTGGATGAAAAAGTAATTGCACCATCTCCATTACCACCACTTACTATTGCAGTAAGTGATGTTTGAGAATAACGGAAAAAAGTACCACCAGTTTCACTTGTTATAATCAACTGTGTAGTTTGATCAATTTTGGTTACTGAGAAATCAACAAAGGTACTAATATCTTTATAATTTACATCGCCTAATTTCGTACATTCAAGACGATATGACCCTACAAGTAGATTTTCCAATGGACTCGTTACTAACCTTTGGACATATAAATCATCAGTAATATTTGGTGGGGCTAATCCCATGTTTTCGGTCTGGTAACTGATATAGTAGACTGTAGAACCATCGGCCACATATTTGGTATAAGCACCGGGTTGGCCTGGAGTACCCATAATAGTAAGACCAGACGATACAATCGATGTTGGATCATCAAAAGTAGTACCAATGACCAATGTGTTGTTTGCATTGGTGGAATCGGACTGGTCAAATATATAGGTTTCTCCGTCAGTGAAATTGACATTAGGCTTAGATTGGGAACCAGAACCAGTATCAATATAGAATACACCATTGGAAACGGTTACTGGGTATGTATTTATAGTAGTAGTGGTTCTTTGTATTAAACCCGCTCTCATTGATACCCAACCATAATGGCTTGTTGGTGTAATTCTAATATATTGGGCAGTGACAGGAGTAGCGAAATAGTTTAATGACTCTTGATCCTCATGGGGATTTGCTGTGCTTGAAAAATTCGTGTAAAATGTTGATCCACCATCAACATCATAATAAGTAATATTGTCACTACTATATTTTGCGGTAAATGTTGTAACACCTTGCGCACCAAATGGAGTGCCATCAGCACGTGTCATAATTTTTACTCCAATAATGGTTATATCACCGTCAGTTTCATTGCCAATGTAAATATAATCTGTATAGTTTTGCCCATCTAAGGTTTTTCCTGCCCAACCTACTGAAGATGCTAATCTTGAATCTTCATAAATACTATGAGGGTATATATCATTATAGCCTCGCTTACTTAATGGTGGGTCGATTATCGTATCAATTGTAGTGGTAATAGGTTCTTCCACATACCCCATTCCCACATTCGTATTCTCAAAGTAATACACTGCTCCTCCAGTATAATCACTCGGTAAGTTCAAATTAATTAGAGTTCCAGTCTGACTTACATAAGGAGAACCTAAAATCGTGCCAGAATTATCGATTTCTGTTCCAAATACCAGAGTATATCCAGTCATGCTACTATGGCCTACATCAAAGAAGGCACTATCACCAGCATTAAAGGATAAAACAGGTTGGTTATAATACAAGTTTTCACCAGGTGCTTTTATGGAAAATACATTGTCTCCAGCCCAATTTTGAACCACTTTGACAGTATAGGCTTCAGATAATGTAAAAATAGCATCACCAGTCGAGCTACCACCAGTCAGAGAAAAATAAATAGGCTCTAAATATGGATAACTATTATTTACATTCGTTATATTAATGGCGGCTTGTCGTTTTTTGAAAACAATAAATGAAACTTCAGGGCTAACTGTGCTATTATAATTTTGATCACCTAATTTTTCAGCTTGTACAATATAATCAGCAGAATCTAATTCATTGTACGTGTTCTCTCCATTTGTCAATTTTGTAATTACATTTGTATTTTGATTTGTAAATGTGTATTCTACAATTCCATTACCATTACCACCGGTTGTATCTAATATAATATCTTCATTATACTCATACTCATCTTTTAAACCAATAATATTCAAATTATTACTTTGATCGATTTTATTTATAGTAAAAGTGAAATCGTAATCTACAACACCGTAAAAAATATCTCCTGCATCTTTTTCAGCATTGAACGTATAAGTACCTGCTTCAATATAGGAAAATTCTCGATCTACTATCAAAGGTGTATTGTATGTGATTACACCATTATCAACTCCACCGTACGGTACTACATAAATATCTTCCAAATAATCGTATGTTTGCGCACTTGTATAACTAGGAGATCCTGTGATTTCATTAGTATTGACATTGATAAATTCGACGGTAATTTCATTTGTTTGATCATTGTACAATCGATTAATATACAATTCCTGATATAAATACGCAGTAGATATTAAAATAGCAGTTTCGCTGTTGATTGAAAACCCATATTCTGGACTATTATAATCTGATACAACAAGGGACACTGCTGTCCAACTTTTTTTCAAAGGATTATTACTATAAATTATATCAAATTTACCATTATCAGTATCATTTAAATTCATATCCGGTGTTCCAATCAGATTGTGACCATCGATCGGTTGCATAGTATTTGGATCTAATAAATACATTTCCATGTGATCGATTGCATTGGATGTACTATCTTGTATTGTATTAATCAATTCTAACGCAAAATAGTCACTATTCGGTTTGACTGTAAAATCATATATATGAGTACTTACTTCTGTATAGTCAGGGACTAATGATCCAATCAATACTCGATTTTCAATTTCTGATACATCACTACTATTATAATATATTTCCGTTGTGTTTGCATCATCTACATTTTCCTCACTTCGTTTTGCTTTAATTATTAAACGATAAGTTTCTAATTTACTTGTAAATACACTGAACTGAGGTCTATCTATTACACTATAAGTATAAGTATCACTTATATCATTATAATTATTACCTCCTAATAATTTTACTTCTACTACATATTCACCTGTGTAATATATTGATATTATACGCTCATTTTTAATACTACCATTTACTTTTATTTCATAATCTTCGTCATTCGCGTTTTCTCTTCCTCCACTGAATAACAACTCTATAAATTGAGTAGATGATTGGAGAAAATCCATTTCCGTATTTAGTATTTGAAAGTCGGGTTGATTGATCTTATTGATTATTAATTCACCACTAATACTAGCCTCTTTATAATTGGTATCAGCTTCTTTAATCGCTTCAATAGTATAGGTTCCCACAGATAATAATGGTAATTCAGGTGTTGTGTATTTATCATTTATTTTAAAAAGTACTGTACCTGTACCACCACCACCAGCAACTCCCAATGTTATAGGTGATAAATAAGTATAATTAGTTGAATTCGAAAATGATAACGAAGGTTGATTTATTTTTATTACTGTAAATGAAACACTACTTGTAGCAATAGCATATTCTATAGTTTCTTCTTTAATAGCTGTCAATGTATATTGTCCTACTGATAAATTAGTAACGAATGAATAATATTTATTTAACCTATCTTCGTTTATTATAAAATACTCATCCCCTGTACCAGAACCACCTGAAATAGTTGGGGTTATGGTTTCTCCGTATTGATATTCTGCAGACACATTGGATACTACCAGTGAATTTTGAAAACTCAGACCTACAGAAAAATCAATAGTAGATGATACTGAATTGTATTCTGTATTTCCGGATTTTACAACAGTCAATGTATATGACCCTTTTTGAATATTGTTAATAGGTGATGAAATACTAGTAGTTCCATCATTCAAATAAACATCAATGTTAGTATTTAACACATTATTATCAATAGTCAAACCACCACTTATATTAAAGTAAATATTATTACCTACATTGAACGACCTATTTGTAGAAGATGTATTTTGTTCCGTTGTACCAAGATTGACAATTAATGAAGTGAGTTTGGCCTTTATTACAGTAAAATTATATACTGTAGTTTCGTTTGCGTTATAATTGTTATTTCCAAGAGATTTTACTTGCAAATTATACACCCCTACATTTAAATCTGTAAAGTCGCCATTATAAATAGAACTATTTAAATAGTATTCTAAGTCTCCTATTTGAGAACCAATTATATCAAATGTAATCGTATTACCATAAGTATATGATGTTTTTATATTAGATAAAAACAATGGGTCTTGGTCAATCTTATTGATTGTAATAGTCGTATTAATGGATATATCGTTATAGTTCTGTCCTCCATCTTTAGTTGCGATCAAAGTGTATTCACCAGCTGATACATCAGTAAGAGGTGACTCTACAGAATCACCACTTAGTGTGAAAGTAACTAATCCTGTACCAGATCCTCCTGTGGTCGCGAATGTTATGGGATCTAAGTAGTAATAACTGCTATTTATACTTGAAAAAAACAATAGCGCTTGATCAATTTTGTTTATACTAAAAGATGCAGTAAATGATGACGTGTCATAATTACCACTAGCTCCTTTTGTCACTACCAGGTCATAATCATTGGCGTCCAAATTTTCAATAGGAGAAGTAATCACATTTCCATTTATCGTGGATTCTCCATTTAGTGTAATCGTTATGTTTCCTGATCCACTACCACCGCTATATGCAAAAAATACAGGATCTCCATAGTTATAGCTAATATCTACCCCAGTTACAGTTATAGGTGGATCCTGAGATACAGGGGATATAACCACATTAAAATTGGTACTAGAATCATTGTAATAGTCTCCTCCATCTTTTACTGCACTGATTGTATATGAACCTACATTATATGGATCGAGACTTTCTAATGTATTATTTGTTACTGTTAGATCGCCACTATAAGATATCGCACCACTACCACTACCACCAGATGATAATACATATGTAGTTTCTGGTCTATTATCATATTGATATTCCGGTACATGACTATAACTGTAGGAATTCGTGATTGCGTTTGTGTTCTTATTCTTAAATGTGGTTGTTATTGTATTGGAGACATAATCAAATGTTCTACTTACTAATAATTCTTGTATTAAATAACCTCTCCCAACAATTGAAAGTGTTTCTCTATTACGAGTCACCTTTTCTTGAATAGAATTGTGTTCATGACGTACCCCTACAGCATACCAACTATCATAATTAAAAAAATTTAACAAAACATTCCACGTACCCACTGGAAGACCAGATGTACCTAATTGTGTTTGCGAATCACTCATTAAATTGATTCCTGTATTTACGTCAGAAACCGGATCATATGCTTCCAATTTAATATCAGTAAAACAATTACTAAATTGTCCGCCTACTGTGTTTTGAAATCGTATAGAAAAGTAATCAAAAACAGGAGGTAAATAAATAATATATACATATTCAGTCCATACTGAATTACTTGGTATTATTGTGTCTAATTTTACGGAAGTCGGGACTGATATAACAAAAGCATTCGAAAGACTATAATAAATTTCAGTAGTGTTCCCTGCACCAATACCATTTGAATCTGTTCTGGCTCTAGCTTGAAAAGACAGTTTATATTTTTCCAATAAACTGGAGGTAAATAACGATATTTGTGGGGACTGATCAATAACGGGTAAATTGTAATCAAATGTCCCGGTTGTAATTGTTGTCGATACCTTTTCAGGATAACTGATACTATTATTTGTTACAGTAGTAGATACATCATACTTATTATTTATATTATCATACGTAATATTTCTAGTAAAAGTCAATGTTTGTTTAAAATAACCATATTGAGTAAAATAAAGATTATTTCCATCTCCATCATTTGTTCCAGTATAATTTGACGTCCGACTATAATTTTTAACTTGTCCAGTAGCTGGACCCATAAACCATGATCCATATTGAGTATTCCATTCTAAAAATAAGAAATAAGGATTCCAATTAGGATCATCCTGGTTATCCGGGTTTGTTGCTGGTATATCATACACAAGCATACCTGGATTTGCAATAAGTTGTTTATCTCCATTAATTGGGTCCTGGTAAAATAGCTTTACGCTATCAATAAAGGTACCTCTAGCGTCTTGCCGAATATTTTGAATTTTTATTTCCATTTCAGTGGAAGTGATATCCAATGATACATTGAATGTAAATTTTTTCCATACAAAGTCTTCAGTAAAATCTAACGACCCAACAATTACATCATTTGACCCAACAATTACTTCGTTTATTAACACATTGACAACATTTGGTTCTAAATCTGCATTAAATTGTTCTACAGCAATGATTTCTAATAAAAAGTTTTCTACAGGTGATTTATGTTGATTTGTTTTTTGTACAGTGAACAATTCACTAGCGGATATATCGTTGTAATTCTCATCTCCTAATTTAGTACCAACTACTTTATAAGGTTCGATATTAGCGTTAATATCTTGAGTTATAGTATCGCCCAATACAGTTATTGATCCAAATATAGGATGGATTACTGTATAATTGACAGTACCAGTACCAGAACCACCTGAACTATCGAAAGTAATGTCAGTACCATAAGAATAAGAAGAAAGCACCCCACTTAGATCAAATGAATCTTGATTTGCTTTTTGTACAGTGAACAATTCACTAGCGGATATATCGTTATAATTCTCATCTCCTAATTTAGTACCAACTACTTTATAAGGTTCGATATTAGCGCTAATATCTTGAGTTATAGTA
>Ga0209137_1002312_pt1 | contig 16914 bp, 13 predicted proteins | sample SaaInl5LU_22_DNA_FD_184642 | JGI IMG/M metagenome (GOLD analysis project Ga0209137, IMG submission 184642) | Marine microbial communities from expanding oxygen minimum zones in the Saanich Inlet - ESP_105LU_22_DNA (SPAdes) (version 2) | ecosystem: Environmental > Aquatic > Marine > Intertidal... | reverse complement strand
AGCCACCGGAAAACACGAATAAATATCGAAATAATCAATATCATCGAGGCCCCATCCGGACATATTAAGTGCAGCGCGGCTCATCAGGTTGATCGCGTGTGAACGATGCAAGTCGCGGCGCTCGGTAACAAACCAAGTTTCGTTCGCATCGGCGGCTCCGTGCAAATAAACCCAGTTAGCCTCATCAATTCCGAGCTCACGCGCTTTACCAACCGACGTTAAAATAACCGCCGCCGCCTGATCCACCTGCATCACCGCATTCATATATTTAGGGTACGGATAGCCGACCCAACGGTTTGAACTGTTCACAGTGGCAATTTCATCGGGGCTTCTCGTCACAGGAAACCAGCTTTGAGGATGCTCTGCCGCAACCTCGCTAAAGCCTGACATGAGCTGAGCCAACGCTTCAATGTGTTCGCGCGTCTCCCGCCCAAGCGACTTTCTATAGGCATTTTCTAGCAACGGATATGCATTTACTGGAAAATTAAGACCATGTTTGGCCTCGGTCGGGGTCGTGCCAGCACGATCGTCACCATAATTTTGCAGCGGCCCCTCGGGGTCATCGTTCCATTCGGGGCGGTCTTGGCCACCTTTCAAGACACGCATAATTGCATTCAACCCCTCACCACCCACAATCAAAGTCACATCTTGGTCACCGGCATGGATCCGTTTGGCCATATCCGTAATCATAAATTGGGGGGTATTGCCGCCAGTCGGTGCGATGAAGTTTTTCTGAGGGTTAAGACCAAGGCCACGAGCGACGCTTAGGCCGGGGTTTGAATATTTACCAAATGGCATACCTCGCGCTTCTGGACTATCCGTTACAAACCGCAATCCGGCGGTGCTATCGAGCGCGGCTTTGACGATCTCCTCAGCGCCCGTATCGGCAAAAGCAATCGCGGCAGCTTCGCTTAAAAGTTGGAGCGGAGATTTCAGCTTATCCAGATCACGCTCGCGATTAACTGTCATACCAGCACCAATTAAAATCGGCGTATTATCATGTATCATCTGATGTCCCCTCCACCTTACCTAAAAACTCAACCGTATTCGTAACAAGTTCACGGATAGGTCCCAGTAAAGGTTTAGAATTTGCCTGATCGCACCGCAAGTATCAATGTCGATATTTCAGCCCAACCGAATTTCACCACGACTTATGCTTAGCGGCATTAACACGGTTGCTCGACTGCATAAATATTAGGCGTTTGATTAAAAAATAGGCACAAGATAAGTCGTTTGCCAGGCTGTTTCGTGATCAATGAGGAATTTTCAGCCAAATCTTTCCTTAGAAATACGCTCTGTCGGCGCCAGATGGTATGACTGATGAGAGGTTTTAACTGGATCAAACGAGTGAAATTGGTGTAAGTCACTGGAGTGAGGTTGAAACAAAAAAAATAGCCACCTTTACAAAAGATTAAGTGGGAAATTTAAGGCCAGAACATCACAATTGGCACAGTCCCTGTATTACCTAAGTGGAGGGTAAGCCAAATGGCTGCCACCTAAGAAGCTCTTGGCGGAAACTTCGCCGACCCAAGCATCTTAACGTAAGACGGTTAAGCGTAAAATCTCAGGTATCGAGAATATAACTTGGGGTTCGCGGGTTAGATAGGAGCTTCTGGGGTTGCATGTCAGCCGAGCAAATGCCTCTAACCCACTAACGGTGCAAGAAATTCGTAATAGAAATTCACAGGGAGCCATAACGATGAAAAAAATTGAGGCTATAATTAAACCATTTAAACTGGATGAAGTAAAAGACGCACTTCAAGAGGCCGGTTTGCAGGGCATCACAGTCACGGAAGTAAAGGGTTTTGGTCGACAAAAGGGCCATACGGAACTCTATCGCGGCGCTGAATATGTCGTCGACTTTTTGCCGAAAGTTAAAATCGAGCTGGTTGTCGCCGATGCGCTTCTAGACAATGCGGTTGAGGCTATTAAAGCCTCCGCACAAACAGGCAGAATTGGTGATGGTAAAATCTTCATTTCCACGGTCGACGAAGCCATCCGTATCCGAACTGGCGAAACGGGCGACGAAGCTGTCTAGGCTAACCTTAATCGGACCGGTAAACTGCTTAAATGTACATTAATATCAACTAACTAAACTATAAACTTAAACTTAAAACTCAGATATATTTGGAGAACTTTATGTCAGACGCTTCTTCTATTTTAAAGACCATCAAAGATAACGGGATCAACTATGTTGATCTTCGCTTCACAGACCCACGCGGTAAAATGCAGCACTTAACATTGGACCAGTCCCTTATTGACGAAGATTTTTTCGCCGAAGGTACAATGTTTGATGGCTCATCCATCGCAGGTTGGAAAGCCATCAACGAGTCCGACATGGTTCTCATGCCTGACGTTAACACCGTTGGTATGGACCCTTTCTATGCAGAGCCAACGTTGACGATGTTTTGTAACATTGTAGACCCGACATCTGGTGAGCTTTACAATCGTGACCCACGCTCAACAGCCTTGCGTGCCGAAGCCTATGTCAACTCAAGCGGCGCCGGCGATACGGTTTATGTTGGCCCAGAAGCTGAATTCTTTGTGTTTGATGATGTTCGCTTCTCAACCGACCCTTACCATACAGGATTTGCCCTCGACAGCGTCGAGTTGCCATCTAACTCAGCGACTGAGTATGAGCATGGCAACCTAGGCCACCGTCCCCGTACCAAAGGCGGCTACTTCCCTGTAAACCCAGTCGATAGCGCACAAGACCTCCGTGGCGAGATGCTTAGTGTTATGCGTGAAATGGGCTTAGAAGTTGAAAAACATCACCATGAAGTTGCTGCAGCCCAGCATGAATTAGGCCTTAAGTTCGGCACATTGACAAAAATGGGTGACGCACTCCAACTTTACAAATACGTAATCCATAACGTTGCTCATGCTTACGGTAAATCGGCGACATTTATGCCGAAGCCAGTCGCTGGTGATAACGGTTCTGGTATGCACGTCCACCAGTCAATATGGAAAGATGGCGAGCCAACGTTTGCTGGCGATAAATATGCAGGTCTTTCTCAGTCTTGCCTATATTACATCGGCGGTATTATTAAACATGCGAAAGCCATTAACGCGCTAACAAACCCATCAACAAACTCTTACAAGCGTTTGATCCCGGGTTTTGAAGCCCCTGTTCTGTTGGCATATTCTGCACGTAACCGTTCAGCCTCTTGCCGTATTCCTTATGGCAACTCGCCAAAAGCGAAACGTGTTGAAGTTCGTTTCCCAGATCCAACAGCTAACCCATATCTTGCATTCTCAGCAATGCTTATGGCTGGCCTTGACGGCATCGAAAACAAGATCGATCCAGGCCCGTCCATGGACAAAGATCTATATGAATTGCCACCTGAAGAGCTGAAGAATGTTCCACAAGTATGTGGTTCCCTTCGTGAAGCGCTTGAATCATTAGACGCAGACCGCGACTTCTTGAAAAAAGGCGGCGTCATGGACGACGATCAGATCAACGCATATCTCGAGCTTAAGTGGGAAGATGTATACCGCATGGAACACACTCCACACCCAGTAGAGTTTGACATGTATTACAGCGTATAAGCTGCAATAACTTGCAGATATTATCTATTATCTGAATAAAGAAAGGCCGGGGTTTCCCCCGGCCTTTTTCATTTTTAACATCACATCATGCCGACAAGACATAAATACAAAGAGTTTTAATTACTTGCCTTGCCAATGATCTTGATATAGCTCAGCCGCGTTTTTCTCACTTGCTTGATAATCTCTGAAAGCTTTGAATACGCCCATTTTTAAATCAGGCGACTTACCTGCACCCATCTCAAGGATCTGCAGGCAGAACCAGCCTTGCTGTCCCCAACCATTGAGAGCGGCAACAATCCGAAATGGTGACGACAAACTCAACCAACCTGGGCCGAGCCGCAATGTCTTCTCAAACTTAGGTGTCTCCAGCAACTCGCCAGACAATAATTTGCTAGCCACATCAGGGTCCACACAAAACGGACGCCCTACCCCAACCATATCGCAGGCCTTCGCTTCGAGAGCCGCGTTCATGCCTTCAACGGTGCGAAACCCTCCGGTTACCATCATTGGCTTCTTCATTACCGCGCGAATATCACGAGCATAATCCAAGAAATACGCTTCCCGGGCAATTGTACTCTCCCGGCGTTCTTCTGAACGGTCAGGATTGATGGTGAGATTGTCTAAGCCGACTAATTTCGGCTGTTCATAGGTACCGCCTGAAACTTCTAGCATATCGATTTTTTCTTTATTTAACCATTTAGCTACCTGTATAGATTCCTCATGGGTAAACCCTCCGCGCTGGAAATCCGCCGAATTTAACTTAACCGAAACAGGAAAATCTGGTCCAACTGAAGCACGAACACATCGCACGACCTCCAATAGCAGCCGCGCTCTATTAGCCAGCGACCCACCCCATTCGTCTTCTCGATTGTTAATGTCTGGTGACAGAAACTCAGAGATTAAATAGCCATGCGCTGCGTGAATTTGAACACCAGAGAAACCAGTCTCTCTAGCTATTTTGGCAGCATGCCCAAAGCGTTCAATCACATCTAAAATTTGATCGCCAGTGAGCGCCGTCGGCTTGCCGAATTGAGCGCCGGGCATTTTCAGACCGATATCGGACGGGCCAACCGGATTGGCATTCACAGCAAACGGAGTTTGACGGCCAGCATGACTAATCTGCATCCATAATTGTGTTCCATTACGAGTTCCAGCCTTTGCCCAACGCTTTAACGCGGCTTTTTGCTCGCGCGATTGCTTGCCCTCTATCACAACATTTCCCGGACGCTCAAGATAACGATGGTCAACCTGAACATTGCCAGTTAACAAAATACCAGCACCTCCCTCGGCCCAACGTCCATAGAGGGTTTCATGCATAGCTGTGGCCTGATTATTTGGGCTTGCTAGCCCCTCAGTCATCGCAGCCTTGCATATCCTGTTGGGAACGGTTACGCCGCAAGGCAATTTTAATGTCGATTTTATGGATGTTTTAGGCAACTGAATACTCCTGAACTAACGTATTCTTTATACTATAGGGAGGCGGGCTGGAATGGCTAGCAAAAAAGCCCACAATGCCCTCGACTTCAGCTATTATTTCGACACCGGACGCCGATTCGGTTTACACAGCTACCTAGATAAAGATGAAGACACATAATTAACCATATTCAAAATCCGACAATTCGCCAGCGCCCTTCCCAAATATAACCAGATCTCAGGACCGATAATGCCAAGTAAAAAAGCCAAATCTAGTTCAGCAACCGGTGACCTATTTTCTACCGAGGCAAGTAGCGCGCCTGCGAAAAAACCTGAGGTTAAGAGTAAAGAGACCAAGAGTAAGGAAGCTAAGCCCGTCAAAGCCGATAAGACTGGCGGTTACACAGCCAAAGACATCGAGGTTCTAGAGGGCCTAGAGCCTGTTCGCCGTCGTCCTGGCATGTATATTGGCGGAACCGATAACCGCGCGCTTCACCATCTATTTGCCGAGGTTATTGATAACTCGATGGATGAGGCCGTTGCTGGTCACGCGACATTCATTGAAGTCCATCTCAATAAAGATAACTGGTTAACTATTCGCGACAATGGGCGTGGAATACCGGTGGATCAGCACCCACGCTATAAAGACAAATCGGCCCTTGAAGTCATTATGACGACCTTGCACGCTGGCGGTAAATTTGGCGGAAGCGCATATGAAACGTCCGGCGGACTGCACGGCGTTGGTGTGTCTGTTGTTAACGCTTTATCGGATCAATTAATCGTCGATGTTGCACGCGATAAGAAATTATATCAGCAAACATTCTCGCGCGGCATCGCTCAGGGCAAACTAAAAACGATTGGCGACGCGAAAAACCAGCGCGGCACAAAAGTCAGCTTTCACCCAGACCCTGAAATTTTCGGTGACGCGGCTGCCTTTGAACCAGAACGTTTGTTCGCTATGGCGAAAGCTAAAGCATATTTATTTGGTGGCGTCGAAATACGCTGGAACTGCGACCCTGACATACTTAACGAGAAGTCCGTAACACCAAGCCAAGCTATCTTGTGTTTTCCTGAGGGATTACGAGACTATTTAACCGAACAAATCGGCAAGAACCCAACTGTCACCCCGACACCATTTGCCGGAAAGCTTACCAAGCAAGGCGGGCACGGATCCGTAGAATGGGCCGTAAGCTGGGTTGGCGGCCTCGATGGCACAAGCTCTTCCTACTGTAATACTGTTCCAACACCAGAAGGAGGAACGCATGAACAGGGCATTCGCAATGCTCTTACCAAAGGCCTAAAGGCTTATGGTGAGATGGCAAATGTAAAAAAAGCAAGCGCGATAACTGCGGATGACGTCATGGGCACCGCGACGGCTATGGTCTCTGTATTTATCCGTGAGCCGGAATTTCAAGGTCAAACAAAAGACCGACTGGCCTCACCTGAAGCGACAAAGATTGTCGAACAAACAGTAAGAGATAACTTTGAACATTGGCTCACCAACGCGCCTCAAGACGCTACAAAACTCCTCGAATGGGTGATAGACCGCGCCGATGAGCGTATGCGTCGCAAGCAAGAACGAGACGTTAGCCGACAATCTGCAACCCGAAAACTAAGACTACCGGGAAAGCTCTCCGACTGTTCGCAAAAAGCAGCCGCAGGCGCAGAATTATTTATCGTCGAGGGCGATAGTGCTGGCGGCTCCGCGAAGCAAGCGCGAAACCGGTCTAATCAGGCCATTCTACCTCTACGCGGTAAGATTTTAAATGTCGCCAATGCGACGGGAAGTAAAATCCAACAAAATCAACAACTGGCAGATCTAGTATTAGCTTTGGGCTGCGGAATTGGCGCGGCCTATCGCGAAGATAGATTGCGTTATGAGAAGATTATCATCATGACCGATGCCGACGTTGACGGAGCGCATATTGCGGCTCTACTCATTACTTTTTTCCATGAGGAAATCCCTCAATTGATTAAAAATGGGCATTTATTTTTAGCCGTTCCGCCACTCTACAAATTATCGCAAGGCGGCAAAACTATCTATGCACGCGATGATGCTCACCGCGAAGAAATACTAGCGAAAGAATTTCGCGCCAATGCCAAAGTCGATGTCAGTCGCTTTAAGGGCTTGGGTGAAATGATGCCGGCACAATTAAAGGAGACCACAATGTTGCCGGATAAGCGCACATTGTTGAGGGTCAATATTCCGGCTGACGAGATTGGAACAACAGCAGAGAGTGTTCAAAAACTAATGGGCAACAAACCGGAACTACGATTTCAGTTCATTCAGGAAAATGCAGTTTTCGCCGAACAAATCGACATTTAGAGCTGTTCATTACGCGTGCAAGCCAAGGGTTCGTGAACGGAGCTACTGAATAGCAGTAAGGTCGGGGCACCATTGACATTTGCGCTTCGAAGCCTATGCTTTGGTCAATTCGAAGGCTGGGCCGTGATGGCCTAGAAATACCCTATTTTAGGGGCAACAACTTTGACTAATCATACTCTTGTTTATTTTTATTAAATTTATTTGTTTATTTTTATTAAATTTTATTTTTATTAAGTAAGCGCAGCCTATTAGTATGGTTTTAGTTAGGGTCTTAACAAGCGGCAAAGAAATAATATGAAATTTAGCGATCTGGACTTAGCTCCTGAAATAATGCGTGCAATCGAAGAAGTCGGTTACACAGAACCAACCCCCATTCAAGAGCAAGCTATTCCGGTAGTTATAGAAGGCCGCGACGTTCTCGGCATTGCCCAGACGGGGACGGGTAAAACAGCTTCTTTCACCCTACCTATGATCCATCGTCTCATGAAAGGCCGCGCCAAAGCGCGCATGCCACGCACATTGATTTTGGAACCAACACGCGAACTTGCATCTCAGGTTGCAGATAATTTTGACCTCTATGGCAAGCATACGCGCCTAACCAAAGCCTTGCTAATCGGCGGCGTATCATTCGGCGATCAAGAAAAAGCTATTGAGCGCGGTGCCGATGTATTGATTGCGACCCCTGGTCGTTTACTCGACCATGTCGGGCGCGGCAAAGTAATGTTACGCGGTGTTGAAGTATTGGTAATCGATGAAGCTGACCGCATGTTAGATATGGGGTTTATTCCAGATATCGAAAAGATTGTTAAACTTCTACCTTTCACACGTCAGACTTTGTTTTTCTCGGCCACGATGCCGCCTGAAATTACACGCCTATCTGACCAATTCCTTCAGGCCCCTGTTCGCATCGAAGTCTCAAAACCTGCTTCGACAAGTGATACAGTCACTCAACACATCGTCGAGACATCGGCCAAACAAAAACGTGAAGTCTTGCGCGCGCTGCTCAACACAGAGGATGTTACCAATGGTATTATTTTCTGTAACCGTAAACGCGACATCGGAACCCTACTTACGTCATTAGAGCGACATGGCTTTAACGCATGTGCCCTGCATGGTGATATGGATCAGCATATGCGCTTGCGGATGCTCGATAAGTTTAAGAATGGTGAAGCTACCTATTTGATTGCTAGTGACGTTGCTGCGCGTGGGTTGGATATTCCAGCCGTCGGCCATGTATTTAACTTTGACGTTCCGACGCATGCGGAAGATTATGTCCACAGAATTGGTCGAACAGGCCGTGCGGGTCGTTCTGGTCGTGCATTTACACTGGTGATGCCGGACGATAAAAAATATTGGCAAGCCATCGCAACCTTGATCGGCCAAAATATTCAAGTGTATTCGCCTGAGGGTTACACAGCCAGTTCATCTTCAGAAACATCTGACGGCGCTAGCGACAGCAAACGCGGTAAAGGCAGACGGAACTCGGATCGAAAATCATCTAAAAATACGTCGGCAAGTTCAGATGGAAATCAAAACTCAGCGGCAAATTCGAAAAATTCAGAAACAAAAGCCGCTCCCCGCCGTCGCGGACTGCTTGCCAAAAAAGGTCAGGCAGATGAAGCAAATATAACGGGCAAAACCAACTTGGCTGACGTTCAGGCTGAAGCCCAATCAAACGTTAAAACTGAAGTCCAAGCAGAGAGTAATAAGCCGGTAGAATCAGTCGACGCGAACGCCGATACAAGACATGAAAATTCTCGCACAAAACCCTCGGATAAAAAACCATCCAACCGCAGACCGTCGAGAAAGCAGTCAGACGCAGAGACTTCAGCCAAAGACGAAAATACAGCGGCTGTAAAGACAACCGCGTCCCCTAAGCCAGAGGGTAAACCAGGCAATAAAGAAGACGATCCTTTTGAGGGATCCTTTCCCGCTTTCATGAATATTAAAATATAAAAAAAGAGCGGCCCTTGGGCCGCTCTTCTTGATTTGGTTATGTGGTTTGTTGATTAATCTTTCAACATACTCTTCAACACATTCTCTATTTTCTTGCCGTAAGGCGGGCGCAGCATACCCGCTGCAAACTCCAATCCGGTCTGACGGAATATCGTTTTGGCATGAGAGAAGTTTTTGAACCCTTCATGTCCATGATACGAACCCGTACCCGACGGACCGACACCACCAAATGGAGCATCATCTTGCATAATATGCGTCAGGACGTCATTCACGGAAACACCGCCTGATGTTGTCCGCTCGATGACCTTGTTCTCCTCAGCATTGTCTTCACCAAAATAATATAAACCTAAAGGACGGTCATGATCATTTACATATTGAATGGCTTCCTCAACTTTACCATATGATTTTACCGGCAAGATCGGACCAAAGATTTCTTCCTGCATAATTTTCATATCATCCGTTGGCTCAACAACAATAGTTGGTGGGATTTTGAAATGCGGTTGCTGCGAGAAGTCTTCATTTTTAGGATTGATTTCAATAATCGTCGCACCCTTAGCCCGCGCATCATCCAGATATGAGTTTAGACGATCATAGTGACGCTGATTAATAATCGACGTGTAATCCGAATTGTCTTTCAGGCTTGGAAACATGGCTTCGGTAGATTTCGTAGCTTCATCAATAAAGCTTTCCATATCTTCTTTTGGCACCATCACATAATCTGGCGCTAAGCAAATCTGGCCAGCATTCAACGTCTTGCCAGTCATAATCCGCGCGGCTGATTTCTTCATATCGGCAGACTTAGAAATAATCACAGGTGACTTTCCGCCAAGCTCAAGCGTAACCGGCACGAGATGTTCTGCTGCTGCCCGCATGACATGTGAAGCGATAGGCGTCGCGCCCGTAAACAACAAATGGTCAAACGGCATGCTTGAGAACAAGGCGCCCGTTTCAGGGCCACCTAAAACCACAACAGCCTCGTCTTCTGCAAAATATTTCGTAACGAGTTCTTTCATCAAAATGGAACTATGCGGTGTAAATTCTGACGGCTTAATTACGGTACGGTTACCGGCCGCAAAAATACTGCCCATCGGACCAAACGCCAAATTGAACGGGAAGTTCCATGGAACAACATTTCCGACACAGCCAAGCGGCTGATACTCGACACGTGTTTTAGCACCCAAAAAACCGAGTGGCGCCATGGAGTGACGCTTCGATGCTTTCATCCATTTGCGGACATTCTTACGAGCATATTTTAGCGCACCAAGTGTCCCGCCAATGTCGGTTGCCATTGAACCTTGAGGACTACGACTACCGAAGTCCAGAGACAATGATGCGACAATGGCATCGCTATTTTCAATGAGCAATTTAATACACCGCGTGATCAGATCCATACGTCGCTCAGCTGACATTGGGCCTTCTTCGATATGTGTTCTCTTTTGTAATTCAACCAGTCGACGGATTTCTTTTTCCGGCGTGTCGGCAACCTCTAATTGCTTTGCTGCAACTCCCATTACACTCTCCCGTTTTATTCATAAATATCGAAATAGATATCAACTGAGCGATAGTTAATCAAAAGCAAACGGAATTGCCAAGCGATATTCTGGTCAAAACATAAACTTTTGACATTCCACTCATAGGCTCACGCATCACCACATTTATAGGCAACACAAATGCGACATTAAGGCCATCTAGCTATTGGTACATATTACGCTAGGCTGGACACTTATAGGAGTATTTGCCAAAGTATCGGCGGAATTAGATTAGGGAGAAAACTATGGAACAGGATTTAAACGGCGTATTGCTGAGCAATACGGACGGCATTACGACATTAACTTTCAATGATCCCGGTGCATTAAATGCAATATCATTAGAAACACTTAAAGCTCTGTCCAATGCACTTGATATAATCGAGGATCCTGAGCTAAACACACGTTGCTTAATTATCACGGGAGCGGGTCGTGCCTTTTGTGCGGGTGCAAATATTCTCTCCGGCGGTGATGGGGATAATGGTGGCAAACCAGACCCGAAGAAAAAAATTGATGCAGGCGCTGCACTGGAAAGCCATTACCACCCGATACTTCGCCGCTTGCGCAACCTGCCCTGCCCGATTGTAACATCTGTGAATGGTGCTGCCGCTGGCGTTGGTATGAGTTTCGCGCTGATGGGAGATATGATTGTTGCTGGAAAATCCGCCTATTTCCTTCAAGCTTTTCGGCGTATCGGCTTGGTCCCCGATGGCGGTGCGACGTGGTTGCTACCGCGCTTAGTCGGCATGGCTCGAGCTCGCGAATTAGCATTAATGGGCGAAAAACTGCACGCAGAGAAAGCTTTGGAATGGGGCTTGATCAACCGCGTTGTTGAAGATAGCGAGTTAGCCGCCGAAACGCACAAAGTTGCAAAGAGCTTAGCAGACGGCCCCATGTCTATCGGCCTCATACGTTCCTTAATGACTGAAAGTATTGATAATTCATATGAAGAACAATTAAATATGGAACGCCAACTTCAACGCAAAGCAGGTCGCTCAAATGACTTCACCGAAGGCGTGATGGCATTTGCACAAAAGCGCCCAGCAAATTTCACCGGTAAATAAACTATCAAGAGATACAAGAAACCAGCGTGCCTAAAATTGTGATGGCAATGAGAATGAATAGATGAGGCACGTTTACGCCTCTTCAATTCCTAGTTTCTCAAGCACCATAACTTTCACAGCTTGTGGATTCGCTTTGCCGCCTGTTGATTGCATAACTTGACCAACAAACCAGCCGGCCATTTTAGGCTTAGCAAGCGCTTGCTCAACCTTATCTGGATTGGCCGAAATTACAGCGTCCACAGCCGCCTCAATCTCGCCCGTATCCGTGACTTGGCGCAAACCTTTTTCTTCTACCAAAACTGAGGGGTCCTTGCCTTGATCGGGGCCTTCATAGAACATCATATCAAAGATATCTTTGGCGATCCGCGTAGAGATCGTATCATCGGCAACCAAGTCGATTAACGCGCCTATTTGGTCAGCAGAAATAGGGCATTCCGCAAGTGTAATAGATGACTTGTTCAAGCCCGCAAAAACACTTCCGACAACCATGTTGGCAGCCATCTTGGCGTCGCGACCTTTCGCAACTTGTTCGAAAAAGTTTGCACTCTCGCTTTCTGAAACCAAGACGCCAGCATCATAGACAGACAATCCATATTCAGAAACAAACCGCGCTTTCTTATCATCCGGCAGTTCCGGCAACGTCGCCGCGATCTCATCGACCCAAGACTGCTCGAATGTTATGGGCAACAAATCAGGGTCTGGGAAATAACGATAATCATGTGCTTCTTCTTTGGAGCGCATCGATCTGGTCTCACCGTTTTTTGGATCAAACAACCGCGTCTCTTGCTTAATTGTTCCACCATCTTCGATTACGGCGATTTGTCGACGAGCTTCATGCTCGATAGCTTGCCCAATAAAGCGTATCGAATTCACGTTCTTAATTTCGCAACGCGTACCGAGCGGGTCACCTGGACGACGCACAGAAACATTTACGTCAGCGCGCATGCTGCCCTGCTCCATATTACCGTCACACGTTCCTAGATAACGCAAAATCGCCCGTAATTTTTTAACATAAGCCTGCGCTTCAGCAGCCGAGCGCATGTCCGGATTAGACACAATTTCCATCAAAGCAATGCCCGACCGGTTCAGGTCAACAAAGCTCATTGAAGGATGTTGGTCGTGCATGGATTTACCAGCGTCTTGTTCAAGGTGAAGGCGCTCAATGCCGATTTGTTTCGTTTCTCCGTCATCCAAGTCAATCTCGATAATACCCTCACCAACGATAGGGTATTTGAACTGAGAAATCTGATAGCCTTGCGGCAAGTCTGCATAGAAATAGTTTTTGCGGTCAAACACAGAATAACAATTAACTTGAGCCTTTAGCCCCAGACCTGTTCGCACGGCTTGCTCTACGCACTTCCAATTAATCACGGGCAACATTCCAGGCATCGCCGCATCGACAAGCGAGACTTGCGAATTAGGCTCTGAGCCAAACTCAGTGGATGCGCCCGAAAATAATTTTGCTTCGGAACTAACCTGTGCATGTACTTCGAGGCCGAGAACAATTTCCCAATCGCCTGTTGCCCCAGACACAAGGTTTTTAGGGTTTGGTGTATTGGCCACTCTACTCTCCCTGATCTGCGCTTCACTCATTGTTTAGCCACCATGTTGTAGGTTGCGCGTTAAATTCAGCCGCTGTCTCAATCGCCTGCGCGGCGCGAAGTAAAAGCTGTTCTTCGAAAGCCGGGCCAATTAATTGCAAGCCCAATGGCAGACCCTTCGCATCCAACCCAGCCGGAACTGAGATTGCAGGCAAGCCAGCCAAGTTTGCGGTAACCGTAAAGACGTCATTCAGATACATCGTTAATGGATCGTCATGATTGCTACCAACTGGGAACGCAGCAGACGGCGTCGTCGGAGACAATAAAACATCACATTTTTTATAAGCTTCATGAAAGTCATTGGCGATGAGGCGGCGCACTTGAAGCGCCTTGACGTAATAGGCATCATAATAGCCAGCAGATAATACATACGTACCGATCATAATCCGGCGTTTCACTTCGTCACCAAAACCCGCCGCTCGCGTCGCTTCATACATCTCGTCTAAGCTATTTCCTTCAACACGAGCGCCATAACGCAAACCATCATAACGCGCCAAGTTCGAAGAGGCTTCAGCCGGAGCGATAATATAGTAAGCAGGCAGCGCATATTTTGTATGCGGCAGGCTTACATCGACAATTTCGGCACCCGCACTCTTCATCCATTCAATGCCCTGCTGCCACAGCGCTTCAATTTCACTTGGCATGCCATCGACGCGATATTCACGCGGTATACCAACACGAAGTCCACGAATGTCGCCAGTCAAAGCGGATTCGTAATCCGGCACGGGTGTATCAATGCTGGTCGTATCTTTGGCGTCATGCCCAGCCATATGTTGCAGCATTATCGCTGTATCTTGTACGTTGCGTGCGATCGGCCCAGCTTGATCGAGCGACGAAGCGAACGCGACGATACCCCAGCGCGAACAACGACCATAGGTTGGCTTTAAACCAACACAACCCGTAAACGCTGCAGGCTGACGAATTGAACCGCCCGTATCTGTTGCTGTTGCGCCGACACCAATCTGTGCAGCAACCGCCGCAGATGAGCCACCCGACGAACCCCCTGGAACCAAATCCATACCGTCAGATTTCCATGGGTTAATAACGGGACCAAAGCGCGAGGTTTCATTCGAAGACCCCATCGCAAACTCATCATTATTGAGCTTGCCCAGCATCACCGCACCGGCCTGCCATAGCTGAGAGGTCACCGTTGATTCGTAGGTTGGTGTAAACTCACCCAAAATATTGGAGCACGCCGTGGTCCGCACACCCTTGGTGCAAAATAAGTCCTTTACACCAATCGGTATGCCCTCCAATGGGCCCGCCTTGCCTTTAGCGATTTTATCATCACTGAGCTGAGCCATTTTCAGGGCTTGCTCGGGTGTTTCTAAAACAACCGCATTTAGCGCTCGGCTATTTTCCATATTTTGGATATGTGCCTGCGTTAACTCATGCGAGCTGAACGCCTTCTTTTGCAAGCCATCGCGAGATTCTGCCAGCGTTAAATCAATTAAGCTACTCATTTATTCCACCACTTTCGGGACTGCAAAATAGCCATCATCTTCAAGTGGCGCATTGGCGAGTATTTGTTCGCGAATACCACCATCTGTGACCCCATCTTCGCGGCGCTTAATCACCGTCTCAACGGCACTCGTAAGCGGTGTGACTCCACTCGTATCAAGCTCATCTAATTGCTCAACGAAACCGAGAATTTGCGATAATTCACGCGAAAACCCGGCAACTTCATCTTCACGGAGACCAATTCGAGCAAGATTGGCGATCCGACGGACAGTGGCTTCATCAACAGACATGGAATGACTTTCAAAACGATTATAGGCGAATAGAACCTTAAACTAGCAAACCCAACGAAGCCGCGCAACAGCAAGGCGACCTCAGCGATAATTTTACCAAACGGGAAAACTAATATAGAAGAAGCCATGGAATTATTAAATGAACCGCGCGAGTTAATCGCTCACCTGCCTCAGGGCAAACGCCTTTGTGGTGTCGACCTTGGCACCAAGACCATCGGATTAGCAATCTCCGATAGCAATCATTCAATTGCCTCACCATTAGAGACCATCAGCCGTAAAAAATTTGGTCTCGACTGTCAGGAATTAAAGAAAGTTGTCGAGCGTGAGAATATAGGCGCTTGGGTCATGGGATGGCCGCTTAATATGGATGCTAGCGAAGGGCCACGCGCACAAGCTACGCGTGCATTTATACGAAATGTTGCCGGATTGCCTGACTTCCCCCAGCTTTCCGTCATTTTGTGGGATGAACGCCTATCCACAGTCGCCGTGACACGCTCCCTTATTGAGGTCGATACACGCCGCGATAAACGTGCCGAATTGGTCGATAAGCTCGCCGCCGCCTATATCTTGCAAGGCTATCTGGACTTTAACGCCAACCAATAACTCTCGGTATTCGCCAAAGCGTTTCAAATAAGCGCTGACTTGGCTTTCATTTTACTTGCCTCATGGATACGGAATCCCTATACACTGTTGCTTTGATGACAGTTGAACTAAGAGATAGCCCGTTTCAAAATCGCCACTTGCTTGGCATACATGGCCTATCCGCTCCTGAAATTACCTATCTCCTTGATCTCGCCGACCAATATGTAGCACTTAGTCGCCAGCAAAATAAAAAGCGCGATGTTCTGCGAGGTCGAACGCAAATCAATCTTTTCTTTGAGAGCTCGACACGAACGCAAAGTTCATTTGAATTGGCCGGCAAGCGCCTCGGTGCTGACGTCATGAATATGAGCATAGCAGCCTCTGCCATTAGCAAAGGCGAGACCCTTATAGATACAGCCGTCACTCTTAATGCAATGAACCCAGACCTGTTGGTTGTTCGCCATGGCTCAAGTGGTGCCGTGGCTCTATTGGCGCAAAAAGTTAGCTGTGCCGTTCTTAATGCAGGCGATGGATCGCATGAGCACCCGACGCAAGCGCTTTTAGACGCGCTAACGATCCGCCGCAGGCTCGGCAAGTTAGACGGCCTCAAAGTTGCCATTTGTGGTGATTTTGTTCACTCGCGGGTGGCGCGCTCTAACATAGCTCTGCTCAACATAATGGGCAGCCAAGTAAATCTTGTTGGCCCAAAAACACTTGTACCAGCCTCGGCCACTCGCCTAGGTGGCAGGGTTTTCCATAACATGAAAGATGGCCTAGCGGGTTGCGATATTGTGATGATGCTTCGGCTACAAAATGAACGCATGTCGGGTAGCTTCATCCCATCCTTGCGTGAGTACTACCACTTATACGGTCTTGATGAAGAGAAGCTGGCTTATGCCAAACCGGGGGCTTTAATAATGCATCCCGGCCCTATGAACCGCGGTGTCGAAATTGACAGTACGATCGCGGATCATCCCAACTTGAGCCTGATACGCGACCAAGTCGAGATGGGTGTTGCGGTACGTATGGCGGTGCTGGACGCTCTGGCAGCTAATTTATCAAAAGCGCGCGAGCAAGGTGAGATAGACGATCATTCAGGAGGGGCTATATCATGAGCCTCATTCTTTTCAAAAATGCCCGCTTGTT
>Ga0209137_1002308_pt1 | contig 16928 bp, 24 predicted proteins | sample SaaInl5LU_22_DNA_FD_184642 | JGI IMG/M metagenome (GOLD analysis project Ga0209137, IMG submission 184642) | Marine microbial communities from expanding oxygen minimum zones in the Saanich Inlet - ESP_105LU_22_DNA (SPAdes) (version 2) | ecosystem: Environmental > Aquatic > Marine > Intertidal... | reverse complement strand
GTTCTTGTGAGTTCTTACAAGGAGCTTTTTAATTCCATGCCACTTTTTGAATTGCTCCATTTGTCCCATCCAGGCCAGTGTGTCTCCAAGGCTTGAAGAATCAAATTGCACTAGGCACTCCTTGCCACTAAGAGTCCATCTGAGCTCATTGTATAATTCACCATTATGGTAAGTCTTTACTAGCCAATCAGTGTGCCACTTGCGGCTTGGCGCATACCAGTGGCCGGCCTGGAGCTCTTTTGCAGTGTAGACCAGATCTTGGCCGTCCCAGAATTCCGCGTGCCACTCCCCAGGGCCTAATTGGTCTACGTGTAATTGTAGTTGCCCTTTGTATTCAAGTCTAAATTCTGCCGTGGCGGTACCGAAGTAGCCTCTTGGGCCATTGGTATTTAGTGCGTGTTCATATGCTGATATGTGGTCCTGTGTGAATCTCTCTATTTCTCCTTGCGGTTGGATAAAATCTCCTATAATTTTTTCCTGTGCTGTGAGACTCTCAAGTAATATCGTTGCATTCTCTTCAAGACTATCAGTAAATGGAATAATGTAAGGAGTAAACATATCCAAATATTGTTCTAGGTCTCTAGAGAAGGTGACGAGGCCATAACTAATAGCTTCGCGAAGTGCTAAGGGATTACATTCCCAAGTAGAATTAAACATAAAAGCATCTGCAGCCTTCATGTAATCTGAGACATTATCGCGTTCTTGCCAAATAGTAACATTGTCTGGCAGATCTAAAGTTGCCGGTTCCCAATAGTCTTTAAAGTTAGGAGCCTGATTACCAACAAAATGAAAGTGAAATTTACCAGGCATAATTTTTTCAACTATTCTTGCAATATCCACTCCTTCACTCTGGTTTTTACCAGGAGTCCAAAGACCTACATTTAATATATGTACTTTATCCGGATCTAATCCCAATTCATCTTTAGCATTCCATTTCTCATCTTCAGTGGGTCTTAAATCCTCTATTGGATATGTAGCTAACCATTTGCTATTTGCATGTGCATCTTTAAAGTTGGCCTGATTATGATATGGTGTACAAAACATATATGCATCTGGATTATAGATTTTGTTCTCACCCTGGAACCATATATTATGACATGTTTCTATTATCTTCCAGGGTTGATCTGCTCTATATAAGTACTCAAGTGCGATGTTATGTAATTTATTAAAACTATCAAATGATTCAGGACACTCTTCAATATGAATTAAGTCTGGATTTATTTCATCAATAATCTCAGTCATTCTAGTAGCGCGGTGCTCGTCTGTTATTGAACGTATTCCAGCGATTGTATGAAAGTTAGCTCCCAATAAATTCTCAATTTGGTTTCTTTGTACCATGAATTCATCGCTATATTGACTATATTCCAATACATGTACATTATACTTATCAGCATCAATCATGGCTTTAACTCTAGCCAATAAAAATTGAGGCATGCCGCCAGTAGAAAGGTGTGGTGCTAAATATAGTAGAGTCTTCTTATTTAAATTCATTTTATATTTTTCTGTTTCCTTTATTATACTATTTGCTTGTTCTTCTCGCTTTTCACCGTGAAAAACTTTAATCATTTCTTTTTCTTTTGGTAATTTATAGAATCTAGATAAAAGTTTATCTTCGTTAGTATTTGTATTAAAAAAGTGTTCTACTGTTTCAGGTCCTTCAATATTAATATAGACCATTGGCATTCCTCTGTCATCTCTTTGCCATACTAAAACGTTATAGATAGTCTCTTCATGAAAGGGCATAAATTTTACCGGATCTACTTTTGTAGGTAGAGTTTCTTTATGCATTCTCCATGTGTTTAAGAATGCTTTATTTCCAGAATTACCTGCTAAGATATTTGTAGTTCTATATTGAGTTGATCTTCTACTAACATCCATACCAAAATATTCCATTAGAGGCCATTCAAGACATTTAGTATTATCCTTAGTAGTTCCAGTTTCATCTAGGAATGGGTTTCCAATAAATTCACCATTTCTAACAAGCATCACATACTGTTGTGGCCCCTTAGTTGCTAATGGATATTCTTTAGACTGTCTACACCAATTAAATAGATCATCCACATTAGAATTAGCTAAACAATCTCCATCTAAATAAACCCACTCATTAATAAAGTTACACGCATCTAACATAGAATCAATCTTTGCCGAGAGTGTTTTATAAGTTCTATATGTAGATCTATTTACATATTTAATTTCTCCATCATGAAAATCATCATCTGTTAAATCTGGTAATCCTAAATCTAACCTAACACACGTTGCAATTGATTGGAGCGCTTCTGTTGCAGTATAATCTATTGTGTATACAACAATTGGCTTATTTGAAAAAGCTCGAATACTATTAATTAGATTAATTGTAACCTGCTCATAATTATCAGTCGTATGTGTAATATATGCCTGTTCTATTCTATCCGGTCTTTCCATCTTTCCTGTTGTTGCTAAATTGCTTTCATGTTTTTTATAAAACTCATCTATTGCAGAAATACCATCTACTTGAATTGCATATGGTTTCTCAAAAATAGCCATATCAAATTTACCAACGATTATATTGTTAAAAAAGATATCTGCAGTTTCCCATGTGTGATTGTTAAATCTATCTTTAATAAACCTACCCATCTTAGAAGTAAACATTACCATCTGAGCACCAAGTATTTTATTTACGATATGAATATCTCCAATTTTATTAAAAGTTTTAGATTGGATACGTCCATGCTCTAAATGAAATCTAGATCCAAATGAAAGGTATGCAATATCATCGCTAATCATAGTGTTATAACCTCTATTAATTGCATCAACAGTTTCATCTAGTGATTCTGTAAGGATTGCGTCACCTTCACAGAATATAAATCCATCTAAGTCATTTGTAAAATATTGTTGGGATGCATCTGCAAAGGCTCTAAAATTGCCATAATGTCCTGGTGTGATTGGAATAGAATCAAACTCTTCAGGTCTGGTAAATGTATCTATAGGTGGCTTATCTTTCCACCTCTCATTCCATATTTGAATGTATTCAACACCTCTTTCTGCTAATTTAGAAATTGATTCAATAGATCTTTCTTGCCTCTCTGGTGATAAATCATCAGATAACAATAAATGCACAAGTCTAATTTTAGGTTGTACATCATATAGCTTAGTTGTTGCTTCAAAGACTTGGTCTACTGTTGGGTGACATTCAAATGTTGGCTTACCTTCTAAACATCTAACTTGTGGAGGTACACCATGTATAGAACCATGTGCTTGTATATTATACTTTTGATTTGAAGAACAAAAGATTCCACATCCACCTGCTACAAAATTATATTTATAATCTTGTGATCCATTTCTATAAGGAGCTCTTAGTTTATTATCAATTGAACTACCTAGTTGTATAATGTTAACATCCGTGGTTCCGGCAATATGTAGAATACCAGAATCCATTGTGACTACAGCCTTAGCCCTGTGGTTCATCATCCACCTTAGTTCAGCTGGATCGTTATTAGGATCATTTAATAGATTGACTCCTAATTTAATATCAATTGGCATTACTGGCTTTTCCGTATTGAAATGACCAACTTCAGAAGAATCTCTACCAATCGCTACGACTGGAATTCCTCTTTCATTTAGTCTATCAATAAGTTCTTGCCATTTAGCTTGTTCCCAAGTTCTAGTTGGCCAAGTATGTGTTGGGTGGATTATTACATAGTCTTTAACTGGAAGTTCACGAGGACTTTCTATATAGAGGTCCATCTCCATTTCAGATTCTTTAAGCGTGAATCCAAGTGAGACTGCATGAAATTGTCTAAGGTCCATGTTAGAATAACGAAACTCAATTGCTTCATTAGCAATATCGTGAGTTTTGCCAACTAATGGCCAAAATGTTCTATGTATAAAATATTCTTCTTTATTAACCTGATCTAAGGGCAAAGCAGAATCCACAAGCGGGTGGCCTTCGAACAGGAAGGGTTTGCTTGTGAATACTGTAATCTTTTTATTGTCATGTGCCTCAGAGATCTTACGTAGCGTTGGAATAGCAGCAATAGTATCTCCTAATGCTGGTGTATCAATAGCTAATGCAACCTTTAAGCCCTTTTCAGTTGCGTGTTCCATTTTGCTATTTATAATCCTCGTAAGACTTTTCTTCTACTAGTAAAGATCCTGTTAATTTATTAATAGCCTTCTTTACATCTGATCTGTCATCATTTGTATAATATACAGACCTTGCTAATTCAACAAAATCAGATCCGAAAGATTCTTCTCTTTCACAATCTCTAATCATATCTTCAATATTCCAAAGAGTCTTATTAACGTTTAATAAATCTGTGTATAGATTCTCTAGTTCAGTCAGATTACCGTTGTTGTCTGCATCTGCAAAAATAACTGTAATATTTGGTGTTAATGCTTCGTACTCATTAATGACGTTAGCTCTTTTGTCTTCATCAGTAATATTCTCTAATTTAATTTCTAGGATTGAATACTTATCTAGGATTTCTCCATTAGATACTTCTATTTTCATCTCTTACTTGTTTTAAAATGTTACAATATTTATACAACTCATCTTTCTCGAAGTTTTTAATAGCCCAATCAAGATCTTCTGTAGTACCTTGCCTGGCCCACTCTGTAAACTCAGCATCGTCTTTAAAAGTCTTAATAAAATTAGTAGGTCTAATTAAATCTAAATACTTTTGTTGTAATTCAGCTACTGAAATATCCTTAAGCTTTTTCATTATCTTCAGCTGTTTTAGTTAAAAACTCTGCAGCTCCTGCTAATAAAACAGAATCTCTTACTGAAAGTACTCCAGCACCTTGTGCTGCATTCGAAGCCTGAATTAAAATGTTTACAGCTGATGTATAATTCATACCTTTTACTTCTTCAAATGGGGATACCACTTGTTGCTTTTCTTCTACATTCGTAGATTGCTCTTGATTTTTTTCTAATGTATTCATATTTAATTAATTTTAGTGTTATATGGAAATTGTTAAAAAAGTTTACTAGAGAGTCTCTAGCATATTGATTAAACTTTTTTGTGGAAATAAGTCTAACTTAGATTCAACTAGATTACCGTGTGTAAATATACCTGAGTGATAATTCAGACTTCTTTTAGAATAATTAAATGCATCTTTTGTATTAGACTTTAGCATTTCTAAAAGACCGGTTTTTAAATCAATATTATGTCTATTTCTAATTAATATTAATAAAGCTTTTAAAGATTCTAATTGAGCTTCACTATATTTATGAAAATATCTATGTCCTTTAAATGGAACTTCTAATGATTCTACTTGTTCTGGGACTACTTCTAACCCATACCATGTAGAATACTTACCATCAGTAAATGTTAATGGGCCTGCTGAGCATAACTCAATTGTGATTGAGTTTTTCTGAAGCCGGCTTTGTTTAATTGGTCCTAAATGAAATCCCCAGTTATAATCCTTAATTGCCTGTAAAATAAGTCCATCTACTTTTTTATAGTCCGTTGATTCTGCTGGGCTTAAACCACCAATTACATAGTGGCTTCCAACTCTACCTCTTTGGTCATGGGCCCATAAATCTATTTGTTTATATGGGTCATATGTACCATGATTAGAATGCAGTATAACATATTGTTTATTAGTGTCCTCGTCAACAAACTCACCATGTGGCAATGGATATTGTGTAATCCAAGTTGCTGATGTATTTGCGTCAGTATCTGCGTATATCTCTTCCGGAAATATTTTAAGCTTCTTCCAAGTCAATGGCCCAACAATACCATCGTTTTTTATATTATTACTAGCCTGAAATCTAACAACTTCTTTATGTGTTTCACCATCATAAACTCCTGTTATTTTAAGATTCAGCTTCTCTTGTATACACTCTACTAATAGACCACTACTTCCTAATTTTATTACTTGATTCATATAAAATCCTCTATTTTATTTTCTAGTGTAGATATTAAATTATAGACCTCGTTTTTATTAGTAGTAGTATGTCTAAATTTAAATAATTCTACCATGTTTACCTTCTCATAAATAAAGAAACTAATTGTGTATTCTGGCCTTACACTAATTATAGGTTTCATTATTTTTAGAGTACTTGCTTGTTCTTTAGCATCTGATGCATATCCGTGTTTAATATTAATATTTGCAGATACTGTATATTTTTCATTCTCAATTTCTAAAAATGGTTGACGATCCTTTAGGCCATTAGTTACTAAATATAATCTATGTAATATATGATGGCTTTTTTCTTTTAATGTGGCAACTAATGTGTCCGCATGTAATGGTTTAGTAATATAAGTATTCTCTATATTAATTGGAATTCTCGTTGTCATTTTGATTTTTTTTGATAAATGATTTCTTGTCTTCAATTGCTTTTTTTCGTAGAGCTTCTTTATATAAAGAGTCTTCATCTTGTGGTAAATGTGGAGTATCTAGTTTTTGAACCATAAACCCTACTGAAGTTGGATTTGGCATTTCTACAGATTCTTCAGAACCAGCTTCCGATGCTTTATCAAGTTCTTCTTGGTGGTTAACTTCTTCAAAGTCTTGAACATCCATATCCTTTACCATATCATTCATAACCATATCAAGTGCATGGTCTTCGTCCCATTCTTCCTCTGGTTCTAATTCTTCTTCAATATCTACATCTGGTTCATTCTTTAACCAACTACCTGGCTCATGACGATCAACATACGCATCATACTCTTCTTCATTATAATTTAAATCTGCCCAGCTGGTTTCATCTTCTAGGTCATCATTTATAGTAGAAGCCCATTCATCTTCTTCATCGCTATCTGAATCTCCTAAAATACCTTCTGATATAACATCATCCTCATCTTCTGGTTTTATATAGTCTACTAAAGATTTAATAAATCCTAAAGCAATAAGAGGTAAAATAGCACCTGATACAAATGCTAAAATTCTTTTCTGGTCAATAAGATCTTCTTCTATTAAATTAAATAGTTCTGACCAGGCTGTAAAATCTTCTAGATTAATAAACGCATAATACATATTTCCTTGCATTTGCATAAGAGTAATCGCTATAAATAAAGACCATACAATAGTTTTATTCATTTTCTTTAGAATAACCAAAGATGCAAGAGATGCTGCTGCACCTATTTCAAAACCAATAGCTAACGTAACTGCTAACCAGTATGGATTTGATAATTCAAAGAAATCTATTACGTGTATTGTTGATATAATAGAAACTAGAGCGTATAAACTTACAAAGGTTCCTATTACAAATCTTTTTACTAATTTATCTTTCATAATATTTAATTATTTTTTACCATTTAGCAAGTGGACAGTGTGATGTTGGTGAAAGTGTTTTAGCTGCCAATCCACAGCCGCAGCCCTTTGTGATCTCACCAGTTTCTACATGTTTGCCTGTTTTCTTTGGGCTGCATGTTCCACCAACTCTTAATGTGCAATCATCACAAATTTTCATTCTAGCTTCTGCTAGAGCCTTTGTTTTATCATCTAAGATATTAAATCTATCTTTGACAACATTAGCCCAGCCTGTAAATATCTGCTCAACTTGAGATGAATTAGTTTTAACTGGTTTTGTTAAACCTAACTCTTCTGCAGCCATTCTTACAGCTTCTGAATAATTATTTGTTCTTTTTTCGATTGACATTAGTTCTCCTTTTCTTCAAGTGCATTAATTGAAATACGCTCTTTGTCAGATATTTCTTCGATTCTTAATGTTTTCCAAGCTGGAACTGTTTTAATAAGGTCTATCATTCTCTCTTCTGTAATGATTCTATTATTAAACGTAGTTGTTAATGTATCGATCTCAGCCTCTACTTGTCTTAATTCTTTTTTAGTTTTTCCTAATTCTGAATCAATACCACATGATTTAAAATAGGTTAAGATTAGTAAGATAATGATAACCTTACTACCATGTTTTGTTAAAAATTGATCTAATTTATTCATAATTTTCGTTTGTTTTTGTATTATTATATATCGAATTTTTCTTTAAATAGCTTTCTGCGGCGAATAAACTCCTTGGAATAGAACTCTAAATCTGATTGTGTAAGTGAAAATGTTTGTGGAATATTATCTAGTTCATTGGCTATCCAGATCTCTGCTCCGTCAGATTTTATACCAGTTCTATCCCAATATGCTACAAAATATGCAGAGGCCTGCATAAAGTAATCTTGAACCCATTCTTCTCTTTTTGGCTTACGGCTATTCTTATAATCAATAATAAGTATTTTACCATCTACCATTCTTGAGATATTATCTACAGTTCCAGCCCAGCCACCGCCTTTTGTTGTCCATAAGAATGTTTCAGCATCTAAGACTTCGTCAACTCTATCAAAATAATCTGAACTATTAAAGTAGAATTTATAAAAGAATTTCCAGGCTTCAGTTAAGAATAACTCTCCGAGCTCTTCATCTTTAAACTGGTTAGTCTCTTCGTCTTCTTTAGCTACTTCTTTAAGTTTATTTAATCTTTCAGTAGGATTGCCGCTTGTTGCTTTATAGAGTTCAATAAGTCTATGCATAATTGTACCTCGGTTCATTGAAAGTTCAGATATACGCTTAGCCTCAGCTTCACCCACTCTTTTTTTCCATTTCTCTAAACCTGACATATCTTTAGTATTACCTAAAACTGTAGTAACAGAAGGAAGATCTGCGACTAGATTGCCATCATCTTTGACTTGATAGAAACGCATACCGTTTCTTTGTACTCTTTCTATTGTATAATTTTCCAATTTGAGTATATTAGAAGAGAGCAACTAACCAATTCCATGCTTGACTTATAGCATCAGAATTTTTAGTTGCTAATCTTATTAGTAAATAAATAAACCCTCCTAGAACAGTATTCATAAAAAGACCTTTAATAATTCCAATCAGCGATAAAGTATCAAACACTGGCCATAATATCACTAAATAACCTGCACTACCCTTAATTTTTTGAATCTCAGGATAGACAATATCTGCCAAGCCTATCTTAAGCATTTTATCACCATATTTAGAAATTTGTTGTAGAACATAAGCTTGTTGAATTTCACCTGATGCTCCTTGAACTTCTTCTGGTAAATTAACTACACCATAAATTCTACCAAGCCAATCTACTCTAAGATTATGCTCTTTATTTAGACTCTCTTGATATTCATTGGCAGTTTTCTTAAAAATCCACCATATTCTAGATTCTTTCCATAATTCTGGCCAGAATTTAATTGTATTTTTAAACCACATATTTATAACTTTGTAAATTCTTTAATTTCATCTAACTTTTTAAGACCTATCATTTTATCAATAACTTCTCCATCTTCCATATAGACTAGCATGGGAATTGATCTAACACCAAATGCTTGTGACATTTCCGGCTCTTCTTCAATATTAACTTTTATTACTTTAACATCACTAACTTCAGCCTCGTACTTTTCAATCTGTCTCATTAACATTTTACAGGGGCCACACCAATTAGCGTAAAAATCAACCAATATTCTACCGGAATTTAAATCTTCTTTATTCATTATAATTTTATTAAAAGTTCATTGTCTAATAGCCTAACAAAGCTATCATAGTCAATATTAACGCAATGTTGTGTATCATCGGTTGGTAAAGTGCCGTATTTAACAGCCCATTTAGATATCGGCTCAGGCATATAAACACTCTGAATCCTTTTTAAAGCTTCTAGATCTTCTTGTCTAATCCAAATCTCTATTGTCATAACTATATACGTTTATTATGTTATATATCGAATTTAGCTATTGTTTCAAACTAAAAAACCACCCGAAGGTGGTTTAATTTATAAAAATGGAAGGATCGTGTACTAAGGTATACTAGCCTTAGAAGATCGACTTATTGTAATGATTACTGCATACCAATCAACTTTACTATTATTTCAAGTTCTACTCAAGATGGTTAATCTCGTTGTAGTGCCACAACGGCTTTGATTGTACCTTATCCCCTAATAAGACAGGATGTTCGGTCACTTGGGCAAGATTTCCTCTCGGCTGCTTGCAATGCTCTTAGAAAGATTAGTTTAGATATCTTTCCCGATCTACCACCTTCTACTCTGTCAAGTCTTAGCCACGCACTTTTGCAACTAAGCCGGAACTTGTCCGATGTCTGGTGTGCCTTAACCCCTCTTTCCATCAAGGTTTTTTCGGCAATACACTCACATTATCAATGATCAGTATCAAATGTGCCTTCCAATATTTTAAAGAACTTCTCTTGTGGAGAGTGCGAGAGTCGAACTCGCGACCTCCTGCGTGCAAGGCAGGCGCTCTAGCCATCTGAGCTAACCCCCCATCCCAATTATTTTATAGTCTCTATTGGATGACTTTACGTTTAATTAAGCCGTCGCGTTATTCGCCGCACTTACAGCAACTCTTACATCTTGAGCTAAGCCCTTAATGTTTTGCATTGCTTTACGTACTCTTGTACCTGCAGCTTTGTTTCCTTTTTCATTAAATTTTGCAGCGTCCTCTTGGATTGCTACTAATTCTTCTTGGATTTGATCTAATAATTCTTGCATAATTTTCTTTTGTTTTAAATAATATGTTTGTTATATAGCCTTAATTTGATTTGTTTCAATCTTTTTTGCTTTCGCCAATTACCTTTACTGATTTTACATTTTCATCAGATGCTAATATACGATTAGCGTATGCTTCTGTGTTTTTAATATTGGAATAAATTCTCTTTTCTAGGGTTTTATATTCTACTTCAACGTCCCATCCTCCTGGAACAAGACTTTTTGGATTAGTCCTATACTCATCACGTATGTAATATCCGTTATTCATGTTATCTAAATAATTTATTACCTAATTTATAAAAAATAGATTTAATTCCAGTTTCCGGGGCTCCGCCCCATAAAATTCTTTCATCTTCATCCCTACACCAATTATAAAAAGGAGTACTTAAGAATAAGAAATCCCAGTTAGTAACTTGAAGTATTTTTCTATCTGCTCCGTTTGGTAATCTAACCTCAAATGATAATAATGAGTAAGGCACGTAGTTATTTGATACTTCTAATAGAGTAAAACCCCAACATGCATCACCATCGTGTAAATAAATATCTAGTAGATTAATTTTAAGATTCCATTTACGAGTTTTCCACTCAATTTTTTGTAAAATTCTTTTTATCATTTTTTATTGTACTTAGTTCGTATGTTGAATTCTTAGTTTTAAATTTAATATAACCTATTTCTTCTTCTATTATCTCAGTTAATGGTGTTGTTTGCCATGTAAAAAATTTATTAAAAGGTGACATAATAAGAGATCTTCCAACCTTGGGCTTATGGTGTGTGCTTTTAATTCTATCATTATCTCCCCATTCTAGCCACATAATAGCAGAAGATTTCTTTATTAATCCATCTTCTAATCTTAACAGCCTCCATTCTGGATCTATACTAATACCTAACCCCTGCATATATGTAGCAAAGATCTTTGGATCGTTAATTTTATGAGAATAATTTTCTGTTTCGCTATGCATTCTTTTATTTTTCTGTAAATGCGACGTTAGTTATAGCGGTTAAATAATTTTTGTTTCATTAATAATAATTAATAGAAGGGATTCCATCTTCAATAGTAAGATATTCATAAGGGAGTGTATCAATAAAGAAATGATTGTCATCAAATGCAATTCTATTCATGTGAGTGTGGCCAACTATTTGAATAGTGGTATCATTAAGCTGATTTCTTTTTAGAGCATCAGGTCGAATCCACATCGGACCTTCACCATCATAATTACCATACGCCTCCATACCGCTATGATTAAATGACCTCTTATCATAAGACCACAAGTCATTAATTTGTTCTGCAACATTACCGGCTTCTGAGAAATTGGCCTCATACCATTCTTTCGAAACGCCAGCATGTGTAAATAAAAACTTATCTACCTGATATGCTACTTGTAAATGTTCTTTAGTTTCTTTTAAGAGTTCACCAATTTCTGGTGCGTGCCATACATTATATCCACCATATCGACCTCCGCATTCTGACATATAGTGAAAGTCATGATTACCGATCAGCATAGTTACTTTAACACCAGTAGATTCCTTCCATGCAATAATCTCTTTGTAATTATAGATTTGTTCTACATGTGGAATTGAGAATGAATCAAAGTAGTCTCCAATAAATACAAACTCTGTAGCATCAGGATTTAACTCGATAAGTTTCTTCCAACTATCATGCCCATGAATGTCTCCTATTACTACTATTTTGCTCATTTAAATTTCTTTTTAAAAATACTGCATGTGCTCTGATAGACAACCTTATCTTTTGGTTGATTACATTGTTGTATGTAAGCTGGGCCTGAGTGTTTCATCAGTCATCATTTTTTTTCATATGCTTAGCTCTTTTAGCTTCTTGAACTTCTGGAGCCCAAGTTTCTATTAGACCTAAAAGGTCTTCTTCGGTCATATCATATAATAGATTTTTATCTATTGGGATCTTAGCATCCATGAAGATTTCTTCAACCTGTAATATAAGATTTGCTCTAATGTTTAAGCCTTTTAAAACGCTTTTCTCAGCTTTTGTAAGATTGTTTTCTTGTTTTGACATTTTTGTTTATTTAAAAATTTGTTATCGTTAATTACTTTACTAATATAATAAAAAAAATTGATATACTAAAATATTTATCCAACTTTTTCTAACTTATTTTGTTCTGCCCTTACATGTTTACAATGACCCCTTTGAAATGTTGCAGCCGGGCAAGTACAGCTCCACATATTTCTTTCAAATTTAACTTTATATTCTTTACCAGGCTTTGAGCCTTTAACAGTAACTTCATATAAGCTATTCTTAGCAGCCTCTATTGAAGGCTCCTCTTTAACTGGAATAGCATCCATATCAATCTCGATCTGCTCCCTAGTGGTTCCCTGTGGCACCTCATGCCATCCTGGGCAGACAAATGTCTTGTCTATGATATTTACGATTGCAAATACTGTTTTATAGTGTGGATCTGCTGGAATTATAAATTTTTCCATTATAGTTCTTCTATTAATTGATCCATGTCTGATATTGCTAATTCACATTCATGAGCTTCCGAACCGCCCTCTTCAACCTCATCACAAGCCAGAATATAAAGCTCAATAAGTTCTTGTTTTAAGACTGGGTATTTAGTGGTTAATGCTTTTGTATGGATTGATAATTCGTTAAGTGTCATATTATGAAAGGATTGATAAGTTATCTAATTGATTAAGAGATTCCGAGAAGTCTACGCCAGCAATTTGAGTACACATATAAGGTTTATCCCATTTACCAATATGAACCCAAGTATAATAGTCTGGAATCATTCCGTAATCTCCATCTTCAGTGGAAGCTCCTTTGCCTTCATTTAAGATTGGCATAATGATATCCATGATATCTGCAATGGCTGGATTACTTTCATACTCTTCAGTATTTCTATTCCATGTTTCTGCTCTATAGTCGTGATATGGGTTAAGTTGCGAATATTCCGTCCCGAAATTAACTGGACCTCTCATGATTGCAACTTTAATACCGGAATAATGTTCGGTTGTGATTGATAATTTGTACTGCGGAAGTGCAGCTTTAAGTGCTTTTCTTTTAGCTTTAACTTGTTCTTTTGTGATGTAAGGCATATGATTTATGTTTTAGTTTTAATTACAGTACTAATATAATAAAAAAGATTGACATAAAAAAACTTTTTGGCAATTATTTTGCTAAAATCTTAAAATTTTATCTAAAGGATATGTGTTATCTGCGCTTTCATCTCTTTCTGGGTGCCACTGAACTGCCCAAATTTTTAGGTCAGTATCTTCAAATGCTTCTGGGATATAACCGGCGTCAAATGACATGTGAGTCACTTTAAAATTATCTGCAACCCTAGAACACCATTGGTGGTGCCTTGAGTTAACTTCAAACATTGAATCATCCAATGTTTTTATAAAATGAAATTGTGATTTCTTTCCAGAGTGGTCTACATCTTCTGCAAAGTTATCTAACTTATGATAATCCACAATACCTTCGTTTAAATCATCTACAGTTCCACCAAAATATTGATTTAAAATTTGCATACCTCTACAAATCCCAATAATTGGCTGCCCACACTCAATAGCTATTTTTATCCATTGGAATTCTTTTTGATCCCTTTCTGGGTCCTTGCCTATATCTACACCACCACAAAGAAGAAGTGGAGCATCTATTTTTTTATACCTAAGGTCTAGAAATACAGGATCACGACCGTTTGACTGAAGCCAATCAATATAAGTCTGTTTCTCTATAACACCACTTGGTGGTGCAACAAATATTTTCAAAATTAGCTATCTTGATCTGGGTTTGGGGCTATCCATTCAGCATTTAGTAAAATTTGACCAATTTCAGACTTTGTATAAGGTCCTTGCTTAGAAGTTAAGTTTTTAATGCTACTTGGTATGTAATCTTCAATAATAACATCTACTGGTGCTTCATTTTCAATTACCATGCCCATATCATCTATATCTGCTGGATTAGCTCCAGAAGTATAAATCTTTTTAGCTTTCCATTTTACAAAACTTTTTAAACCATCATTAGTGGTCCTAAGGGTTTCTGCAGAAGTTTGAAGTACTTCGGTAAAGTCAATTGTATTAACTTCACTAATATCGAAAACCATATATTGTCTATTTTCCATAATTATTATTTTATTCTTTTTTCTATTCCTTTAAAGTTTAATGCCACTTCTTCTAGTGTTAACTGTCTATTATATTGCCTAGCAATAGCAAGATCTAGTTCGCTAAATGTTCCCCATCTTGTATCGTATGCAAATCTTGTACCTGCCCAGCTTCTATTTATTTGAGAAGCTTGCACATTCATTTGGCTATCTTTTGCACCATTGACATACATTGTAAGGCTATCGTTAGTTCCATTTCCAACTATAACCCAGTGATACCAAGTATCTGCTTGGAATCTAGTATTAGTTCGCATACTTTCATTATATCTAGAATCATCAAAAACCATTAGTCCTTGTGAACCACTACCATTATCCGGTGTTAAGTACATTACTAGATCATTTCCGTTTTCACCGCCCCATATATGTCCATTTTTACCATATTCACCTACTGGAAGTGTTCTCATTTTAAATAAAAGTTCAAATGTAAAATCAGTTCCATTTGAAGTATTAAAACTATATTCTGTATCAAATGTTGCATAATCATCAACCCCATCAAATGACAAGTATCTAAATGGTCCTGCTTCACTGTTTGTTGTAATAAGCTGAGGTCCATTTCTTAATGTCAATCCATGATTATAAATACTAGTACCTTTTGCCGTAGCAACATGTTCTCTTTCATAATCTAACACGCGAGTAAAAGGAGTAGGTTCTCCAACTTCTATCTGAACATTTTGAATATGCATTTCTACAGGATCTCCAACTTTACCATTATTAATCCAAAGAGTAAAACCAATACGTTCCCTTACATCATCTACAGTTCCAGTCCATGTAACTACTTGTTCTGTATTATTATAAATTACAACTTTACGATCTGCTGGTGCATAGCCTAAATAGCCATTGCCATCATTTCTAGTCATTCCGGTTTGTAGCCATGCAAATGTACCGTTATGTTCTAAAACTCTTTTAAATCTAATAGTAATAGAAACAGTTTCGCCCACATTAACCATAGATCCAATTGGCCATAACCAACTTCTCCAACCAGCTCCAGTATTACCAGTAGGTGTATGAAAATTACTTACATTACATACAAAGGTATCATCCCCCTCTGTATAGGTATAGCCACCAGACCAACCAGTTTGTTGTGGCGTTGATGTTGCTAAATTTACTGCAGGTATATGATCTCTTATTATAGCTTCTTCTTGAAAATCTAAATTTACTACTAAGCCGTCGGTTGTAAAAGAACTATGGTTATGATAGCCTAATATTAAAACATCATCATCCTCTTGTGCCGCTTGTAAAAGCTTATTATAGTGCATTTGGTGGTCCATGTCATAATATTGCTGTAGATAAGCCTCTAGCTCTTCACTGCCATTTGCTTGAAAAACTTTATGAGGTGTATAAATATTAAAATAACCCTCATGTTCGTAAGCGTCTGTTCCTGCATAAATTCCAGTTTCTTCACTTGGGCCACCACCAGAACCTTCATTACTATAATATATAGTCCAATTACCTTTATATGTGCAATCAGTCCTACCTTCAGTTTCGGCTCTTCCGGGGTTATATTTTACCTTGTTTATCATTTAAATACTCTTTTTTTATATACTAAATCTGCTTCTAAAAGCATTAAAATTATCTTTTACATTAGTTGCACTAAATGCTGTTTTGTTAATTTGAGCACATGCAATATCTCCGGCGAACTTAGCACCCCAAGAACCACCTAATACATCTATTCTATTATTAGAACTTAAACCGCTCTCTATTGTTTTATCAAAAACTCCATCAACATATAAATCCATAGTTGCTTCAGTCATTCCACCATTATTGTGGTTTACCCATGTTAAATGGTGCCACTCACCATCTGCAACTGGAATTGTACCAACTCCTGTTAACCATCCAGAATTATAATGTGAATAACCAATAACTCCACCATGTATTTTTAGATTAGAATAAACTGGGCCACTGGCTGAATTAGATAGAATTGGTTGACCTGCAATACCAGAACCAGCATTGGTAGTTCTTATCCAAGCAGAAGCTGTCCAGTCCACATTACCATTTAAGTAAATTGTTCCAGGGCTTCCGTCTAATAAGATATGGTCATCGCTACCATCAAACCTCCAATGTCCACCAAATTCATTATGGTATTCAACACCATTCACTAGCGTACCGTTTGCACTCTCTTCATTTCCAATTGGTAAGTCATTCTTAGCTAAGTTAAAAGCTCTTTCAGGCTGCTCCGGATCAAATGAAACTAGATTACCAGCATCCCATAAATGAGATAATTTTTCAGAAATTATAGATCCTCCAAAATAGTTTTGTTCTGACTCAGCATCTGTTAGTCGCTTATCATAAACCATGATTTTAGCAACAGTACCATTCATATTCCAACTAGAACCATATCCAAACCAATTCA
>Ga0209137_1002302_pt1 | contig 16959 bp, 15 predicted proteins | sample SaaInl5LU_22_DNA_FD_184642 | JGI IMG/M metagenome (GOLD analysis project Ga0209137, IMG submission 184642) | Marine microbial communities from expanding oxygen minimum zones in the Saanich Inlet - ESP_105LU_22_DNA (SPAdes) (version 2) | ecosystem: Environmental > Aquatic > Marine > Intertidal... | reverse complement strand
CCTCAGTTAATAATGTTTTCTTAACCCTGTCAGATCTTTATTGGCTACTGCACTTAAACTCGCTGTAGCCTCAGGCGGAGCGTCCGAAAACGAGACAAAAATCCCGTACCAGTGAGACAGAGGCGCGCAATAATACACAAGTGACCCTCTATACGCCACTCTTTTGTGCAAATAATCACCACCGGCGCGAGGTCAAACAGATCTTAGAGCCAACCACGTTCGGCAAACGAGACAGTAACGCCAGCGCCCAGCACCAGATGATCTAGGGTGCGGATATCCACAAGTGCCAACGCCTGCTGAATCCGTTCGGTGATCTGTCGATCGGCCAATGAGGGCTCTGCAACGCCCGAGGGGTGGTTGTGCGCCAATATCACTGCGGCGGCACCCTGCTGCAAAGCAGCCCTCACTACTTCACGCGGGTAAACCGCCGCCGCATTGAGCGTTCCACTAAAAAGCACCTCCCAATGCAGAGCACGATGCTGAGTATCCAAGAAAAGCACACCAAAGTGCTCACGCGGGGAGCGCGCGATCTGAAGCTGCAGGAACTGCTGCACCTGCTCCGGGTTTGAGAGCGCGTTACCACGCAATAGCGGCTGACTGATTACACGTCGACCGAGCTCCAGTGCCGCCTGCAGCAATACATAGCGAGCACTACCCGCACCATTGAGATGGCAGAAGCTTTTTTTGTCTAACGCTAACAGTCCTGCTAGGTCTTGATGGTTGGCCAACCAGCTTCGCGCCAGCTCAACTGCATTCTGTCCGGGTAGCCCCTGCCCGATAAAGAGTGCCAGCAGTTCGGCATCACTGAGTGCCGCAGCGCCCTGGGCCAATAGCCGTTCACGTGGCCGTTCGGCGGCCGGCCAGTTCTGAATCTTCATATCTGCACCTCCTTGTGCACGCTTCTAGATTGCTTGGTTTTCAGTATAGGTGCTATTCTCCACCTCCTAACCAATTCAGCTATGACTGGGCTTTCGGGGTATGCATAGACTTACTAACCGCAATATTTTGCTTGGAATCACGGGTGGAATCGCTGCCTATAAGAGTGCGGAACTGACGCGTGCACTCGTCGGCGCCGGCGCTAATGTGCGCATCGTACTTACTGCGGCGGGCGCTGAGTTCATCACGCCGCTGACGCTGCAGGCGCTCTCTGGCAACCCGGTGCATCAGAGCCTTCTGGACCCCGAAGCTGAGCAGGGAATGGGCCACATTGAACTGGCTCGCTGGGCCGACCTGATTCTGATAGCCCCGGCCAGTGCCGATTTTATGGCACGCCTCAGCCACGGCATGGCTAATGATCTGTTAACAACGCTCTGTCTGGCGAGCGATGCACCGATCTGTATTGCTCCAGCCATGAATCAAGCGATGTGGCGCGACCCGCGTACGCAAGAGAATGCACAGCGTCTATCGGCTCAGGGTGTGCAGCTCTGGGGACCCGGTGCGGGTGAACAGGCGTGCGGCGATGTAGGGCCTGGACGCATGCTGGAGCCTGCTGAGCTCGCCCAACTTACCGCTGAAGCCTTCGGGAAACCGCATCTAAATGGCGTGCGTGTCTGCATTACAGCGGGGCCGACTCGCGAGGCGCTCGATCCTGTGCGCTACATCTCAAATCACAGCTCCGGCAAGATGGGTTACGCCCTAGCGTCGGCAGCTGCCAAAGCCGGCGCTGAAGTTATTCTAATCTCTGGCCCAGTCAGCTTAGAGACTCCGGCAGGTGTACAGCGCATCAACGTAGAGTCTGCTGAACAGATGCTGGTAGCCGCTCTCGAAGTCGCGCCCTCCGCTGACATCTTTATTGGTGCGGCTGCGGTGGCCGATTACCGACCAGTAGCTGTAGCCGATCAGAAGATTAAGAAGGGGCAAGAGGAGCTTATGGAACTGCGTCTGGTTAAAAACCCAGACATTATCGCGAGCGTCTCGGCATTGCCTAACCGACCTTTTACCGTCGGCTTCGCAGCAGAGACTGAGAACGTGCTTAGTTATGCACGCTCAAAGCTAGAGCAAAAAAGCTTAGACCTGGTAATCGCCAACGATGTCTCTCAGAGCGGCATCGGTTTTAACGCTGATGATAACGAGGTCACACTCGTCAGTACTGCGGGTGATTTCAAGCTCCCACGAGACAGTAAACACTCACTTGCGCAGACATTGATCGAACAGATTGCCGAACTGATGGGCGCCAATGAGCACTGACTTTCGCCAGCCCCTACAGGCAATAGACCGGGAGATAGTCCGTGCCTACGACTTCCGCGGTCGAGTCGCTACCCAGTTAACCGCTCAGACGGTTTACTGGCTCGGTCGCGCTTATGCCCATCAACTCAGAGGGTTAAATGACGCTCAAGTGTGCGTCGGCGCCGATGGCCGCAATTCCGGCCCTGAACTCAAACAAGCCTTGGTTGCAGGGCTACGCGAAGGTGGCGCAGATGTACTCGACTGCGGCTTCTGCGCCACGCCAGTGGTCTACTTTGCCGCAGCACAGCAAGAGACTATGAACGCCATTGTGCTGACCGCGAGTCACAACCCCAGCGATCAGAACGGTTTAAAACTGATTCTTAACAACCGCGCCCTACTGGATGATGAGATTAGCGAGCTCGCCACCCTTGGCTGCAGCGACGAGTTGCACTCAGGTGCCGGCAAACTACGTGAGCAGACGCAGAACGCCTCTTACGTGCACGCCATTGCTCAGCGCTTTGACCTTAAACCGGGGATGAAGGTAGTCATCGATTGCGGCAATGGTATTGGCGGCCCAGTCACGGAGATGCTATTCAAGCGCCTCAACACCCGCCTGAGCCTGCTGTTTGCCGATGTGGACGGAGACTTCCCTAACCACTCACCAGACCCCTGCATTGCCAGCAACCTGCTGGAACTTCAGCGTACAGTCGTAAAGCAGAAAGCAGACATCGGATTTGCGCTCGACGGCGACGCAGATCGCGTGGTCGCAATTAGCGCTAGCGGTCGTATCTTGGTGCCCGACCAACTTCTTATGTTGCTGGCGAGCGATATCCTTGAACAAGAGCAGGGCTTGGTGCTGATGGATGCAAAGTGCAGCTCCCTAGTACGCTCTGAGATTGAATCTAAAGGCGGTGTCATACAGATTGGCCGTACCGGCCACTCTCCGATGAAGCGCCTTATGCAGGCGAGCGGCGCACTCTGTGGCGGTGAGCTGAGTGCCCACTACTACTTTGCCGACTGGTACGGCTTTGATGATGGCTTGTACACTGCGGTACGCCTGCTAGAGCTACTGCAACGCAAGGGTCAAACACTGGACCAGCTGATTGATTCTCTTCCTCAACGTCTCAGCACGCCGGAGATGCGCATTGAAGTTGCCGATGAACGCAAATTTGACATTGTGCGCCAGCTTGAGAGTACTGAATTCGGGGCCCGCGAACTGATCAGCATCGATGGATTACGTGTTGAATTCGGGGATGGCTGGGGGCTTGTGCGCGCGTCCAACACCGAACCGGCATTGGCGGTGCGTTTCGAAGCGGACAGCCGCGAGAGAATAAACGAGATAATTACGATATTTAACCGAAATTTAGCTCAGATAGGCGCAAATGAATGCGCGATCGAGCTTTTTAACTGACAACTCAGGAGGCAGACATGCCACTCAACCGCGATCAAGCGATCTCCACAGCAAATGTCCTCTCAGAGGCGATGCCCTACATCCAACGTTTTGTTGGCAAGACGCTGGTGATTAAGTACGGCGGTAATGCAATGACTGACGACAAGCTCAAAGAGAGCTTTGCACGCGACATCGTCATGCTGAAACTGATCGGCTTAAACCCTATTGTTGTCCACGGTGGTGGCCCACAGATCGGTGAACTTCTGGAACAGCTAAAAATCGAGTCGCACTTCGTTAACGGCATGCGCGTAACCGACTCTAAAACCATGGATGTGGTTGAGATGGTGCTTGGTGGCGCGGTAAACAAAGAGATTGTCGGCCTGATCAATTCTGCCGGCGGTAAAGCAATCGGCCTGACTGGTAAAGATGGTGACCTGCTGCGCGCACGCAAACTGGTGGTGAAGCATAAAACACCGGAGATGGCAGCATCTGAAATTATTGATATCGGTCATGTCGGCGAAGTTGAGCGCGTCAACGTGAAGGTACTAGAGATGCTAGTAGCGTCCGATTTCATTCCAGTCATTGCCCCGATCGGTGTCGGCGAAGATGGTGCTTCTTACAACATCAACGCCGACCTGGTTGCTGGCAAAGTTGCCGAGGTACTGCAGGCTGAAAAGCTAATTCTGCTGACCAATATCGCCGGCCTCATGGACAAGGACGGTAAAGTACTGACTGGCCTCTCTCCTAAACAGGTCGATGAGCTAATTGAAGACGGTACGATCTACGGCGGTATGCTGCCAAAAATCGACTGTGCACTGAGCGCGGTTAAGTCAGGCGTGACCTCGGCACACATTATCGATGGCCGTGTTGAGCACTCCTGCATGCTAGAGATCTTCACAGATGAGGGTGTGGGTACACTGATCACTAACAAGAACTTAAAGGTTGGAGCATGACCGAACTAAAAGTCTCGCGCCGCGAGCAGATTTTGCAGGCACTGGCGGGCATGCTGGAGAGTAACCCCGGCCAGCGCATCACGACTGCCGCACTAGCAAAAGAGGTAGGTGTCTCCGAGGCGGCACTCTATCGTCACTTCCCCAGCAAAGCACGCATGTTTGAAGGGCTGATCGACTTTATCGAAGAGACGATCTTCACGCGCGTTAAACTGATTGTTCAATCCGATGCCGGGGCCGCACGCCAGTGCGAACAGATGATGACCCTGCTACTGGCATTTGTTGAGAAGAACCCTGGTATGGCTCGTATTCTCGCGGGCGATGCGCTCGCTGGTGAAACCGAACGCCTGCGCACGCAAGTTAATCAACTGTTCGAACGGCTCGAAACGCAGATCAAACAAGTCCTGCGCGAAGCGGAGATGCGCGATGGTTCACGCACGGAGATTCCAGCCGGTTCCGCGGCCAACCTGATCATTGCGACGGCTGAAGGACGCATCCGTCAATACGTGCGCACGGATTTCCGTCGCCGCCCAACAGAGTTCTGGCCGGAGCAGTGGACACGGTTAGCCCAAGGGCTGTTCCGAACGAAGAGCGTATAAGTGCAGACTGGACATTTCGATAATCGGCGTTGGGCTTTTGTAGGCGCTGTTTTTGCGCTGATGCTAGCGGCATCGAACCTGCGCGGCGGCCTAGTAGTTATTGGGCCCATCGTCGCCGACATGCGTGCTGACCTCGGCGTTAGTGCTTCGGCATTCGGCATGTTGATGACGTTACCGCTGATATGCTTCGGTTTAATTTCGCTGCTTGTGCCCTCGCTCGCCCGCAGAATAGAACCTCTAAAAGTGGTACTTGGGGCGACCCTGCTGATCGCTGCGGGCGCAGCACTGAGACTACTGATCAACTTCCCGATTATGCTGCTTGGCACCCTGTTAATGGGTACCGGTATCGCTGTCCTGAACGTATTGATCCCTGGACTGGTGAAGGGGCTCTTCCCGAAGCAGAGCGGTTCGCTGACGGGCCTCTACACCGTCGTTCTAACAATGGGTGCCACACTGAGTATTGTCAGTGCCATTCCGATGCGCGACTACTTTGGTAGCTGGCAGGCTCCTATGGTTGTGTGGGCTCTGCTCCCGTTGCTCGCAGCGGTGGTTTGGTTACCTATGTTGCGGGTCCGCTTCACCCCACAAAACATGCCGACACCGAGCGCGAGTGTCTGGCGACTCCCTAAAGCCTGGGCACTGACTGCCTTTATGGGACTGCAGTCCTCGGTCTTCTATGTTTTAGCGACCTGGTTACCGCGTCTTCTGATGGATAGTGGTTACACTGATGTCTATGCAGGTTCTCTAACCTCACTGCTAGCACTCGTTGGTCTGCCTGCGGCTTTTATAATTCCAGTATTAGCCTCGCGTATGCAGTCGCAACGCGGCCTAATTCTAATGATTCTAATCACTGGGTTGGCCGGCATGTTTGGCTTGCTACTGATGCCAGAGAAATTTGCTGAGCTGTGGGTATCGTTGCTAGGTATTTACGGTGGTAGTTCGTTGAGTATGGCGCTGGTGCTGTTCGCGATCAAAACTCACGATATGCGCCAAGCTACGGCGCTATCGGCAATGGTACAGGGTTTGGGATATCTGGGAGCCAGTGTCACACCAAGCTTGGTGGGTGCTATCTACGACTTCAGCCACGAGTGGACGCTTGTGGTCTGGGGAATCATTGCCGTTATAACGCTACAGAACCTTGCCGGCTGGATTGTCTGCGCGCCGGGTAAGATTGACGAGTAGATGTAAAAGCTGATGTAGGGGCGCTGTACGCCAAGCGTATTGCGCGACCCATAGCGACCCAATCGATAAGGGAGCGATATCGCGAAATAGCGCTGCGCGCTACATCACTCCTACCTTTTGCTGACGATATTCAAGGCTTTCAGTAGGGTGTAGGCCTGGTAAAGTTGGAAATCTTCGCCGTTCAGCTCTTCGGCAACCGGTTTGCTCTCGTCACCATTTTCCAGATGACCGGTTAGATCGCGTTCGCGCACGATATCCACCTCGGGTGTATCCGCATCCGTCAACGAGCGCCGCTCGACAACCACATCCGGTACTATCCCCTGCGCCTGAATAGAGCGACCTGAGGGGGTGAAGTACCGGGCGGTGGTAATCTTAACTCCACGATCCTCAGAAAGCGGTAAGATCGTCTGCACAGACCCTTTGCCGAAGCTCTGGGTACCCAAAATTACCGCCCGCTGTTGATCTTGCAGTGCACCGGCCACAATCTCTGAAGCCGAGGCTGAACCGCCATTGATCAACACGATAACCGGTGTCTCCATCGGCACTGCGGTATCAGCATTGGCATCAAAACTCAGTTCTGAACGCTCCAGACGCCCCTCGGTGTAGACAATTCGCCCCTCATTTAGAAACGCATCAGAGACATCGACCGCCGCCTGAAGCACGCCACCGGGATTGTTTCGCAGATCCACAACCAACCCTTTTAGCGGCTGAGCTTCACTGACTTTCGCAATTGCGCTGTTGAGCTCTTCACCGGTATTAGCTTGGAACTGGCTGATGCGCACATAACCGTATCCATCTGCCAGCAGACGACTCTTCACGCTTGAGGATTTGATCGCCGCACGCTCAATCTCCACCTCAAAAGGTGCATCAGCAGAGTCACGCATAATCGATAGACGCACGCTGGTTCCAATCTCACCGCGCAGTCGGTCTACAGCTTCGCTCAAGCCCATGCCTTGTACTGGGGTATCATCAATCTTGATGATCAGATCGCCCGACTGAAGGCCTGCTCGCGAAGCCGGAGTATCATCAATCGGTGAGATAACGTGGATGAATCCATCCTTCATACCCACCTCTATCCCCAAGCCGCCGAAACGCCCAGAGGTACTCTCCTGCAAACTGCCAAAGTCATCGGGGGCCAGGTAGGAGGAGTGAGGGTCGAGGCCTGCAACCATCCCGCGAATGGCATCCTCTAGAAGCTGCTCATCCGTCACCGGCTCAACGTAGGCACTCTTGATGCGACCAAACACCTCAGCAAACATGCGCAGCTCTTCAAGTGGCAGCTGCTCTGACTCCTCCGCCATAACTGGCACTGCAGGGGTGCTTAGAGCCAGCGTTGTTGCCAGCATCAGTGAACAGAGTTTGAACATGCTTACCTCGCTATGATCGCTTAAGCCATTTCATCGGGTCGACACTTTGGGCATTGTGTCGGATCGAGAAGTAGAGGGCCGGTTGGGCGTAACCACCACTGTTTCCAGACACTGCAATGGCGTCTCCAGCGCCAACCCAATCCCCTGTCTGGCGCATCAGAGATTGATTCTGGCCGTACAGACTCATGTAGCCCTGGCCGTGGTCAACGATAATTAGGAGCCCGTAACCCCTTAACCACTCCGAGAATACCACGCGGCCTGGGTGGATGGCATAAACGGTTTTACCGGCATCCACCGCCAACACCACCCCATCTCTGCTGCGCTCTGATCCAAAGCGCTGCAGAACCTTACCCTGCACGGGCCAAGGTAACTTGCCTCGGCTCTTATCAAAGGGGGCAGAGCCCGACTCTAGCGCCATCAGATCGACTGATCGATTGATATCCTCGAGTAGCTTCTGCAGTCGCGCGACGTCTGCGTTGAGTTCAGCCACGCGACCTTTTTTCTTATCGATTGAACTGTTGATACGGGCCAGTGTTTTAACCCGTTTAATCTTAGCCGTCTCAACTGCTTGTTTTTGCTTAGCTAAGAGCTCACCCTCAGCCCGCAGTTCAGCCTCGTTTGCATCAATATCAGCGTTCGTTGTCGCCAGTGCATCCAGTTGCGCGTTAAAAGCATCGGCTTGGTGTTTGACCGCTGAACTAATCCCCTCGTAGTAGCGCATCATGCGGTCAAGATCGGCAGGAGAGCGGTTGGATAGGAGCAACTTAAGACGAGGCTGCTGCCCCTGCTGATACTGCTCTAATAGCAGTTGCTGTAGCCGTTCACGACTCTGACCGATCTTAGTTTGTAATTGCGCGCGACGAGCAGTGAGATCACCCGCACGACTGTTCAGTGCTTTGATGCGCAACTGCAGGTCTTGCTGCTGCAACGTAAGATCGGCGATCTCTTTGTCGTTAGCACGCAGCTGGCGTTGCAGCGATTCGCGATCACCCAACTCTGCATCGATCTGCTTTTCTAGCTTGGCGATCTGCTGTTTGAGCTGCTCGAGTTCAGCGCCAGTTTCAGACGCAGTCTGCGCTGCTGCTGGCCAGATCAAGCTAGCCAACAGCAGCACAGCAACTCGAAGATTCAACTTAGATATCCGCCAGAGGTTGGCCAGTCATCTCTTCAGGCTGAGGCAGTTCCATCAGCTTCAGTAGTGTCGGAGCCAGGTCACATAGAGCCCCATCACGCAGCTTTAACGAAGCGTTGCGAGGGCCATCATAAACGAGCGCTACCGGCCAGGTGGTGTGTGAGGTGTGCGGCTGGCCCGAATTCGGGTCCACCATCAGCTCAACGTTGCCGTGGTCAGCGGTGATCAGTGTCTCACCACCAACTTCTGCCATCGCCGCCAGTACTTTTTCAAGCGCTGCGTCAACCGCTTCACAGGCCTTCACTGCGGCATCAAACTTACCGGTGTGACCAACCATATCGCCGTTAGCGAAGTTCGAAACGATTAGGTCGTACTTACCACTGCGAATCGCTTCGCAGAGCTTGTCCGACACCTCCGGTAGGCTCATTTCAGGCTGCAGATCGTAGGTTGCCACGTCCGGAGAAGGCACCAAAATACGATCCTCTCCGGGGTATACAGCCTCTGCACCGCCATTGAAAAAGAAGGTGACATGAGCGTACTTCTCGGTTTCTGAGATACGCAGCTGTGTGCGGCCTATGGAGGACAGATAAGCACCCAGATCATTAGAGATGCTCTCTGGTGGGTAGGCGCAAGAGGCTGGGATATCCGCAGCATACTCAGTCAGCATCACAAAGTCGGCAAGCTTAGGCCTAGCCGCCCGTGCAAACCCGTCAAAGCTCTCACCTTCAACAAAACAGCGGGTGATCTCGCGCGCGCGGTCTGGACGGAAGTTTGCGCAGATCAGCGCATCGCCATCGGCAACTACACCCTTAGGCTGACCTGCTGCATCGGTGATAACCGTTGCAGCGACAAACTCATCGTTCTCATCGCGGGCATAGGCCGCGGCCAGCGCCTCTTCGGCCGAGTTTGCCGTCTGCTGGCCCTGACCCAGCGTCATCGCATCGTACGCCTGCTGCACACGATCCCAGCGGTTATCGCGGTCCATAGCAAAGTAACGGCCGACAACCGTTGCAACTGCACCCGTACCCAACTCAGCGAATTTCGCATCGGCCGCTTTCAATGAAGCCTCAGCAGAGCGTGGCGGCATATCACGGCCATCAAGGATGGCATGCAGATAGACAGCTTTGGCACCACGTTTTACTGCCATCTCTGCCAGCGCAAAGATATGATCTTCATGGCTGTGCACTCCGCCCGGTGACAGCAGACCCAGCAGATGCACGGCGCGACCGTTAGTAATCGCCGCATCCATCGCGTTACAGAGCACGCTATTCTCAAAGAAGTCACCATCCTCAATCGCTTTGGTGATACGCGTGAGGTTTTGGTAGACCGTGCGGCCTGCGCCAATATTCATATGTCCAACTTCAGAGTTGCCCATCTGACCATCGGGCAGGCCTACGGCCATGCCGGAGGTCTGGATACGCGAATTGGGGTTAGCACTTAACAGGCGGTCCCACACAGGGGTGTTAGCGGCAGCGACGGCAGAGGATTCAGTCGCCTCTACACCATAGCCATCAAGAATAATCAGCGCTTTTGTCTGTTTTGGTGTGGTCATTTGCTCTCTTCTCAGCATCTAAGACTTAAGTTGTGTGAATTTTACCGATTCTGCCGCCGCAAGGCCACGCGCTGGCGGCTTAATTTGGCTCAAACTCTTATACCGAGGCGCCGGTCAGGGTATACTTCTGCCCCATAATTTTTTGTACAGATGGATGCTCCATGGAAAACATCTTCGATTTTATCGGCAATAACCCTCTGTTAGTGCTCGCTTGGGTCTTTACCCTAATGATGCTGATCTTTACTGAGCGTCAGAAGAGCGGTAAATCGGCCTCTCCAGCAGAGGCGACGCGCATGATCAATAAAGAGGATGCGGTGGTTATTGATATCCGAGCGAAGAAAGAGTTTGGCGCAGGCCATATCGCTAACTCAATCAATATGCCGTTGGCAGATATAGACCGTCGCATGAGCGAGCTTAACGCTCACAAGGAGAAGCCGATCATTGTGGTCTGCAATATGGGCCAGACTGCCGGCACGGCCTGTCGCAAACTCAAGGCTGCTGGTTTTAACCCAGTGCGTCTATCTGGCGGCATAACTGAATGGCGTGGGCAGAATATGCCTGTCGTCTCGAAGTAAGGGCAGCCCCATGAATATCGATCTCTACTCATCACGCTGGTGCGGTTTTTGTATGCGGGCAAAGATGCTGCTCGACTCCAAAGGGGTTGAGTACAATGAGATTGATGTCGACCAAGATTCCGCTCTGCGCGCTCAGATGATGCAGCGCAGTGGCCGACGAACCGTCCCACAGATATTTATCGATGAGGTACATGTGGGCGGATGTGACGACCTCTACGCGTTAGAGCGTAGCGGTCAACTTGATGAATTGCTGGCGAAGAACAGCAACGACAATAACTAAGATAAGTTTTAGGAACGAACAATGTCAGAAGAAGCACAGGCTCCACAGCCACAGTTTGGTATGAAGCGCATCTACCTTAAAGATGCATCACTCGAGTGCCCGGGCGCACCTGCAATTTTCAACCAGCAGTGGGCTCCGGCTGTTAACCTCGAAGTTAACACCAAGAACGCGCAGTTGGATGAGAACCACTACGAGGTCACTCTGGTTCTGACAGTCAACGTTAAAGTGGGTGAAGAGACCGCATTCCTGATCGAGGTTCACCAGGCGGCAATCTTTATGATCTCAGGCTTCGAGCCTGCACAGATGCACCACACTCTGGGCGCTTACTGTCCAAACCTACTGTTCCCGTATGCACGTGAAGCAGTCGACAACCTGGCAGTTAAAGCGAGCTTCCCAGCTCTGATGCTGCAGCAGGTTAACTTTGACGCACTCTACCAGCAGAAGCTGCAGCAGCTGATGGAGCAGCACAAAGCGGAACAGGGCGAAGGCGAAAACGCTGAAGCCGCCGCTGAGTAATTGAGCGGAAAGCAAAAGAGGCCCGGCACTGTCCGGGCTTTTTTGTGTGTGCAGTTCGTTTAACGGTAATACGCAAAGGGCTTATTTCGCGAAATAGCGCTGTGCGCTACATCGCTCTTACAAATCGTAGGTTTCGCCGGTATTTGAGTCGCGTTTGGCCCAACGACGGCGAGAAGCGATGTAGTGCGAATTAAACTTCTGATAGTAGGTCTCTAATGCATCACCTGCGCTATCTTCACCCAATTGATGCAGCAGCGCTGCGGCAACTTCGGCCGTACACAACTGACCTTCATGAATCGCCTTACGCAAAGCATAGGTAGAGCTGCGCACCTGATCTAAACTGATCACCGGTAGATTCTGCAGGTAGGTCGAGAGACGGAACATCCGCCGCGCCTGTCGCCAGGTACCATCAAGTAAAATTAGCAGCGGCTTACCCGCCTGCTCTGCCGCAAAAGGCGTTTTGATCATCCGTTCGCGATAACCATCCCCTGGTGGAAATACCAGTATCGGTTGATATGCAGGATCCTCCAACAGCCTTTCCAGCGGCTCTCCAGGGTCAGAGCGGGACACCCACTGAATAACATGCGTATTGGCGATCGTTGCTTCAATTAAACGCCCGGTATTGGTGGGCTTGTAGGTCTCATTGCGGTGCATCAATACAACAAACTCGACCTCTGCGCTTACCTGATTGCGAAACTCACAGATACAGCTCTGCTGTGGAAGATGACAACTCACGCAACGAATCACACCCGCTCCGCGAGCAAGGTAGGGTCGGCGAGGTGGGTTCTCTTGTTGGGGCATAAAGGTGACAGAGCAAACTCAGATTCTAGGGGACCGGTAGTTTAGCTAAATTTGTTACAAATAACTGTAACAAGCTTCTTATCTGTCACGACTGCCTATTTGACGCTCGTTGGGCCTCTACTAAAGTTACAAAACCCTAAAAAAAGCGAAGATATAAACCGGTCGCTCCCTGAATTGAGGCCCTAATGTCTGCTAAACCCAAACCTGAAAAGCAACATCTGTTAAGTCGCGAGGAACTCTTTGCTCATCTGGCGAAGACTCAGGCGCTCAGTCATGTAGGGAGTTGGGAACTCGACCTAGTAGAAGATTCGCTTTGGTGGTCATTGGAAGTCTATAAAATCTTTGAGCTCGATCCACTGACTTCACCCGCCTCATACGAATCTTTCTTGGCAGTGATCCATCCTCAAGATCGCGAACTGCTTAACCAGGCCTTTACTGAATCGGTTGAAGAGCGGCGTCCTTACGGCCTCACCCATCGCTTGTTGTTGCCGGACGGGCGAATCAAATATGTTCACGAGAGCGGTATGACAGCCTATGCAAACGACGGTACACCGCTACGGACCGTTGGTACCGTCCAAGACGTAACAGAGGTTGTAGCGGCTAGCGCTCAACTTGAAGCCAAAGAGAGCCGCCTCAGCTCAATTTTGAACGCACTACCCTACGGGATACAGGAAAATGACCTAGAGGGAACAATAACCTTCAGTAACAAAGCACATCGCAACATACTCGGCTATGCCAAAGGCGAGTTAATAGGGCGCAAAATATGGGACTTCAGCGTGACTGACCAAGACAGGGCAGATACGCGAGACTACCTGACCCACATCATCGCCGATCGACCCACCCCCTCACCCATTATCGCAAATAATCTAACCAAGACAGGCGAAGCGATATGGGTACGTATTGATTGGAGTTATCGCTACAACGCCGAGGGGGAGTTACTGGGACTGACCTCAATCGTGACCGATATCACAGGACAGAAAAACATAGAGACTCGCCTTGCAGATACCGAATTTGAGTGGACGGAGGCGATAAACCAAGCTGAGCAGCAGATCCTGATTCTCGATGCAGATTCTCGTGTTCGCAGGGCGAATCGGGCTTTCTATAGCTATTTTGGCCTTACCCAGCCCCAAGCCTGCTGCCAAAAACTTAGGGACCTGCCTGAACTAGCGAAAAGCGACGTGCAACCGCTGATCGAGCGTCTTGGGGAGCTGGTCTCAGACGGAGACAGTGTTATACAAGCCAGTGGTCGCGGCGAGGAGTTCGAGCTTCAATGCAAAACACTGCAGAACGAAGCTCACAATAAACGGGGTTATTTAATCACCCTAACCGATATTACGGATCTGCAGCGACTCAATAGACGCATCGAACTCTTTGCCGAGATATTTGAGAATACGGCAGAGGGGATCATGCTGACCGACGCCAACAAGCGCATCGTGCAGGTCAACGATGCTTTCCGCCAGATTACCGGTTTCTCACAACAGGATGCCATGGGCAAAACGCCTGCGATTCTCTCATCCGGGCGCCATACAATCGATTTCTACAAAGAGATGTGGAAAACCATCAAAGAGAGCGGCCGATGGTCCGGCGAAATCTGGAACCGTAAAAAAAACGGAGCGGTTTTCCCCGAACTTCTGACTATAAACAGTCTTAAGAGCGAGCAGGGCGAGGTGACTCACTACGTCGGCATCTTTTCCGACATCTCGAAGCTAAAAAGCTCACAAGAGAAGTTGAAGCACCTTACCCACTACGATGCGCTTACAGACCTGCCAAATAGAGCCCTTCTGGTTGAGCGCGTTGAGCAGGCAATCCGCCACGCCAACCGTACCAGCAATCGGGTCGCTCTAGTGATGTTGGACTTGGACCGTTTTAAACATATCAACGAGAGCTACGGCCATACGGTTGGCGATAAATTAATTGCGGACGTGGCAAATAACCTGCGCCACGTAGCTCGCGATGACGATACACTCGCGAGAGTTGGCGGTGACGAGTTTGTTCTGCTATTCGAGGATATCGAAGATATCGCTAAACTTGGCTTCTTGACCGAGAGAATTCAACGAGCGCTAGCTGCCCCGATCGAGCTGCCAGACCAGATCGTTAATATGACGGCGAGCATGGGAATCTGTGTCTACCCCGAGGATGGAGCCAATGCCTCTGAACTGATGCGCAACGCTGACGCCGCAATGTTCCACGCAAAAGCCCAGGGCCGCAACACCTATCAGTTCTACACAGAGGAGATGACACGCAAAGCATTCGAAGTCTTACTCCTCGAAAATGACCTACGTCAGGCAATAGAGCGAGAAGAGTTGGTTCTCTACTACCAACCCCAGATCAATATGAAGCGCGGGGAAGTTATCGGCGCTGAAGCCCTTATACGCTGGAATCACAAAGTCCTCGGCACTGTATCCCCAGCGCGCTTCATCCCTATCGCAGAGGAGTCAGGATTAATCGTTGAGATCGGTGACTGGGTTTTAGAGGAGGGTTGCAGACAGATGAGTAGCTGGCAGCAATCGGGTCTCAACGTAAATCATTTAGCCCTTAACGTTGCCTCACTGCAACTTAGCCGCGGAGGATTAGTGACACGTTTGGGCGCATTACTGAGCCAGTACCGCCTGGAGAGTAAACAGATTGAGCTGGAGGTAACTGAGGGATTCGTTATGGATCGTTCCGAACGCTCAATCAGTCAACTGCGAGCCTTGCGAGAACTTGGAGTCACTATCGCGATTGACGACTTCGGTACAGGCTACTCCTCGCTTAGCTACCTCAAAGACCTCCCAATGAACAAACTGAAAATCGACCAGTCGTTTGTTCGGGGGCTACCCAACGACAAGGCCGATATGGCACTGACGAAAACCATAGTAGAGCTGGGTACCGGTTTGGATATGGAAGTTATTGCTGAAGGTGTAGAGACGGCGGAGCAGGCAGCATTCCTTATAGCTGAGGGCTGTCATAACGCTCAGGGCTACCTCTACGGCAAACCCATGCCAGCAGATGAATTTGAAGCGTTTTGGAAGGCCTCAGTTAACGGCCTAAAAAGCGTTTGAGCTTCACCGCCAACGGTGAGTTCTGACGCAGCAGATGTTGAAAAGCTCGACTCCACCCCATAATCGACAACACAAACATAAAGCCTAGCTTCACATCATCAGTAACAGCTGCCACCAGCGTCATCGTCGCGATAGTCGCCAATACCGAAAGAATGATCACCTCAAGCTGACGCGGCCGAAAAAACCGCCAGTAGATGAACAGAACCACACCAATAATGATCAGGATAAAATGCATGTGCTGAGGCTAGGGGATGTGGATAGGAAAAGCAACGCTAAAGGGCGTTGATACCGCCGGCAAAATGATCTGTTTGCGAGGGTAACCCAACCGACAGGTTAAATCCTGGATGGATTTACATCGCCAAGTGCATGGATGCACGATAAGGCGATGCCGTAGTGAACGGATACGATGGTGGTATACCTAGAAACGAACTGAACTAGCTTAGCTCTGGGTAACCCAACCGGCAGGTGTCCTGAGACCCGCTTAAAACATCCCTGTATCGCTTCGTGATTTACATCCCTGTAAATCAAGAGTCTCAGGACACCTACCGGTTGGGTTTCGAATATAGGCACAAGACATCTGAATACAAGGAGTATCGGGATAAGGGATCGCGCAGCGATCGGCAATTAAAACCAGGATGGTTTTATGTCGCCGAGCGCATGGATGCGCGATGAGGCGATGCCGCAGGTACTGAAATATCCCTAGAAAACAGTCTGTAGGAACTCACTTTAGTGAGCGACAACCCAGCCGTTGGGCGACCTACTCGGTGGTAGTTGGATTTGGAGTTGCTGGGGAAGACCTACTTTAGGTTGCGAACGGTGTTCGCAATCCCGTTGGGACGCCGCTGGCGCCTCCCCGCTGCACCTTCGGTGCATGCGTGGTCACATGGGCCCCTTTGTAGTGAAAGACGGCATTGCCGCCTGATAAACAAAAAACCCCGGCAGCTTCGCTGTCGGGGTTTTCTGTTTATTAGGTGCCTGGCAATGACCTACTCTCACATGGGGAAACCCCACACTACCATCGGCGATGACGCGTTTCACTACTGAGTTCGAGATGGGATCAGGTGGTTCCACGGCTCTATTGTTGCCAGGCAAAACTGGTTGCTAGTTTTGCGCTTTCTATGTGCTTCGCTGCTGCTCGGCACTGCTACTAGCTAATTCGGATCTTGTCTGTCTGACCCTTCTTAGGTCAGATCAGCGAAAAAGTCTTTGTCTGTATCGATTGTTACAAGCAACAACCGTAATCAATCTTAAACCACTCAGTTGTTCATCTTGATGTGCTTTTAATCAGCACACCTCAGACAACTTTGGCGTTATATGGTCAAGCCTCACGAGCAATTAGTACTGGTTAGCTCAACGCCTCACAACGCTTACACACCCAGCCTATCAACGTCCTAGTCTTGAACGGCTC
>Ga0209137_1002299_pt1 | contig 16975 bp, 12 predicted proteins | sample SaaInl5LU_22_DNA_FD_184642 | JGI IMG/M metagenome (GOLD analysis project Ga0209137, IMG submission 184642) | Marine microbial communities from expanding oxygen minimum zones in the Saanich Inlet - ESP_105LU_22_DNA (SPAdes) (version 2) | ecosystem: Environmental > Aquatic > Marine > Intertidal... | reverse complement strand
TTTGGCTCAGTTGATAACTGTCTCCACCTTGTTCTTGCATACGCAATTGTGCGATCAGCGCAATATCACTTACTACAGCACTGGAAAGCCGCTGCGTTACGGTACTCCAATGTCGTTCCATAAATAGATAGGCGACGAAGATTTGGATAAGCACAATCGGCACAACAATAATTAATAGCGAACGCGGGAATAGCCCCGTTGGCATATAATTTCTTAAAGCTGTTGCGCGCGAAAAATCCATGTCTCTTTCATATCAATCAAAGATCAGTCTGTCTGCAACAAATAACCAGAGCCCCGGACAGTTTGCAGGTAAATCGGATCGCGTGGATCGGGTTCTATTTTGCGGCGCAGGCGGTTGATCTGAACATCTATCGCACGCTCGGAGACATTGTGATCTTCTGAGAGGTCTTCGCGGGTAACGATTCTTCCACGTTCGGCGGTTAGACGACGGATAACATCAATCTCGCGCGTCGTTAGTGTTACGCGGTCCTCGCCGTTTCTTAATTCGCCGCGCTGGTAATTAAATATGAATGGCCCGAATTTAACTTCTTCTGGCGGGGCACTCACGGGCTGCGAGTCCAGTTGACTTCGACGCAGAATGCTATGAACCCGCAGCAGTAATTCTTTGGGATCGAAGGGTTTGGAGAGATAGTCATCCGCGCCCATGGTCAGGCCTTCAATCCGGTCTTCAACCTCGGTGCGTGCCGTCAGCAATAGGATTGGTATCGGGTTTTTCTTCCTGCGAAGTAGTTCTGTTAATTCCAACCCTGTGATGCCTGGCATCATAACGTCGAGAACCATGAGGTCAAAAGTCAGCAAGCCGATCTGCTCTTGGGCCTCCCGCGCGTCCGCTGCAACGGAGGTTCTGAAACCATTCTCGCTCAAATATTTTTTCAATAGTGATCGTATTCTCGTATCGTCGTCGACGATTAAGATGTGAGGTGTGTTTTCATCTACGCTTCGGTTTGCCATTGTGCTCGTTAATATTCCTGACGGAGTTTAATAGAAAGTATAATAGAGAGTTTAATAGAGAGTTTAATAGAGAGCGCTCAAACAGACTTTTTTAGAGACATATCAACAACTGAGCTTGAATAGCTATCCGTTGGCTCTTTGCGCGCCCGCTCGATATGTCCGTCGACGGCCTCTTTATTGCGCTCTGAGATTACGCCTCGCATGACATCTTTCCAAGCGGAAAATTTTTCTGGTCCAATTGTCTGCAAGACATTGGCAAATCGGTTGATCTGTGGAGCTAGTAATTCCTTGTGTAGTTCCCGGCCTTTTTTTGAGAGATATAGAAGGCGTTTTCGTCGGTCTTCATCACCAATCTCTTGACGAATATAGTCCATATCAATGAGATCGCGGAGAATGCGCGCGAGGCTCTGCTTGGTAACCTGCAATATCTCTAGCAGTTCAGCAATGCTTAGCCCTGGGTTATAGCCGACGAAATGCAAAACCCGGTGATGCGCGCGCCCGAATCCGTGATCAGATAAAATGAGATCTGGGTCACTAATGAAGTCACGATAGGCGAAAAACATCAGCTCAATCGCGTCTTTGTAATCGTCCAGATGCGCCTCTTGGTCATCCGCCTGTATTGAGGTGGGCTTATTTTCCGTTTGCTTATTATCCTCAGACAAGGAGTGTCTCCTAATTATAAATATGTTTTGCAAATTCTATCGGACTTCAGACGGTAATATATGTCAACTATGTTGACTTAAATTAACTTGCCTGATAATTTTATCACAATTACTATAAAAATCTTCCGCTAAAACGGAATATTTCGGGGGTCTCCAATTATGAGTGTTGCATTCGATCAGCGTGATGGGTTTATCTGGATGGATGGTAGCCTGAAAGATTGGAAGTCTTGCCAAGTGCATGTGCTTACCCATGGCTTACATTATGCATCGAGTGTTTTTGAAGGCGTGCGCGCTTACAATGGCAATATTTTTAAGCTGGAAGAGCATACAGAGCGGTTGATTTTCTCTGCAAATGTTCTTGGTTTTGATATCCCTTATACAGCCGAAGAAATTAATGCAGCTTGTCAGGAAACCTTAATAGCCAATGGTTTGTCGGATGGCTATTTGCGCCCAATAGCGTGGCGCGGTAGCGAGATGATGGGCGTGTCAGCACAGGATAATTCAATTCATCTAGCGGTTGCGGCATGGGAATGGCCGTCCTATTTCAATCCAGAACAACGCGCTAAAGGTATTCGCCTTGATGTTGCTAAGTATCGTCGCCCGTCTCCAGAGACAGCGCCATGTCACGCTAAAGCGGCTGGCCTTTATATGATATGTACTTTATCCAAGCATGACGCGGAGCGAAAAGGTTACGCCGATGCGATGATGTTGGATTGGCGCGGTCAGGTTGCTGAAACAACCGGCGCGAATATGTTCTTTATCCGCGATGGGGCTATTCATACGCCGACGCCGGATTGCTTTTTGGATGGCATTACGCGGCGTACCGTTATTAGCCTTGCTAAAGCGCGTGGTCACGAAGTCGTTGAGCGCGTTATTCAGCCTGGTGAACTATCTGATTTCTCAGAATGTTTTATTACCGGTACAGCAGCCGAAGTGACGGCCGTTTCTGAAATTGGTGAACATCATTTTGTGCCAAGTGAAATTACGCATAATCTGACCAATGATTATTTGAACCTCGTTGGCGCGTCTACTTCTTAGCATCTCTACTTCTTAGCATCTGGACTAGTTAGTTTTGCAACCGTTAATATTCGGCTCGGCTGATCTATATACTTTATACTTTTATAGCTAATGATGTGTATCCGACGCAAAAAGTCTTGCGTGTAACTCTTCGTGTGGTCTAGCCTTATTAAAAAGGGAGACGCGTAATGGGGTTATACGAAAAATATGTTCTACCCAGGTTTTTAGATACAGCCTGCGGTACAAAACCAATATTAAAGCAGCGCGAGAAAGTCGTCCCACATTGTACGGGACGCGTCTTAGAAGTAGGGATGGGCACAGGCCTAAACCTGCCGTTTTATGACCCGAGTAAAATAGATTGCGTGATTGGCTTGGAGCCAGCTCCGGAAATGGTTAAGCGCGCGAAACCTGTTGCCGATGCCATGCCGTTCCCAGTTGAATTTATTGATCTACCGGGTGAGGAAATTCCGCTTGAAGATAACAGTGTGGATACGGTGCTTTTGACGTATACGTTGTGCACCATTCCGGGGGCTGAGCAGGCGCTGGCTGGTATGCGCCGCGTGCTTAAACCGGGTGGGCAGCTGTTGTTTTGTGAGCATGGTAAGGCGCCAGATGTCGCTATTCATAAGTGGCAAAATCGATTAAATGGCGGTTGGAAAGTGCTCGCTGGTGGGTGCAATATGAATAGAGATATCCCGAATCTGATTTCAGACAGTGGGTTCAAGATTACCGACATGACGTCAATGTATTTGCCGTCGACGCCGCGGGTTCTCGGGTTTAATTATTGGGGGCATGCGAAGAAAAACTAGCTAAATGAACGGCTTGGTTGATCGCTCTGCACGGATTGAGATTACACATCCAAAATAAGTGAAATGATTCATTTCACCGTCTTGACGGATATTTTTTTGCGCCCTAAACTAGAACAAATAGTGAACAAATAGCACTTTAAATCAATAAAAATATATCGTTTGATTGGATATTTTTTATAATTATGGAGTTAAATCATGCGGTTAGATAAAGCTTTGCAAAGGCCTATCAAACGGAAAGAGAAAATAGAGGCTCTTCGTCAGCATATGGCTCGATTTGAGCCACCGGCTCAAAATGGAATTCAAACAGGCTTTAAAACAGTCGATGATGACCTGCAATCGCAAGGGGTTCAGTTGAGTTACGGGGCGGTTCATTTGGTTCAAGCGAAGCGTTATGGCGATGTGCCTGCGGCTTTGGGTTTCGCTACATATTTGGCGTCTCGGTTTGCTGTGCAGGGGCCTATTTTATGGGGGCAAACGCGCGAAAGCCAACGTGAAATTGGTATGCCTTACGCTATGTCGAGTTATGGCGTTGATTGGAAACGGTTTTGGTATGTCGATGGTGCTTGCGTAAAGGATTTGTTCTGGGCTTTGGAAGAGGCTGTTTCGTGTCGAGAGATTGGTTGTGTTGTGGGTGTTTGTGGTTCGAAAATGGCCGACTTTAAAATGAGCCGTCGATTGACGCTTGTAGCGCAGAAATCAGGTTGCCCAATTTTGCTCGTCGTTCCCCCACGCACAAATATGCAGCCAATTGCGGCCGCCAGTAAGTGGTATGTGCAAGCGAGTGAGAACAACACATGGGATCTCAGTTTGCAAAACCAACTGCGTCGGCATGTTGGCGGAACAGCGAGTTGGCGTGTCAATGCTGACGCCGCGCGTCACAGCGAACTAGATGCACAAACCCATGAAGCGCAAATTAAGATGCGTCGGGTTCAGAAAGATCAAGATGCTCGTCATCGTGATGACTGGGTTGATATGCATCAAGCGTCTGGGTGATCCGTCATGGCGAAGCGCATCGCAGCGATATGGTTTCCTAATTGGGTTATTGAGTGTTGTGCGCAACCGCAACATCCACAAGCTAGGCTTGTGGTTACGCAACCTCGCAAAGGAGGTGACTATATCATCGCGGCGAATGAGGCCGCAGGTGCATATGGAATTGGAGCAGGGCAACGGTTGGTCGATGGGCTGGCTATCGACCCTAAGCTTGACGTTGAAAACTTCGATCCAATTAGAACAGAAAAGAAATTGTTATTGGCCGCACGTTGGGTTGGGCGTTATAGCCCGTGGGTTGGTTTGGGGTGGCGTGTAAAGCAACACGATCACGCATATGGTTTATTGCTTGATATTACGGGGTGCGCACATTTGTTTGGCGGCGAGCGTGCGCTCATACGTGATCTCATAGATAGGTTTGCGCGCCGAGGTATTTGTGCCCGTGCAAGCGTAGCGGGGAATATAGGGTCTGCTTGGGCGCTTGCGCATTTTTCGCAAATGGAAATGACGGTCTTACCGAATGGACAAGAAGTGGATGCTTTATCTGCTTTACCGGTTGAGGCGTTACGGATTGATCCAAAAAATGTTGAGCTGTGTCGGCGGTTTGGATTACGAAAAATATCATCTTTACTACCCATCGCGCGGCCATCGCTTACGCAGAGGTTTGGTGAAGATATTGTTTTGCGCATGGATCAGGCGTTTGGTATGGCGGCAGAAAATATTATACCTATTTTGCCACCACCTGAGTTTCATGTTCACAAGAACTTAGCTGTTCCGCAAACCGACTTGCCATCTATTCAGCAAGAAATTGGGCGCTTAACGGAAGTGTTAAGTGCACAGCTAAAGCGCCAAGGTCGTGGCGCGCGGCGTATTGATTTGTGTCTCATGCGTACCGACCGGGCGACTTTGGGCCTGGCTGTTCCTATGTCACAACCCATGCAAAATGCGGGGCATATTCGGCGGCTTTTGGAAGATCGATTGGAGCAAGTTAAAAGCGGGTTTGATGCAGCGTTTGGTGTTGATGAAATCAGCCTTACGGCTTTACGCACGGCACCGGTTCATGTTGAGCAATTGGGATTATATCACTCAGCGGATCGTTCGTCTTCTTCAGTCGTGGGTAAGATGCATGATGTTTCAGAAAAAACACTTCAAGCGTTTGCAGGTGTACGAGATCGGATTATCAATAGGCTTGGGGCAAAATCCTTGGTTCGCTTGGTTCCGCATGCCAGTCATATACCCGAGCAAGCGGTGCGTTATATTCCGGCTCTGTCTGTACCTGAGCAGCCAACCGTTACGCGACGATCCAACGCGCAGCCAGTGTTTACAGAATATGAGCGCCCGTTAATTTTATTCCCGACACCGGAGCGCGTGGAAGTCATCGCCGAGATTCCAGAAGGTGCGCCAAGGCGGTTTCGGTGGCGAAAACAACTTCATAATATTGTTGAGGCGCGCGGGCCAGAGCGCATCGGCTCGGCTTGGTGGCAGGCTGCCTACGGCCATAAAACAGGATTGACGCGCGATTATTTTCGACTTGAGGACAGTAATGGTTATCGCTTTTGGATATATCGCGATGGTTTATATGATCAAGACTTACCGAATGCAACGTTACCGAGGTGGTATTTACACGGCTTATTTGCATGAAACAAAATGATAATCTGTCTGGGCTTGAGGCAAAAAATAAGCAGAAACATATACAAAGAGATTTTGGTTTTGCTGAACTAACAGCCATCTCTAATTTTAGTTTTTTACAAGGCGCATCGCATCCGCAAGAAATGGTAATGCAAGCCCAAGAGCTTGGTTATCATGCGATTGGTATTGCCGATTATAATAGTTTGGCCGGTCAGGTGCGTGCGCATCGGGCGGCTAAACTGGCAGGTATTCGGTTTATTCCAGGTGCACGGTTGCGGACTTTATGTGGTTTTGAAGTTATTGCTTATCCATATAACAAAGTGGCCTATGGGGCTTTGTCACAATGCCTCAGTCAAATACGCCGAGAGGCACCATCACGCAAAAATAAAAAACGTCAGAAGACTTCGACGGATGATTTGCAATTTGAAGATGTTGTTCGTTTGTCAGGCCAGGCAGATTTTGCTTGGGTGATCGTGCCGCCAAAAGACATTGACGATTATTTGGATGATCCGCGCGTCGTAAGGTTTTGCGCGCATCAGCGTGAGCATATATATCTTTTATTAGCGCCTTATTATGGCGCCGATGACGCCGGGCGGTGGAGTAAATTATCGGCGTTAGCTGAACACTTAAGCATATCCATTTTGGCAGGGAATGACGCGCTGTACCACGTGGCGGAACGGCGTATATTGCAAGATACAGTTAGTTGCATCCGCTTGCATGTAAAGCTCAGCGAAGCGGGTTATGCGCTTCAGGCAAATGCTGAGCGTCATCTAAAAACAGTTGCCTGGTTACAACAACTTTATCATCTCTACCCGCACGCCTTGGCCAATAGTTTGAAACTAGCTGCGCAGTGCCAGTTTAGTCTGGAAGAGCTCGTATATCAGTATCCCGATGACAGCTTTGACCCGAGCTGTACGCCGCATGAATTGCTTGAGCGTCTTACGAAGGAGGGCGTAAAAAGACGGTTTCCGAAAGGTGTTCCGGAGAAGCTACAAAAAATATTGGATCATGAGCTAGCGCTTATTCAGCAGCTCGATTATGCGGCCTATTTTTTAACCGTCCATGACATTGTGCAATTCGCACGTGGGCAAAGGATTTTGTGTCAGGGGCGTGGGTCTGCCGCTAACTCGGCTGTTTGTTATTGTCTTGGCATCACATCGGTAGACCCAAGTCAGCTTGACCTTTTGTTTGAACGTTTTGTTTCAGCAGAACGCGATGAACCTCCCGACATTGATATCGATTTTGAGCACGAACGCCGTGAAGAGGTGATCCAATATATTTACCAAAAATATGGACGCGCCCGCGCTGGAATTGCCGCAACGGTTATCACATATCGGTCGCGATCGGCAATCCGCGAGCTTGTAAAGATTGTTGGCTTGTCGCCAGATATAGCCACCGCAATGTTGTCTTTGGGGTGGGGCAGTGGTCGTGAGCCACCATCTACGGAGCATATGAAACGGGCTGGGTTAGATCCAGATGCACCCTTGTTGAAAATGGTTATTTACTTGGCGGGCCAGCTGATTGGGTTTCCGCGCCATTTATCACAGCATGTTGGTGGGTTTGTTATCACTCAAGAGCCGTTGGATAAACTCGTTCCAATTCTAAATGCGGCGATGCCGGATCGTAGCTTTATTGAATGGGACAAAGATGACCTCGATACCATGGGGATGCTGAAGATTGATATTTTGGCGTTGGGTATGTTGACCGCTATCCGTCGGAGCTTTGATCTAATTTCTGCACATTATGGGATAGATCTGGATTTGGCGACAATCCCTGCCGCGGACGATGAAACGTATAATATGCTATGTCGCGCTGAATCGGTGGGGGTGTTTCAGGTCGAAAGTCGTGCCCAGATGAATATGTTGCCGCGCCTCAAGCCGCGAGATTTTTATGACTTGGTGATACAAGTCGCGATTGTTCGTCCCGGGCCTATTCAGGGAGATATGGTGCACCCGTATTTGCGACGGCGCGACGGAGTTGAGAAAATTGAATATCCGTCACAGGAGCTGGCAAGCGTTCTGGGCAAGACACTGGGAGTTCCCCTATTTCAAGAACAGGCAATGCGGATTGCTGTGGTTGCTGCTGGATTTACCCCCGCCGAGTCCGACCAATTGCGTAGGGCCATGGCAGCATTTCGGCGCACGGGTGTCATTCAAAAGTTTGGTGAGAAACTTAAAGCCGGCATGGTGGAGCGTGGTTATGAGGCCGACTTTGCGGCGCGTTGCTTTCGTCAAATCGAAGGCTTCGGGGAGTATGGGTTTCCAGAAAGTCATGCGGCTAGTTTTGCTTTATTAGTTTACGTTTCCGCGTGGTTGAAGTGCCATTACCCAGCAGCCTTTACAGCAGCTTTGTTGAATAGTCAGCCCATGGGTTTTTACGCGCCAGCTCAACTCGTCAGTGACGCCCGCCGTCAAAATGTAGACGCATTGCCAGTTTGCATTAATGCATCGGATTACGATAGTGATCTTGAGCGTTTACCAATATACGCGGGCAACCAGCAAACTAGAAATGAAATGGCCTTGCGGTTAGGCTTTCATCAAGTGACGGGTATACAGCGTTTTGAAATCGAGAAGTTGCTGGCGACGCGCCGTGCTTCTGGCGATTATGATAGTGTTGCGGATTGTGCGGCACGCTCAAATATATCAGCAAGTGCATTGGAGAAGCTTGCACGCGCCGATGCTTTTGCGTCGCTTGGCCTTTCGCGGCGCCATGCGTTATGGGCGGTGCGGGCCGTGACCCGTGAACAAGTGGCACCAGCTTTGCCGTTATTTTCTTTTGCGGCAGATCCGCGTCCATCCGATAATTTGAGTGTAGACCTTCCCGCTCTGACGTTAGGCGAAGAGGTGGTTGAGGATTATTCAACGTTGCGCCTGTCATTAAAGGCGCACCCTGTTGAGTTGCTACGGCGCCATGGGTATCTGGGTGCCTATAAAAAAATGTCTGAATTTCAGGCGTTGCGTGCGGGGCAAAGGGCGAGCGTTTCTGGTCTGGTTATTTGCCGCCAGCGGCCGGGTACAGCGCGTGGTGTTGTGTTTCTTACTTTGGAGGATGAAACAGGGTCAGGAAATATTGTTGTGTGGGCGGATCGTTTTGAGATGTATCGGCGAGCGATTATTGGCGGGCGATTATTGGCAATCACAGGTGAAGTCCAACGCAGTGGATCCGTGGTTCATTTGATTGCTAAGCATGTTGAGGACGAAACCGATTTGTTGTCACAGTTACTTGCGCATGAGGTAGATGACGGTGAAGGCGCAATTGAAAACAATTTACCTAAAGGTCTTTCGGGTAAGGCAATCAAAAGCAATAGCGTAAAGGCAAAGTCTAATACAGGTCGCCGCACGCCCAGAGAAATGCCATGGCGCGGTCTCGAAACAGATAGTTAAATAATGCTTCGCTCTATACGGCGGCGGCACATAATTATTCCGCGGCTTCGGCCACAGTCTCTTGCGATGCTAAAAACTTTTCAGCCTCCAGAGCTGCCATGCACCCCATGCCAGCAGCGGTAACGGCTTGGCGGTATATATCGTCGGTAACATCGCCGGCCGCAAACACGCCAGGAATTGACGTTGCGGTACTATCTGGATCCGTGATGAGGTAGCCACCTTGTTTGGTCGTGAGCTGATCAACAAATAGTGACGTAGCAGGTGAGTGCCCAATGGCAACAAAAATGCCGTCCGCAGAAATCTCACGCATTTCACCGGTAACGGTGTCGCGCAGGCGAGCACCAGTTACGCCAAGCGGCTCGGTGTAGCCAAGCACTTCGTCAATTTCACTGTTCCATGCCAATTCAACTTTAGGGTGATTAAACAACCGTTGCTGCAAAATCTTTTCACTGCGCAGGCTGTCGCGGCGGTGAACGAGTGTTACTTTGCTAGCGAAGTTCGTTAAAAATAGGGCTTCTTCTACGGCTGTATTTCCGCCACCAACCACGAGGACTTCTTTGTTGCGGTAGAAAAACCCATCACAAGTTGCGCATGCCGAAACGCCAAAGCCTTGGAACTTGGTTTCACTTTCAAGCCCTAGCCACTTTGCTTGCGCGCCCGTGGCTATAACGACTGTGTCCGCGGTGTAAATATCTCCACCGTCGCCTTTCATAGTAAAAGGGCGTTTTGAGAAATCGACTTCGGTAATGATGTCAGAGATAATTTCGGTACCGACATGTTTAGCTTGCGCTTCCATTTGCTCCATTAACCATGGGCCTTGGATGGCATCGGCAAAGCCTGGGTAATTTTCCACATCGGTTGTGATCGTTAGCTGTCCGCCAGGCTGGAGGCCGCGCACGAGAACTGGCTCGAGCATAGCGCGAGCGGCATAGACGGCGGCAGTATAACCAGCGGGCCCTGACCCGATTATGAGGAGTTTGGCGTGTTTTGATGATTTAGGATCGTTGACTGCGCTGGACATAACTGTGGGGTCTCCAAATACGGGCTTGAAAATAGATTGTGATTCTTCCCTTAGTATAGCCGTTTCACGGGTTGGGTTAAGGGTAAGAAATCAAGCTTTAACAGCTTTGTTGCCGCGCCTGCAGGGCTGATTTTATTTGCTCAGCAATCCAGTCTGTATCATCTCGAGGTGTGGCTGGCCTATCGGAAAGCTGTCCGTCAAATGGTGTTACAAGGTTTTCCTCGATCAGCCGCCCGACAAAGTCTTGAAATTTTGAGGACTTTCGGCTTTTAAGCGGAATGACGGATATTGGCTTTCCAGAGGCGCAGGCCTCACTCAGCATATTTGTGCTGTCGGCTGTTACCAATACTTGGTCGGCCAATCCCAACATGGCAGGGTACGGGTTTTCGCCGTCTCCATTATAAATGAAACAGGCCTTGCCCTGTAATGCCTGCTCGAAATGTGTCTTAAACGATGCTGGGCTGCGCCTAGATAATGAAATGATTGGGAAATATGTATCAGCTAGAGCCGCGATATCTCGGCTAATTTTCTGGCACTCACTGTCGCTAAATTCAAAGACATCATTGGGGCCACCGATCATCACGGCAAGAATGGGTTGTTGAGCTTTAGTCTTGGCTTTAGCTGGCAGTTTGGCGAGCTTGTTTTTCCAAGTATTGGCTTCATCTTTGAGGTGCTGCTGGGTGAATTTATGTGGACTTAACAACGTTGATATAACGTTCTCGCCTTTCAGCTGGTCATGTTCGGGCGCCCAAACCAGATCGAATAGAGCGGTTGAAACGCGCGGGTCGTGCAAGAAAACGGTGAATGTTTTGCCGCCTGAGGCGCGACGAATATAACGTGCATAGGGCACGGCAAGACGCGAGCTGGCGAGTAATATATCCGGCCATGGCGGTTTCATTACGGGGTTTTTCTTCGCCGCCCAGATTGCTGGCCAATATGGCGCCAGCCGTTTTCCCGAATTTACGTGGATATTCCTTACAGAAAGATTTAATCGCTCGGCAACGCCTTCACAAAGCACTTCATTGCCTCGGTTCCCATTGGTGATGATCCATGCCTGCAATGGCTTATCTGTCATAACTTGTTCAAATCTTTCAAAACTCGGTAATATTATTACCCATAGTTCGTTAGCTGTGATAAATTCACAGGCGTTAAATTAGTCGTGTTTGCGACTTAGGTGAAGGTAAATTATTTTAATGAAGTCGCTTGATAAAATTGATCTAAAAATTATATCCATCCTCCAATCGGAAGGCAGGATTAGTAATGTAGAGCTGTCTAACCAGATTGGGATTTCGGCCCCACCATGTTTGCGCCGTGTTCGGGCGCTTGAAGAAAACGGATATATTACGGGTTATCATGCAGATGTAGACGCGCTTAAAATGGGTTTCGGCGTCACGGTATTCGCGATGGTTGGATTGCATAGCCAGGCGGAGGCAGATCTTCAGGCATTTGAAAAAATGGTAATGGATTGGCCAGAAGTGCGCGAGTGCCATATGTTGAATGGTGAAATTGATTTTATTTTGAAATGCGTGTCGGCTGACCTTGCAAGCTTTCAAAACTTCCTGACCCGCGAATTGACGCCCGCGCCAAATGTTGCGCATGTGCGAACATCATTAACTATCCGACAATCCAAAAATATTTCTGGCGTGCCGATTGATATTTAGGCTGATATTTAGGCTGAAACCTAAATATATTTTATAGAAAGAATTTCATAAGAGCGGCCGCCGCCAGGTGTGTTGACCTCGACACTGTCGCCAGTCGATTTTCCGATCAGCGCCCGTGCGATCGGCGAAACGATAGAAATTTTTCCAAATTCGACATTGGCTTCGTACTCGCCGACGATTTGGTAGGTAGCCTCAACATCGGTGTCCTCATCCACAAGGCCAACCGTAGCGCCGAATTTCACGCTATCGCCAGTTAATGCGAGAATGTTAATCACATCAGCTCGAGCCAACATATCTTCTAGCTCCATCACGCGCCCTTCATTGTGGCTCTGCTGTTCTTTCGCGGCGTGATATTCAGCATTTTCAGACAGATCGCCATGCGCACGCGCTTCGGCAATGGCCTTGATAATTCTTTGCCGCTCTGGACCCTTCAGACGCTTAACTTCTTCGCTCAGCGATTCGTAGCCTTGCGGCGTTAACGGAACCTTTTCCATAAAATCCTCATTTCGGCCGAGCAGGTAAAATTCCCTATTCTTTCGGCACTTATATAATATTTATCTTCATGTTTCTTGATATTGGGTCAGATTGCAAGTGGGAATAATAATATTTTATAGGAGCTTTGCGTAATCTTGCAGAGACATTACATCTGTTTCAAACTCTGACTGAGCGACAATTGCCGCCGCCGTGGCTTCAGCACCTGCAAGCGTCGTACAATAAGATATCTTCATCATCAAGGCTGTTCTGCGAATTGACTTACTATCTGCAAGCGAACGTTCGCCCTCAGTCGTATTGATTACCAATTGAACATCGCCATTTTTCATTGCATCTACGATATGCGGCCGGCCTTCGATGACCTTATTCACGTCTTTCACATCCACACCTTGCTCACGTAAATAAGCCGCCGTGCCATGCGTGGCAATAATACGAAAGCCATGATCAACGAGTGATTTAGCAATGCGGGCTGAGCGTGGCTTATCGCTTTCGCGGACGGATATAAAGGCCGTGCCGGCAACAGGAAGTATTATGCCTGCACCCAACTGGCTTTTGCCGAACGCCATATCAAAACGCTTGTCGATACCCATAACTTCGCCCGTTGATCGCATTTCCGGACCCAAAACTGTATCGACGCCAGGAAATCTTGAAAATGGAAACACAGCCTCTTTGACGGCATAATAAGGCAACTCGATAGGTTTTAAATTGAAGCTGCTAAGCGGAACACCAGCCATTAACCGGGCCGCGATATTGGCAATGGGTCGGCCAAGGACTTTAGCTACGAATGGAACGGTTCTACTGGCACGCGGGTTTACTTCAATGACGTAAATGCGTTTTTCTTGAACAGCAAATTGTACGTTCATAAGCCCTATGACATTTAACTCAATCGCCATTTTGCAAGCCTGCCGGCTAAGCTCTTCGATTATGTCCTTTGGCAAAGAGTGTGGCGGCATGGAACAAGCGCTGTCGCCAGAATGGACACCAGCCTCTTCGATATGCTCGAGGACGCCAGCAACAAAAACGTCTTTACCATCGCATAAAACATCGACGTCGAGCTCGGTAGCATCGCGCAAATAACCATCAATCAAAACCGGACTTGTACCAGATACAATTACGGCCTCGCGCATATAACGCTCAAGCTGCGCATCAGAATTAACAATTTCCATAGCCCTACCGCCCAAAACATAAGACGGGCGAATGACCACCGGAAAGCCGATGCGTTTGGCAATTTCGCGCGCTTCTTCTGCGCTCCGAGCGATGCCGTTTGGTGGCTGCAATAGGTTTAGACGTTCAAGCAAGTCCTTGAACCGATCGCGATCTTCCGCAAGGTCGATAGCATCCGGTGAGGTGCCCAGTATCGGAATATTATTGTGCTCAAGTGCAGCTGCAAGTTTAAGTGGCGTTTGTCCACCAAACTGCACAATGACACCTGCAAGTTCACCATTCGATTTCTCGCAAGCCAAAATTTCTAAAACATCTTCTTCGGTAAGTGGCTCAAAATATAACCGATCTGAGGTATCATAATCTGTCGAAACTGTTTCAGGGTTACAGTTGATCATGATGCTCTCAATATCAATATCCGCCAATGCATAGGCGGCATGGCAGCAACAATAATCAAATTCAATACCTTGGCCAATTCGGTTTGGTCCGCCGCCTAGTATGACAGCTTTTTTGCGAGCGCTTGGGTTGGCTTCTTGCTGCTCAACCAGAGTGTTTGGTGTGTCATAGCTTGAATATAGATACGGTGTTGTTGCAGCAAATTCTGCGGCGCAGGTATCGATAGAACGGAAATTAGGACGAATATTGAGCGCGTGTCGTTTGTCGCGAGTTACTTGCTCACCGTCTCCGGTTAGCTCACCGATACGCGCATCGGAGAAGCCCATTTTTTTGATTTGGCGCATGCTCTCTGGCGTGTCGGGCGCACCTTTTTCGCGGATCTCTTGCTCGATATCCGTAAGTTCTTTGATCTGCTCTAAAAACCAAGGGTCAAAATAGGACAGGGCGTGCACATCCTCGATCGACATACCTTGGCGCAAGGCATGAGCGGCCATAATCAGGCGGCCGGGCGTTGCGGTTTTCAGCGCTGCCCGCATTTCTGCTAAGCCTTCGGACGTTGAAATGTCAGGCGCGCCCTCAGGTTCATTCAAGCCTGTTAAGCCGGTTTCCATCGAGCGGAGCGCTTTTTGCAACGATTCTTGAAAACTACGACCGATAGCCATAGCTTCACCAACTGACTTCATAGCGGTGCTGAGTAGCGGCTGCGAACCTGGGAATTTTTCAAAAGCAAAGCGCGGAATTTTGGTCACAACATAGTCAATGGTCGGCTCAAAACTGGCTGGCGTAACACTCGTGATATCGTTTTGTAATTCGTCTAGCGTATAGCCGACGGCAAGCTTGGCTGCGATTTTCGCAATCGGAAATCCTGTGGCCTTAGAGGCCAAAGCTGAGGAGCGTGATACCCGGGGGTTCATCTCGATAACTACAAGACGACCGTCCTTAGGGTTAACCGCGAATTGAACATTCGACCCACCTGTTTCAACACCAATCTCTCTCAAAACCGCGATCGATGCATTGCGCATGATCTGGTATTCTCGGTCTGTCAACGTCAGGGCAGGGGCGACGGTAATACTATCACCAGTATGAACGCCCATGGGATCAATATTCTCAATCGAGCAAATGATGATGCAGTTATCAGCGGTGTCACGCACCACCTCCATCTCATATTCTTTCCAACCGAGAACGCTCTCTTCGATTAAGACTTCGCTTACCGGTGAAGCATCGAGACCCGTTTCGACGATCTCCATAAATTCTTCACGATTATATGCAATGCCGCCACCGGTTCCACCAAGCGTGAAAGAGGGGCGAATGATTGTCGGTAGGCCGATAATGTCGAGGGCCTCTTGAGCTTCTTCCATTGTGTTTGCGATTTTAGAAAGTGGGCTCTCAAGGCCAATTCGATCCATCGCATCGCGGAACAATAACCGGTCTTCAGCCATTTTGATCGCGGCTAAATCGGCGCCGATTAGTTGCACGCCGTATTTTTCTAACGTGCCATTTTCGGATAACTCAATCGCCGTATTCAAGGCGGTTTGTCCACCCATTGTTGGCAACACGGCATCGGGCCGCTCTTTATCAATAATACGTGCGACAACCTCAGCGGTAATCGGCTCAATGTAAGTCGCATCGGCCAATTCTGGATCGGTCATAATTGTGGCGGGGTTAGAGTTTACGAGTATAACCCGAAACCCTTCTTCGCGAAGCGCTTTACACGCTTGTGTTCCAGAGTAGTCAAACTCACAAGCTTGCCCAATTACGATAGGGCCAGCACCAATGATAAGTATCGATTTTAAATCACTACGTTTTGGCATCGCTTAATTCTCCAATGCAGCGACAAAGCGCTCAAATATATAATGGCTGTCTTGTGGCCCGGGTGAAGCCTCGGGGTGATATTGAACGGAGAAGACGGGCTTACCGTTCAGTTGAATACCGCAATTGCTGCCGTCAAACAGACTGACATGGGTCTGTGATACATCGCTAGGCAAACTCTGCGTATCAATTGCAAAACCATGGTTCATCGATGTGATTTCAACTTTTCCAGTCGTTAAATCTTTGACAGGATGGTTCGCACCATGATGGCCTTGAGGCATTTTAACCGTACGCGCGCCAAGTGCTAAGCCGAGCAATTGATGACCTAGGCAAATGCCGAAAACAGGTTTGCCTGTGGCAACTAACTGCTTGATTGTTTCCAAGGCATGGGAGCCGGTTGCTGCTGGATCGCCGGGTCCGTTGGAAAGAAAATATCCATCCGCGTTCAATGCTTCAATAGATTGGAAGTCAGTAGATGCTGGAACAATCGTTAGTTTGAGACCAACCTCAGCGAGACTGCGTAAAATATTTTGTTTAATTCCATAATCAATTGCGACAACATGCTTGCGGGGCTGGCCATCGGCAAAGCCAGTATCCCATTGCCATAGTGCTTGCTGCCAATCATATACATTATCTGTTGTTACCTCGACGGCCAAGTCTGCGCCTTCTAACCCTCTAAAGGATTTTGCTTTTTCTTGCAGAGCTGCGATATCAAATTCGCCGTTTGGGCTATGCGCAATTGCCGCATTAAACATCCCATTTTCACGGATTTGAATCGTAATGGCCCGCGTATCAACGCCCGATATACCGATTAAATTATGTTGGGTGAGCCACGCATCAAAATGTGATCGCGAGCGATAATTAGATGGGTTGGTAATGGCTTCGCGAATGATCAATCCACGAGCCGCCCCTTTGCTGGGGTTGGATGTCTCTATATCTTCATCATTTGTGCCAACATTCCCGATATGCGGAAATG
>Ga0209137_1002291_pt1 | contig 17033 bp, 16 predicted proteins | sample SaaInl5LU_22_DNA_FD_184642 | JGI IMG/M metagenome (GOLD analysis project Ga0209137, IMG submission 184642) | Marine microbial communities from expanding oxygen minimum zones in the Saanich Inlet - ESP_105LU_22_DNA (SPAdes) (version 2) | ecosystem: Environmental > Aquatic > Marine > Intertidal... | reverse complement strand
CTACCGGTGCAACAGGTCCTACAGGTGCCACTGGTTCTACTGGTTCTGCAGGTGCTACTGGTCCTACAGGTGCCACTGGTTCTACTGGTTCTGCAGGTGCTACTGGTCCTACTGGTTCTACCGGTGCAACAGGTCCTACAGGTGCCACTGGTTCTACTGGTTCTGCAGGTGCCACTGGTTCTACTGGTTCTACCGGTGCAACAGGTCTTACAGGTGCTACTGGTGCTACTGGTCCTACAGGGTCAACTGGTTCCACAGGTGCAAATGGAGTGACAGGTTCTACTGGTCCTACTGGTTCTACCGGTGCAACAGGTGCTACTGGTGCCACAGGTGCTACTGGTGCCACAGGTGCTATTGGAGTGACAGGTTCTACTGGTTCTACCGGTGCAACAGGTGCTACTGGTGCCATAGGTGCTACTGGTGCTACTGGTTCTGCGGGTGTTACTGGTTCTACTGGTTCTACCGGTGCAACAGGTGCTACTGGTGCTACTGGTTCTGCGGGTGCTACAGGTCCTACTGGTTCTACTGGTCCTACTGGTTCTACTGGTCCTACTGGTTCTACTGGTTCTACTGGTTCTGCCGGTGCAACAGGTCCTACTGGTTCTACTGGTCCTACTGGTTCTACTGGTGCAACAGGTCCTACTGGTTCTACTGGTCCTACTGGACCGGCTGGTATTATTTCAGGACAAGATATAAGATATTCTGGATCATTGACTAATTCTATTAGCGCTAATGCAACTGCTAAAAATATATTTGATACAACTGAGAGTGGTATAAATACAAGTGTTAGTTCCGACGAAATTATACTTGATCCAGGTGCAACTGGAACTTTTACTTTTACTAAAAGTGGTTTATATTATTGTTCCGCTACAGTTAGTATGGGTGATGATACAAATAACGGTTCATACGAATTAATAATTAAACAAAACAATATAGAAGTTTTAAATGTTGAAGGTGTTGTTGAAGATATTAACGAAATTGAGGCGACAACAATAACTAAAATTTTAGAAATAAATGAGAACGATTATATAGATTTTATTTATAGTCCAACTTTTAACTCTATAATTAATACTGGTACAACAATTAATATATTTTTAATTGGTGGCCCAAAAGGTCCTACTGGTGCGACAGGTCCTACTGGTTCTACTGGTCCTACTGGTGCTACTGGTTCCACAGGTGCTACAGGAGCCACCGGAGCAACGGGAGCTACTGGTACAAGTGTTTATGATATAATTGTTGCTTGTTCAGATGAAAGTACACCTTTCACAGGGGGAACCGGAGTTGCTAGTTTTAGAGCTCCTCGAGATTTTGATATAACTGAAATAGTAGCATATTTAAATACTACTTCTACAGGTATTATAACAATTGATATTAATAATAATAGTAATAGTATATTTGGAACAAACAAATTAACAATTGATGCAAAAGAGGATACATCAACTACTGCTGTTACTGGACCTGATATAACTTATCCATATTTTATGACAGGTGGTAATAAGATATCTATTGATATAGACGATGCAGGTTCTGGCACCGCTTCGGGTTTAAAAGTTAATTTTATTGGTAAAATATAATTTAAATTTTATTAGTTATGAAGCAATAATTTTCAAATCCCAACCTGGAAATTCTTGTGAGCCATCTGAGAAAAAACAAAATTTTATATAAGGTTTGTTTATAATAATATTTGAACCATCCCAATTCAAAGGGCTACTGGTAGCACGAGAATTATTAGAAGGAAAAATATACCCGTTATAACTACTTGTACTATTCCAAGAAGTACCTCCGAAAGAAGAACTCCATGGACAAGTTGAATTTGATGATGTTTGAAGCCAGGATACAGTAACATTATAAAATGTACTGCCGTTATCACTCTCTAAAATTCCCAGCCTATCGTATTGACTTGAAGTGAATTGTTCAAATGAGAAATTTCCTACATCTATTTCAAAACCATTTCCTGATGTGTTATTAAAAGTATATACATACTCTTGATTTGAACCATAATCTCCCCCAAGTCCTCCTGAATCTCTAAAATTAATTTCTTGTGTAGATACCATATTAGATATACCTCCATTTGTAGTATTGGTTAATCGCACTTCAGATAATGGAGGAACCGGGGGTTTACATATATATGAATTTAAATAAATACATGGCATTATATTAATATATTTTTATTTATATATTTTTATTTATATATTTTTATTTATATTTTTTATTTATATTTTTTATATTATTATAACAATAGTAAGTTAATGGATACATGTTAACTATTTTTTTTTAATTATTTAATATTTCCAAGGGTATACATTCATTTGATGTGATTTTATTTCTTATAAATTATGATGTGAAACACGAACATATTGGTTTGGTTTGCTAAAAAAAAGAAAATATATAATACATAATAAAGGTACTATGATGTAATACTAAAAATGTAATAGTAATGTATATTATTATAATTTTATCTTGATTTTTTCTTTTCCTTTTCTTTCAAGGCCTTTTTCATTAATAATTTTTCTTTCATTTTCTTTGAAACTTTTTCTAAAAGTTTAGTAACTTCTTTTGTAACACGACCCTCTCTTTCTGCAATTCTACCTGCTTTTGTGCGCAAAGAGTCAATTTCTTTCTGTAAAAGATCAACTTTCTTTTCAGACGCACCTTTTGGTAACTTAACTTTTAATTTTGGTATAGATTTTTTAACAGATTTTTTTGCAGACTTTTTAGTTGTTTTAGAATTCGTATATTTAATTTTTCCAAGTTTGTACTCTTTAATACAATATCCACATAATCCTTTTCCACTTTTCATTCTGTTACTTGCAGATTGACTTGCTTTTTTTGAGACAACTTTTCCTGTTTTCGAAATCATTAAATCTTTCTTTTGTAATCCACTGGATGTTTCCTGTGCTACTCCTTTCCATACTTCTTCGCGCGTACCTCTTTTTTTTCTAAATTTAGTTGTAGCATATACCATAGTTTTCTATATATTTATACATATATTATAATGTGGAATCAATGTTTCTATATAATATGATTATTTATAAATATTGTAACCTCAAGGATTGGTTTTTAGCGTCAATATTACAACATAAATAATAATTTGTAAATAAAAGTATTTCCAATATACTATAATTATTTTTTAGTATTTGAAAATGAATAAAAACGACTCAAAAATAGAATCTTTACGTAGAATTATAGCTCGAAACTGTAAAGAAAGATTATTACAACGAATTGAAATTATAAATAAACAAAATTTAAAATTAGAATCAAACCAAAACAATTATTTATCACAAACCGAAAGTATATTAAATAATTGCAAAGATATTTTTACAAACTGTTCTATGAATATAACTGAAACAGAAATACTTTCGCCAATAAAAAAGCTGATTGATAAACCAGTTATTATACCAGAAGATAAACCAGTTATTATACTAGAAGATAAACCAGTTATTATACTAGAAGATAAACTAGTAAATAAGTCATTGCGAGATATTAAAAAATATACAGATATGCGTTTTTTTATAAAACAAGGGAGAGTATCTTCTTATATTTCATATTTTAAACCGTTTTTCTTTAAAACATTTAACTTAACTAATTATTCCAACAAGAATACACCATGTGTTTTTTTTGGATGTTATACGGATGATGATTTAGCTTCAATATATAACCATAAAAGTATAAGTGTAATTGTATGGGCTGGTAATGATTCAAATTATAAAAAATATCGATCTGCATTTAAAGCTTTAATGTACACAAAGAGAATGAAAAATGTTTTTCATATTTCGATATCAAATTATATTTTTAATGATTTAAATTTTTTTAATATTAAAAGTTTAAAAATACCTTTTTGCATCAGTGATATGAATACGTTTAATCCTATACACAAGGGTAAATGTATATATTATTATACAAATTTTTGTAACCCAGAAAGATATGGAGCAAATATATTTAATAAAATATACAAAGAATTAAAAGATAAGTATAAGTTTATTATTACTGTTTGTAAACAGCAAATGCTACGTCAAAAAGGAATGTATTCCGTAAAATATCCATTTCTAAAAGAAGCAAAATATTATTCAAATGTATATTTAGCATATAAAGAATCATTTATTGGTCTTCGTCTTACAACTCACGATGGGAATGCAAATACTGTACAAGAATTAGGAATGTGTGGAATAAAATGTTTTTATAACGGAGATCCATTATTAAAAAGTGCAATTCCATGGAAAAATTCAAATGACATTATAAAAAGAATTGAAGAAGAGTCTAAAACAATTGGAACAAAAAATGTCAAATTATCACAAGAGGTAAAAGATTACTTAAAACCGAATAATAGTTGGTTAGATATTAGAATGTATACAACTAAATAAAATATAAAGCAAAAATATATTTTTATATTAAGTATGAATGTTATTTCTCTTTCTTCTTTATAAAACCTATCTAAATCTACTACTTTCTCATAATGTTTAAGATATAGTACTATTCTTCGGTTATCGTAAAATAGTCTTTAATGATTGTATGATATGTTGATTTTTTAGTATAAGTTAGATTTGACGATCAATATCTCCTTTTTAATAATAATTGGAGACCATTAGAAACTCGTGGCCATTAACTAACAAGTTAGATCAACTTAATTCATTAAATATCAAGAACAGTTCAATATAAAGCTTTACACAGTTCAATTCCAAGTAAATTAAGATTAGTCATAACTTACAAAGTTTTGGGGTAATATATACCGACAAGGATGTAATGATATTGAAAGTTTTGAGTCATTTGGTCTTATTTCTTACTTTACGTTAACTGTTTTAGACGGTGTGAGAATAGGACGACGAATAAATCATAAAAACCTTTTACTTTTTTATTTGTAGTTAATCTTTAATCGGTGTATTTAATTTTATAAATAAATATTTTTAGAATTTAATGATAATATGTTTATCTAACTGGTTAGTTAATGTCTACGGGTGTAAAAATTGATTTTTTTAATATATGTCCACGTAAAAGAGTAAATATGGCTACTAACAAAATAAACTATCAAATGAAACAGTTATGCGAAAACATTTTGAAAGAAAACTATCAAATGAAACAGTTATGCGAAAACATTTTGAAAGAAATTGGAAAGGAAAAATGTTTTTATGAGCTGGAACCATTATTATGTCAGCGTGATGAAAACGTTACGGAAGACTTACTTATTTATATTTTTATGAATATAAGATTACCATTAAATAACTTAAAACAAAGAGTTAAACAGAAATTTCCTGATTTGGATCTTACTACTATTATGGAAACAATTATATCTGTTTCTTATGGTACTATTCAAATTTATCCATCTGAACTTCAAAGAGCTGGGATACCGTTACCACTATATCGATTCACGACCTATTTCTCTTCTAATAAAAAATATACGATTGATTCAATTATTTTTTTCTGGAAAGAAAGATTTTTGTCTTATGAAAAAATAGAATATCCTACAATTCTCTTATTTGATGATATTCTGTCTCTTTTTTTTAGATTCTTTTTTATAAAAGATTTTATTGTAAAACGGAAGGTAATAACTCTTTTTCAAAGGAAAATTCCGTCGTACTTTGATTATTTAGATTTTACTTTACAAACTGAATATAAAAAGATTTTAGATAAGATAAAAATAATAGAATCTATAATAAGTTCCGATGTAGCGTCAGTTATTGTAATACAATCTTGCTCGATTGATTTTACCGAATATGTACACAAAACAGTATACAAAGCAATAGAAGATATGACAAATTATATTACAACATACTTTGATCAAGAGAAAAAATTAGATATATATCCATTTGTAAATGAATCTATTCATAAATATTTCGAATATCGAATGATAAAGTATAACGAGAAAAAATTATTTGGATTGTTTGATTATTTAGATTGTTGTGTGAAGTAAATGTTTTGGAATTAAATAGTATAAGAATAAACAAATTAATTTACAACATACTCATCAATAATAACTAATATCTTCTCCAGAAAGCACATTGTCATTATAGGTACTAATACAAAAAACTATTTTGTATTATATTATTATTTGTTGAACTGATTTTTTCTATACATATTAAAACTAAATAATCTTTTAGATTTCCAAGTGGTTTGTTATATGTTTCTTTTCTTTTTTTAATTTCATTACTATTTTTTTCAAATCTTCTTCTCTACAAAAAAAGGTGTATATATCACCAACTTTTCTCCCCTTTTCTGTTAAAATATATGTTATATCGTACTATTTGATATTTATGTTTTCGGTTTTTCTTGAATGTAAAATGTTTTCTATATTAACCAAAACTGTAGGATAACCCAATAGTTTTGCTTCTTTTTTGATTCTGTCATTTATTTCATCTTTTTTACAGGAGCAATATAATAAATTTGTTTAACATATTCTAATTTATTTTTACAGACTGTAAAAGTTTCTAAATATGGATAGGACAATTTTTATACATTTCATTAATATTCCTAAATTTCTGTAATTTTGTAAACTTAATCCTTTATTGTTATAAAAGGCAGGTCTCTCTTGCTGTATAACAAGCATAATACTAAATGCTTCACCCTTGTTAAAAATCTGACTAAATTGTTCAAATAAATACTTATTCATTCATGAATTAGTATTTATATTCCTTATATAGTATAAAAAATAGTCTTAAACTTATATTTATCATTAAAAATAAAATTCTGGTAATTTTAGATGAACATATGGATGTCCTTTATACTTTTCCCACCTTGCTTCAAATAATAATTTCGCATAATTGTATAATCATATATCCTCTTTAAGGTGTTTTTCAACTATTTTATCCTCGTCTGTTATTTTATTATATTAGTGTATTTTTTGGGTAATTTTGGTATTGTTTTAACCTTAAAAATATTTAAAAGTTCTATTGATCTTGGGATATTTTCAAATAAACCAAATCATTCTGTTTTATCTAAATTACGTTTTGTTTAATGATTGACGATATTGCAAGATATAGTGATATTATTACAAATGAATTAATAAAATTTATGACTTGCCTTTCTTGGTAGATTTCTTTTTCTTTTCAGATTCTTTCTTCTTTTTTGCTTTTTCGCGATCTTTTCGTTTCTTTTCGGCTTCCTTCTTCTTCTCTTTTCGTTCAGCTTTTCGTTTCTTTTTTGCATCAGCTTCCTTTTTACGCGCTGGTGTAATAACCCATTTTTTAATAGGTTTTCCTTTAGCTAATTTTTTAGCATCAGATTCTCCAACAAGACGATATAGTTCGTGACTGCACTCGGAAGAAACACCACGCACTTGATATCTACCGGATGGAAGTATTCCAACTTCATATTTGTCCATTTTTACCTGTTTCATCTTTTTTCTCCCGCCATCGAAGCATGTCCCATATACATTCATTTTACTATAATGATATATAAAAAATAATTTTGAGAGATTCCAAAATTCTCTCAAAATTATTTTTTACAGTAATTTACAAATAAGTTTGCAAACATCAGAAGAAAAAGAGGTGTATTTGTGAAGATATTTCGAAAAACATTCTGTGTGTTGTGAACACATACTGTTAAACGCACCATTAGTTGTTCTAGAGCATCTATTTGTTTTATTCATTTTTTCTTTTTTTCTTATCACCATAGAACATCTATATTTTACATTATAAAATGTAGGTTCTCGGTATGAGGAAACAGGAGGATTTACATAATAACGGTGAATCATTCCTAAACATGTAGTACATAATTGTTCTTTTTTAGAAAGATTACGTTCCCGATAATAAATTAACCCAGCCCCGTGTTCACAAAACGTATAATTGTCTATTGAAACATGAGTAAGATATCCTGATTCTGTTCGTATATACAATATATCGAGCTTGGATTCTTTAAGAAAATTAATTGTATTAATTTGGCGTTTACTTAGTCTTTGTTTATACATTTCTGTTATTGTTATTCCTTTTTATTATATAATCTACATATTTAACAATCAGTTTTTAATCGTTCTCAATATCACTATTATTTTTTACTACAAAATATTCTGAATTTTCATTTTTTTTTTCTAAAGAATCGTTTATCGGTATGATGTTTTTAGATAGTTCTATTGTTTTTTTGGCAGTACCTTTAATAATTTTATCGTAGAGTTCTATTGGTAAAAACCTTAATTTTCCCTTTACGTAATATCTTTTGATAGATATTCCAAGACGATGATTTACATTATTATAATAAGGTTCAATAATCATATTAAGTTTTTGTTCCATTATTATTTCATATGCCCACTGAATTGTTAACTCATAATTTATCCCACCTACACCCCAAAAGTCAATCCATTCAATACCTGAATATCCTCTTTGGGTTGCTTTTTTAATTAGTTCTGTTAAATTATCATTTCTATATTGGTTAAGAAAGGTTAATGTATGAACTTTAATTTCATATATAGAATTTTCTTCATTATTGTTAATATCGCATAATAATGTATGTATTAATGTATTAGTGTCTGTCATTGTAAAAATATAATTATTATTTTATGAATTTCTTATGTATATATAAATAAAAATAAATTAAAATTATAAAAATAGTCAAAAAAGAATAATCATCATATAGAGCTTCTCTATTATTTTTATATAAATATTCAAGGGTGTAAAACAAAAACTTGTATTATTACTATTAGTGTTTTATACCAAAAAAGAAAAAGACTTAGTATAGTTCTGATTCATTAATTATTAGGTTATAATTATCTTATTTTATTTCTAATTTTTTTTTGTCAAGCATTTATTTAATTTATATAGTGCATTTCGTGTAATTGAATTATTGTGTCTGGAATATGCTTCTTCTAATTTTACCCATTCTATTTTTTCAATTTCATTATTTTCATTCCCTTCTTCGAAAGGAGGTGAACAAATAGGCAATGGGTCTAAAAATATTTTTATAATATAAATAAATGTTTCGGAATGAACAGTTACATTACCTAAAATTTCAAAGTTGATGTGGTTTAAATCCAAACCAACTTCTTCTTTTACTTCTCGGACCATACAGATAAAATTATCCTCATTCATATCTAACTTGCTTCCTTTTGGTATTCCCCAATAGGAAGAACTTTTTTGAAAAACCATTAAACATTTATTAAGTGTGTGATTAAGTATTATAGCTCCTGCCCTTTTATATTGTTTTTTTATCATATTTCTATTAATTATAAGTAATTTCTTTATATCAAATATTAGTTCTTACATACCCATATATAATCACCCCATTCTGATTTTAAAAAAACAGGATACTCTTCTACTGTTTTAAACATTCCCAGTAATTTATCTTTTAATTTCTTTTTCTTATTTTTATCCCAGAGGTTCATACTTAGGTATGCATTTTTGCTGTTTTTTAGCATAAACATACATTTATTTTGCCCTTCTTCGTTTAGTTCGCAAAATCCAAATTCGCTAATAAATAAATCCCACTTTTTGTTATCTTCAACGTTTTCTGGAAGTAAACAATTAACATTTTTCAATGGAATACTAAGAAAACATTTTTTTGATAATTCAAGTGGTTCATTTATTTCAACAAAATCATATTCATTCCACTTTGTTATATATGACAAGATATGACATAAACCACCATACCCTCCCCCAAATTCAAGTATTTTCCAATTGTTAATATCACTAAAATGTTGTTTTAATTCATAAGTAGTGTTTATATATCTCAATGTATTTGGGGAAAAGTGTCCATATTTTCCATACTTATATGTAACAGGCGAACCTATATTGTCATTTTTTCTAAAGTTATTCAGATTATCTATAAATGTTTGATTATTTGAAATTCTTTCTAATATTTTGTCACCATCTTCCTTTTTTCCATGAATAATAATTTTACAAAAATCAGAATCAGATCTAAACGTTAAAAATATATAATAGTCCCTAGAAGCAGTTAAACATTTTTGTAGATATTTTTGTCCAGTTGTTGTTGCTTCCACTGTCCAATTATTTTTAGCTATGTTTGATTCATGTGGTTCTGCAACTAAAACATACTGTAGTCCTTTTTCTCCATTTTTTAAATCTACTTCTTGTGGAAATCCTTGGAAATATACTTGTGTTTTTCCATCATCTAAAATTAAGTTCCAAATTGGAATTACGGTATCTTTATCTGTTTCTATTTCTAAAATTGGTAGAGTAATTATCCATTTATCTTTTACTTCAACCTGATTATTATCTAATGTATTCATTTTTTTTTCTTTATATTCTTTTTCAATATTTGGATAGGGTAATTTATCAGGAGAATAATATCGAATATCTGCTTTTTTACCATCTTGTATTATTGAAAATAAACCCTCTCCCTTTTCTGAAAGTTCCTTAAGATATATTTCAATAAGTTTTGCTTGGTTTTTTTCAACTAAAGATAATAAAACATCAAACATTTTTTATTATAATTGTTTTAATTTATTCCTTTAAGCGAATTGTTACTATGAAATTTATATATAAATAATTCAGCACAATAACATGTTTTACAAGGGTAACGATGGTAGAGTAGTTCATCCTTAAAACTTATAGTAATATGTCCAATCCTTAGAATAATATGTCGTATAATAAAAAAATCTTTTCCTTTTACATAGACAAATAAATATGGGTGGATTATTAAGTACAGAAGATCCTCGACGACGTAGCCATCGTACAACAAAACGTAAAACTACAAAAAGAAAGACCACAAAGAAAACTATGTCAAAGTATGAACATGGTAAAGGTAGTAAGCTTCATGGTCATAAAACCAAAAAGGCTCTTCAAAAATGTAGAAAAAAACTATAGTTACCTTATTATATCTATCTTATCAAAGAGATAATCCTCGAATAGACTTGCTGCATGTTTTACAACTATTCTTAACAACACGCTGACTGCTTACCATATTTAAGAATTTTTTATGTGCATTTGTAAGTACACCGTTTTTTATATAATTTTCTCTTAATTGTAAAGAAAAGGGAGTAGAATTGGGTATACTTGCAGAAGGACGTAAACCCAATTGTTTTTTGTAGCTTAGAGGTTTATTTTTTTTAACAGGTCTCCTATTAAAATTAGGGTCTCTGTTTCTCGTAATAGATAGATTAGAAGTTAGTGAATTATCTCTATCAAGAGTTTTTCGGAATTTACTTTTAAAACAAGTCGTTGTATTTTTAGACATTTTTATATATTTTATGAATTAAAAAATAATACATAAAATACTATTTGAATAAGTTGAATTTGACTCCCAATATCTCATTTTTATCTTAGCTGTGACCCTACAATAACAGATTTTTAATTCCTCATTCTTTTATTTTTCCAAGGAGATCAGTAATGTTATATCACCTAAATTTTTTGAAAATTTTGTCTTATTTTAATTTTCGATCGGTGTAATACATTAGGTGTTGAATACAAAAGTTGAAAAAACTATAATGTTCTACAAATAATTCATTATCGTTACAAGTAAACATAGTTAACCATAAACGTATTATAATATGTTTTATGGTCAACCAAGATTTACATGGAATTGAAATATGTTAAATTTTTAGATACAAGTGTGACACTGATGTTTTAATTTTTTGTGGTGTAAAATTGATAAAAAACGATATTATTTTTGTTAATAGAAGAAGCAAAATGTCATTAACGTTCACAGAAGAATAAGTCAATCAATTAGAAAAGGTTATTTGCAATTCATATTTAGTTATTTCGGAAAGTTAAGTTCTGGTAGCGGTAGCAACAAAACTTCTGGAAAGAAGAATGTAAACAATAAAGCTTTGGTAAGTAAATCATCTCAAAATTCTAAGGATAAATATTCTGTTATAAAAAAGAGTCTTCTGAAAATTATGAATTTCCAAGTAGTATATACAAAAAGAATGACCCAGATGATGCTGCAAAAAGTGCAATGAATGGTATTATTAGAAAGAATTAATTAGATGTAATTTTTACGTTTACCTTTTCTATTAAGACCGGTGATAATACATATAAGTATACTGTTTAAAGCGGAAAATTACAAATTTAATTTTATTTTGGCTTATAACGAAACTGGTCGAACATTAATAATAGTTTTTTTTGTATTTTTTTGTTTTCCTCATCGGAATCACTAGAAGAATAATGTAAAACGTCTTCTTTTTCGTTTAAAGTATATTCATCTCGTAATATTTTTGGGGTTATTGTTAATGATTTAATATTTATAGAATCAACTTTTGTAGAATTTGGAGAAATAGTTTTTAGTTTATTTTGTAAATTATGGGATTCATGACAACAACAGTTACAACACTTTCCTGCTTTTTTATCTAGAATAGTTTTTCTAATTGCTGGAAAATATGTCATTTTAAAATGTTCTAAGTTTTGTGTTCCCATTGATTTATTACATGTTGAACAAATACATTTTAAATTATTCAATGTTGTTTCACCTCCATGAAAAACAGATATTATATGACCAGCCTCAAATCTTTTTGAATTTATTATTGTTCCACAAACATAACATTCACCTTGTCCGGCTTCCGGACCATATGTAGTATCCCATAATCTATCTTTAAGGGCTTTTGGAACAGACATTCTATACCTATTTTTTATTTTTTTAGGGGATTTGTAATAACTCATTTTGTATGACATTTATTATTTAACTAATAATGGTCATTAAAACTTTTATATCCTTCTAAAAAAAAGGTATATTCAAATATTTATTTTATTCATTTATTTCGATATTCCACATATGTTTGAGTATTTCTTCTTCCATAGTGTTATCTTCTATTAAACTATTTTCTATGTCAGTATCAGAATAGTTAATACTGTTATATATTCTTTTTTTTGTAAAAAATAAAATTTTTGTTATTTTATTACTGTCTATTGGTATGTTTCCATTTCTATGTAAACCAATATATTCGACATTTATTTTGAAAGGTTTAAATGAGTTTGGATTAAAAACTCCATATACAACACTATCTAATAATAAATTTTTCCTAAATTTAAAATTAACTTGTGTAAGTAAAGAATGAAAAGGAACATTTTGTTCATTTGTTACAGAGTAAGTATTTATAGATAACCCACAAGGTTTACATTTTCTTTGTTTTGTTATTTTCCATTTAAGGTTTTCTTCTTTAATTAGATTAATTATTAATATATTTATATCAGTTGGAAAAGGTAACAATTGGGTTATTTTATTAAATTTATGAGTTTTTAATATTTTATGATTATTGGGTTCTTCCTGTATAATTAAATTTGGGTTTTCAATCGGACTGAAATTAAATACAAAATTATTTACTATATTTTTTTTACGTGTAATAGAATATAATATTGCTAAATCTCTACTGTCTATTTTTATGATACTTCTCCTATTGTAAACAAAAACAAGTGATGGAAATAATGAATATGGATATTCTTTATGGTCTTTATAAGAAAGAATATCAGTTGAAGGAGTAAGAGTAAATGATTTTAACATTTTATATACATAATTTCATTTACATATGTTTATATATAAAATAAACTTAATTTGTTAAATGTCAAGAATAACATCACTTTGTTGTAAATTTTCATTATGAAAACCAAAACAATATTGGTTTGTGTGTATCATTCTTAATTTATAGTATGATTGTAAGATTTTTACATTTACATTTATTGTTATAAGTACTATTTTAATAAAGAAAACAAGTGGCTATTATGTGATCTTCAAATATGGGTTCGCAGTCTCTAGTGAAATCTTACAAGCATTCGTGATCTGATCGCACCAACTTAAGTCTAGGGACTTCAGAGAGGTCAGCTGGGATACGGAGAGCATGCCAGCGTTCGTGATCTGATAGCAGTACGACAATTTCAGGGACTGTAGAGCGGTCAGTTGGGCGACAGAGAGCATGCCGACGTCCGTGATCCGATTGCAGTACGACAAGTCCAGGGACTGCAGAGCGGTCAGTTGGGCTACCGAGAGCATGCCGGTGTCCGTTAACTGTTTGCAGTACGACAAGTCTAGGGACTGTAGAAAGATCAGTTGGGCGACAGATCCCACGCCGACGTCCGTGATCCGATTGCAGCTCGAAAGATCCAGAGACTGCAGGCGAGTCAGTAGGGCGACAGAGCTCAAGCCGTCGTCCGTGATGCGATTGCAGTATGCCAGGTTCAGGTTCTGCAGGGAGGCCATTTGGGCTACAAAGGCTAGGGCAACGTCCGTGATCTGACGGCAGCTCGACAAGTTCAGATTCTTAAGGAGAGTCAGCTGTCCAATATACTGTACTCCAGCGTCCGTGATTCGATTGCAGCTCGACAAGTCCAGTGTCCGCAGGGAGGTCAGTTTGCCCACTGAGAGAATGCCGGCGTCCGTAATTTGATCGCAGCGCGACAAGTTCAGGGTGTGCAGGGAGATCAGTTGGTCTACCGAGACCATGCCGGCGTCCGTGATTCGATTGCACCAACTTAAGTTCAGGAACTTCAGAGCTGTCAGTTGGGCTACCGAGAGCATGCCGGCGTCTGTGATCTCATTGCAGCCCGACAATTTCAGGGACTGCAGGGAGGTCAGTCGGGGGATTGAGACCAATCCGGCGTCCGTAATTCGTTTGCAATCCGAAAGATCCAGGGACTGCAGGGAGGTCAGTTGGGTGACAGAGAGCACGCCAGCGTCTGTGATCTCAGTGCAGATTCTCAAGTTAAGGGTCTTCATAGCGATCAGTTGGGCAACAGAGCCCATGCCGACGTCCGTGATCTGATGGCAGCCTGACAAGTTCAGAGTCTGCAGAGCGGTCAGTTGGACTACCGAGAGCATGCTGGCGTCTGTGATCTGATAGCAGCCTTCCAAGTTCAGATTCTGAAGGCGAGTCAGTTTGGCAAACGGTTCCAGACCCTTGTCCGTGATCTGATAGCAGATCGACAAGTCCAGGGTCTGGAGGGAGGTCAGCTGTCCAATATAGTGTACTCCATCGTCCGTGATTCGATAGCAATATCTCAAGTTCAGGGTCTGCAGGGAGGTCAGTTGGGCCACGGAGCGCATTCCGGCGTCCGTGATCCGACGGCAGCCTGACAAGTCCAGGAACTGAAGGGAGGTCAGCTGTCCAATATACTGTACTTCATCGTCCGTGATTCGATCGCATCCTGACAAGTTCAGATTCTTAAGGAGAGTCAGCTGGGCCACTAATATCATGTCAGCGTTCATTCCTTTAATGATGGTCATGCTTTGCACTCCCGGAATCGAAGTAATAACGTTGTCGTTAAATGTCTTGTTATTTTTAACAATCAGTTTTAAGTTCTGATGTGCGTAAGGTTTCCTAGAACAATTCTTTAATTTCTTACACACTTGATTGACGATAGCCAATTGAGAAGGTTGTCCAAGAGAAAAGGACAGAATATGTGTAACAATATCGTTTGGGAGGTTATTCATAACTAATATGTCTCTTATTATATTACTTATTTCATTAAGCCTTACCATTTCAATTTTTTTTAACATAATAGAATATAATATCGCTAAATCTTTATTGACTGTTTTTATGATACTTCTCATATTGTAAACAAAACAAGTGATGGAAAGAATGAATATGGATATTTATTGTTACAAGTACTATTTTAATAAAGAAAACAAGTGGCTATTTTGTGATCTTCAAATCTGGGTTCGCAGTCTCTAGTGAAATCTTACAAGCGTCCGTGATCCGATTGCAGCCTTCCAAGTCCAGATGCTGCAGGCGAGTCAGTTTGGCAAACGATTCCAGACCCTTGTCCGTGATCTGATTGCATCTGGACAATATCAGGATCTGTATGGAGACCAGATAGGCTACAAAGACTAGGGCAACGTCCGTGATATGACGGCAGCCCAACAAGTTCAGGGTGTGCAGGGAGGTCAGTTTGGCAAACGATTCCAGACCCTTGTCCGTAATATGAAGGCAGCGCGACAAGTCCAGATGCTGAAGGTGATTCAGCTGTCCAATATACTGTACTCCATCGTCCGTGATTCGATCGCAGCCTGACAAGTTCAGATACTGCAGAGCGGGCAACAGTTGGGCCACCAATTTCAGACCCTTGTCCGTGATCTGATTGCAGCCTTCCAAGTTCAGAGTCTGCAGAGCGGTCAGTTGGGATACCGAGAGCATTCCGGCGTCTGTGATCAGACGGCAGCCTTCCAAGTTCAGATTCTGAAGGCGAGGCAGTTGGGCCACAAATTTCAGACCCTCGTCCGTGATCTGTTCGCACATTTTCAAGTTCAGATTCTGAAGGAGAGGCAGTTGGTCCACAAATTTCAGACCCTCGTCCGTTATCTGACGGCAGCCCAACAGGTTCAGGTACTGCAGATCGGGTAGTTGGGGGATTGGGACCAATCCGGCGTCCGTGATCTGACGGCACCAACTTAAGTTCAGGAACTTCAGAGCGGTCAATTGGGCGACAGAGAGCATGCAGGCGTCCGTAATTCGTTCGCAGAACCGCAAGTTCAGGGTCTGCAGAGAGGTCAGTCGGGCTACTGAGAGCATGCCGACGTCCGTGATTCGATCGCAGTGCGACAAGTTCAGGGACTGCAGGGAGGTCAGTTGGGCTACCGATTCCAGACCCTTGTCTGTGATTATCCAGATGCCTGTCAAGTCCAGATGCTGCAGGTGAGTCAGTTGGGCCACGGAGGCCAGGCCTTCGTTCGTGATCTGCCAGCAGCCTGACAAGTTCAGGGACTGCAGATCGGGCAGCAGTTGGACCAACAATTCCAGAACCTTGTCCGTGATCTGAGTGTAGCGCGACAAGTCCAGATGCTTAAGGGGAGTCCGCTGGGACATAATTAGTGTAACAATATCGTCTGGGAGGTTATTCATAACTAATATGTCTCTTATTATACTACTTATTTCATTAAGTCTTACCATTTCAATTTTTTTTTAACATAATAGAATATAATATCGCTAAATCTTTATTGACTGTTTTTTATGATACATCTCATATTGTAAACAAAACAAGTGATGGAAAGAATGAATATAGATATTTATTATTACAAGTACTATTTTAATAAAGAAAACAAGTGGCTATTTTGTGATCTTCAAATCTGGGTTCGCAGTCTCTAGTGAAATCTTACAAGCGTCCGTGATCCGATCGCAGTCCGAAATATCCAGGGACTGCAGAGCGGTCAGCAGTTGGGCTACTGAGAGT
>Ga0209137_1002290_pt1 | contig 17034 bp, 18 predicted proteins | sample SaaInl5LU_22_DNA_FD_184642 | JGI IMG/M metagenome (GOLD analysis project Ga0209137, IMG submission 184642) | Marine microbial communities from expanding oxygen minimum zones in the Saanich Inlet - ESP_105LU_22_DNA (SPAdes) (version 2) | ecosystem: Environmental > Aquatic > Marine > Intertidal... | reverse complement strand
ACTAATACACTCTTTAAAAATTTTATTTGAAATATCATTTTCATTGATATACATTAAATCTCTATACATAGGAAGATTATTCATTGGTGTCCAAAAAGGTCTACTTTGAATTTCATTACTGTTCAAGTGATTTAACAACTCTCTCATTTTTTTTGTTCGAAATGTGAATAACCAGCAATTAGGATCTGATTTGGGATCATTTTTCTGAAATTTAATATCTCCTATTCCGTCTAATTCACTTCTATAAAGCGCATCAATTTCTTTTTTTCTTTTTAAAATACTTTCAAATTTTTCCATTTGCGCAACCCCAATAGCAGCTAGAATATTTACTAAACGATAATTATACCCTACTTCGTCGTGGAAATAATCTAATGGATCCGTTTTAGCAGTTGTTGTAATGTGCTTTGCCCTGTTGGCAATATTTTTATCGTTAGTTAAAATCATTCCACCACCACCTGTAGAAATTATTTTATTGCCATTAAAACTTAAAACACCAGTTAAACCATAAGATCCTGCATGCTTTCCTTTTTTAAAACTTCCTAGTGCTTCTGTACTGTCTTCTATTAGAGGGATCCCATAAGTAGAACTTATTTCTACTAATTTGTCAATATCTATAAATCCCCCTAGGACGTAGACTGGTATGATTGCACCAATTTTTTTTCCTGTAGTTATTTCTGTAGTTATCGGTTTATCATTAACAAATTTGGTGATTGTATTATTTTCTAACCAATTTTGAAGTAATTCAATATCCATTTGCCAAGAATCTTCACAAACATCTATTAAAGCAATTTCAGCTCCAGAATATGAAATTGCATTAAGAGTAGCTACGAATGTTAGATTAGGCGCTATAACAATGTCATTAGAAGAAACTCCTGCAAGGTTTAATGAAACTTGAAGTCCAGCTGTTCCATTCATACAAGCGATTGCATATTTTACGCCTGTATAATTTTGAATTGCTTCTTCAAATTTATTAACATATGCTCCAGCTGAGGATATCCAACCAGTGTCAAGGCAATCTTTTACGTATTGCCATTCGTTTCCGTTTATATTTGGAACTGATAATAGAATCATACTATATATATATTTAGTAAATTAATTTTGCAGGGTTTCCAAAGTAAGACCCTTGTTTTACTATGTTTTTTAGAACAACTGAACCTATTCCAATTTTTGTATTAGATGAAATTTTAATATTAGGTAATAAGTTTACACCTGTTCCCAAACTAACACCTTCTTTAATTTGACAGTGCCCTCCAATATTTACGTTTACCATAAAAGAACAATAATTACCAACTATTACATCATGACCAATATTTGTATTACAATTTATAAAAACAGAGTTTTTAATAAGTACATCATTAGAAATAATTGTGTTTGGCTGGATTATGCAACCTACCCCAATCTTAGTTCTTTGACCTATAATTACACTAGGATGTATATATGTATCAGGTGTTAAACCTATACTTATTAGATATTCAAAGACTTTCTTTCTAATATGGGGATCAGATATAGTAATAAAAACTTTATCATCTTTAGAAATATTATTTTTAAAATCCTTTTCATAAAATTGTGATGGAGAATAGATTTTGACATTTTTAGAGTCAAAATTAGAAAATGATATAAATTCTTTGGATAAATCACCGCTACCAAGAATATGAATCATACTATTATATTTTTTTTTTAAATCTTGTTGAATAATCAATTTTATCAGTTATGATAATTTCTGCAGGAACTTTATATCTTTCTAAATTTTTCTTACAGTGTAATTTTATGCTCTTTTTTAATTGTTTAAGATCTACATCCATAGATTTGACTACTACTTTAACAGCAACAACTTGACCTGTAATTGGATTTTCCTTTGCATATACTGTACAATCTAAAATATAATTAAGGTCTAGAATTACAGTTTCAACTTCAATAGGTAAAACTTTTTCACCACCAACATTTATAATTTTACTTTTTCTTCCAACAATTCTATAGTAACCATTTTCTTTTTCCTCAACTAAATCACCAGTTTTAAACCAACCATCGTCTGTAAAAGAATCATTATTATGATTTATATATCCTAAAACTCTTGTATTACTTTTAATCCATAGCTCATTATTAACTATTTTAACTTCTTGATCTGAGTCATCAAATTTTATTAATAAACTAGTAGAGGATTTACTTTTTGTTTTTATAATACCTGTTTCGCTAGTTCCAAACGTTTGTATTAGTCTAGCCTTCGGTAATTTTAATTTCAAATTAGCCAAAAGATTCTCTGACATTGGCTCTGTTCCATATGTAACGAGTTTTAACGATGATAAATTGTAATTATCAAAAACCCCTCCTATATTCATTAAATTCAGGAAAGTTGGAGATGCAGGAAGAATATTTACATTATAGTTTTGGATTAACTCACCAATTAATTCAGGCTCTCTTTTTTCTGGGATAACCATAGTTGAACCCATTGACAGAATATTTAACATTGTATTTAAACCTCCGATATGGTCGAACATAAGAAATACCAAAAAAGTTAGATTTTTGGTTTTAACATCGAGATAAGTTCCTAAAAGATTATCGAAATCATGAACCATAGCCTTTGGGTCACCAGTACTACCACTACTAAACAAAACTAAACCTGATTTATCCGAATTAAATAGTTCTGAATAATAAGAGTTTTGTTCGGAATCATCATTATTTACTTTTGAAATGGAAAGAGTTATAGAATCAATAATATAGTCTGGTTTAGAAACTCCAATTTTTTTTGAAATTTCACTTTCATTATTAGAGATTACAGGAATGAATACACACCTATGCTTACTAAGAGCAAAAACTAGTGCTATAGAATTAAAAGAATAATCTCCAGAAATAACAACAACTTTTTTTTGACCAAACGATTTGGAAATTAATGAGTATAATTCCTCAATTTTAGTATTAAGCTCAGAATAAAGTAACTCTTGATTATTTAAAATCATAGCTTTTTTCTGAAATTCTACTTCTTTTATCTTTTTTAAAAATAAATCTATCATATTATATTCCTCCTAGATAAATTATTTGTCCAGTTATAAAATTACTTGAATTAGAACAATAAAAATCTATAACATTTTTTACGTCATCGAATGTTCCTAATCTTTTGATTGCTTGTCTAGATAATAATTCCTCAATTTTATTTTTTGGTACAGCTTTAATTAAGTCAGTATATACTGGAGTTGGACCAATACAATTAACTCTGATATTATAATTACTTAGCTCATGTGAAGAAATTTTGGTTAATTTTTCTACAGCAGCTTTGGTACTTGCATAAATGGCCTCTCCCTCTAAATTTAGTGGAGATGCTACTGTAGAAAAATTCACAATGCTTCCACCTTTTCCCCTCATAATTTTAGAAGCTTCTCTTGTAAATAGAAAAGTGCCTTTTAAATTTGTATGAACAAGTTTATCAAAAGTACTTACTGGTGTGGTTAATATATGATTCATAGAAGCCATCCCAGCATTATTTATTAAGACATCTATACTTTTATATTTTTTTCGAATATGTAAAATCAACGATTTAACTGATTTTTCATCTCCAACATCACAAATTAGATGTTCATAGTTATTATGTTCTAAATCTGAACCACTTCGACTACAACCAATTACAATATTTCCTTGAGATAAATAATGTTCTGATAAACTTCTACCTATACCTTTTCTATCACCAGTTATTAAAAAAATTTTACTCATTATTATCAGAATTTAATTGTTCTTGCACATAATCAATTAAGTTTTGAACTCTAGAAAATGGACTTGTTCTTCTTGACATTGCTTTTTCATCTGCTAATGTGATCGTTTTACCGTAGTCATCTTCGATTAACTCCTCCAAATCAACTACTAGATTTACTAACGCCATAGAGTCTAATGGGCCTTCTCCTCCAAATAGCTTTGATTCTAGGGATAATTCAATACTTTCTCCTAATTCTTCTTTTAAGAAATCTTCTAAAAATTTAATAATCTTACTTTCTAATTCCATATTTATATATTTATTGCTGAATATTTTATTTGAGATAAATCTAAATTACAAGAACCCCAAGATAAGCCAACTCCAAAGCCCGTTAAAACAGCTTGCTTAGGGGTAATTCCTCTTTCCAGATCTATACAAATAGCAATAGGTATTGAAGCAGGTCCTGTATTACCAATTTTATTTGCTGTGAATGGAGCAATAGAACTGTTTAATTTAGACTTTTTGATTAAATAATCTATCATAAATTTATTTGCTTGATGAAGGTAATATCTATCAACATCTTGTTTTAGAATAGATGTTAAATTTTTAATAGAACGAGGCACTCTTTTTATAGCAAAATTCATAACAGACAAACCACTCATAAACATATCATTATCAGATCGAATAATTCCAGGTTCATAATGAATTATTTTTGTACTATCTTCATTAATGGGATTCCTTAATCCACCTGATTTTATAATCAAATCTGAATAACCACTTCCATCAGTTCCATAATCAAATGACACTGGATTTGAATTTTTAATGGATTTGATCAATGTAGCAGTACCTCCGTCACCAAAAACCATTCTAACAGATTTATCCTTATGAGAAATAACTTTTGTGTTTGTTTCACCGGCTAAAAGTAGCACACTTTTCATTCCTAGATTAAGAAACATAAAAGATTCCATTAATCCAGAAATATAACCTGAACATCCCTGAGGTAGATCCTTACAGATTACTTCATTCTTAAGTCCTAATTCATATTGGATTATTCCTGAAGTTTGTGGCATAATATAATCTCTTGTTTGTGAAACAAACAAGATTACATCAATTTCATTAATTTCTTCTGGAGATAATTTTGATATTAGTTTTTGGGCAGCAGTTAAACATAAATCTTTAGAAGTTTCGTTACCAACTTGTCTAATATGAGTAAAGCCTGTGGTTTTAATTATTTTTTCCGCTTCTTTATTATCTATAGGAATGTCTTTTGCAATATCTAATAAATTAACCTCCTTTTCTGGAAGGTGAGTTACAATATGAGTAACGACTCCAAGTTTAAAATTTTTCATTTTATTATATATTTGAATTTCCACCATCTACTATCAAGTTTTGTCCAGTAATCCATTTAGATGATGTCCCTAAAAGAAATTTTATAGTGCCATTAAGACTATCCAATTTCCCAAGACCTAGAGGGTATTTACTGTCATAAGCTAATTTTTCCTCATTTGATAGGATATGATTATTTTTTGCAAAAAGAGATTCCGTTTGTATTAATCCAGGACTAATACAATTTATCCGAATACTTCTCCTTGAAAGCTCTAATGATAAAGATTTTACTAGACCAATCAATGCTGCTTTTGAGGAGGAATATAAAACATGTCCGGGTGTTCCTTTTGTTATACCAGATATGGATGAAATAATTACTATTGATGCTTCTTTATGTAAATATTTTTTTGCAATTAAAATATTTAATAATAAAATAATAGATAAAACATTTACATTAAATGTTTGTGATAAATCATTAATATTGAAATGTTGAAATGGTTTAATTATGTCAATTCCTTGAAAAAATATTATCTGACTATATTTCGAAGTGGAGATAAACCTATTAAGACTCTCTAAATCATTCAAATCAAATTCATGAATTTCATCAATCATTGAAAGAATATTCTCAGGTATTCTAGATGAGTCACGAACTATTACATCAATATCTAGTTTATCATTTTTGATGGATTCTAAGTATGATATTGAAAGATCCGAACTTGCAGCAATAATTAACATTCTATTCATTAATAAAAAGAATTAGTTCTTCTATCGTATTTAATTCTTTGATCTTTTCACCAGAAATACTTACACCGAACTCTTGATCTAATATTGTTATTAACGAGAGTGCTGTCATTGAGTCCCACTCATCATTGTTTTTAAATTCTGTTTGTAGGGTAAAACTAGAAGTATCAATATCTTCAAAAACTTCACACATTATTTTAAATAATTTTTCTTGATTTTTCATAATTTTTTGTCAATTTTATTATTGATTAATTTATAACTAGTTTCTATATTGAAAAAATTTGATAATATTATTTGAGAGTTATTATTAAAACTTTTCAAATAAGTTCTATTTCTCATTTTATTTATTTCTAAAATCATATTATCAAGTTCTTGGACGCCATAAAAAGATTTACCTATATTTTCTTTTACAATAATTTCATCAATATCAGTATTTGAATCAGTATTTGAGAGGATAGCAAGATCATAATATAAATAATCCAATAATCTAGACGGATAATTAGGAATAGTAAACTTTTCATTTAAAAAAATTAAACCTACATCAGAATTATCAAGTTCATCAAAATAACTTGCCTTTGTGAGGCTTCTTATGATCTTTGTCTTTCTAATATTATTTTTTATAATGTGACTTTCTATATGTTTAAACTCAGTGCCTGATCCTATAATTTTAAAAGAGATATTATCTAAAGCTTCTATTTTTGAAATAAATTCAGAAATCAAAATTGGATTTTGTGGTAAGCCCAAATTACCTCCATAAATTAGTTTTAATTCTTTAGTGCTTTTCTTGTTGTGTTTCTTTTTAGGATATTTAGAAACATCAACAGAATTAGGATTTACTTCTATCTTAGATTTATTAATTTTATTGTGTTTTATAATATAATCCATATTTGCTTTTGACATACACCCTATATAATCAAATTTATCATAAAGCTTTTTTTCGATAAATCTAGAATACAAATAAAATGGGCTGAATTTCGCAGTAATATTTAAATCCAATGCATTTTGAGGGAAAATATCTTTTAGTAATAAATATTTTATTTTTAGCCTTTTATTATTTAATACTTTAATAAAATTTGTAATAAAAATTGGTGGCGTTGTAAATAATCCAATATCATAACTTTCATTTTTACAGTTTTTTAGAAAGGATCTAATTAACAGAAATTCAAGTAAAAAAGTCGATACTATTTTTTCTAAAACATTTGTTTTTTGGATGTTAAGAGATTTTACTTGTATGATTTTAACTCCATTAGAAATAATAATTCTAGAGTTTAATCCAAACCTCCTCTCAATTGGACAAATTATAGTAGCGTTATATCCCTCTGAAACAAACTTTGAGATTAAATCTGTATAAATTCCAGAAACATTAATATCATCAATTCTTGCTAACGTTACAAAAAGTATTTTTTTCTTATTCACCCCAAACATTTCTTTTAATATAATCTGTGTATGAAACTATTATTCTTAAAACCTTCTCGCTTACATTACTTTTAGAATAATCAGCAACAGGGAATACGGTCCGTTCAATTCCTCTCTTTTGATTTAATATTACTCTCAAACCTTGTAAAATCCGATCAGGATTAAGACCAACCATCATTACAGATGCTTCTTCCATTGCTTCAGGTCTTTCATGGGCTTCACGAATATTTAAAGCTGGGAAATTCATAATAGAAGACTCTTCTGAAATAGTTCCACTATCAGACATCACTGCTTTAGAGTATTTTTGCAGATGATTGTAATCATGAAACCCCATAGGTTTCATTAACTGTATTAATGAGTTAAATTTAACACCTGATTCATTAATTTTATTTCTAGTTCTAGGATGGGTTGAAATAATTATTGGCAATTTATAAGTATCAGCAACGATATTTAAACTTTTTACTAAGTTTATAAAATTTGAAGAATTAATATTCTCTTCACGATGAGCCGAAATTAAAAAATAGCCTTCTTTTTTTAATTTTAATTTTTCAAGGATATTAGAATTTTCAATTTCATGTTTGTAGTTTTCTATAACCTCAAAGATTGGAGATCCTGTTTTTATTATCCTATCAGCTGGTAGCCCCTCTTTTAATAAATATTCACGAGCAATATCGCTATAAGTAAGATTTACGTCTGAAATGTGATCAACTATCTTTCTATTAGTCTCCTCAGGAACTCTTTGATCGTAACAACGATTTCCGGCTTCCATATGAAATATTGGAATTTTCCTTTTTTTAGCAGCGATTGCACAAAGACATGAGTTTGTATCTCCCAATACTAAAAAAGCATCTGGGTTTACATTTTCTAAAATAGGATCAATATTAATTAGTATTTGACCAGATGTTACAGTCGCATTACTGCCAGCTGCGTTCAAAAAGTAATCAGGTTTTCTAAGGCCTAAATCTTTGAAAAAAACTTCGTTTAATTCATAATCATAATTCTGCCCGGTATGAACAAGTATGTGTTCAATACTCTCTGAATCATCTAGTTTTAATAAAACTTGAGAGAGCCTTATAATTTCCGGACGAGTACCAACAACTGTTAAAACCTTTAATTTTTTCATGTTATTATTTTTGTTTCGATTCTTCAAACATCTTCAAAATAAGTATCCGCATCTTCTGGATTGTATGGTTCATTAATCCAAAAATTAGTGTACAACGTCTCTTCTCCAATATTTTGGATATTATGAGTATACCAGATAGGCATATCTACATAGGCTGGCTCATCACCGTTAAGATAAAAATTTAAGACCTCATCTGATCCAATTTTTCTTAATTGTATTAAAGCTTTTCCCTTAATGACAGCAAAACGTTCAATTTTTCGCGTATGAAAATGATTTCCTCTTGTAATTCCTGGTTTTGTAGTCGAAAAGGAAACTTGCCCCCCAATTCCCAAACGAATTATCTCTACAAAAGAACCTCTCGGATCTGTATGCTGATTAAGTTTAACTGGAAAATGATTAGAAATATCCATATAACACCTAAAAGTGTTAAATAAATTAAATTCAAATATATTATTTAGCTTAGGAATTTCACCTTTATCCTGATAAATTTCTTTATAATTTTTTAATAGAAATAATAACTTAGATACTTTGCATTTTGCAGTATGAGGCACATAGTATAATGGTTCATTTTTCCTTTCACTTGCTTTATTTAAAATCTTAGACACCAATTCTCCAACATAAATCAATTTTAATTCACTATCAATCTCAATTTTAGGAAATTCCCCATGAGAAATTTGATAAGAAAACGTAGCCACCACAGAATTATAATAAGGGTTACCAAATGGTCCAAATACGTTAGGTACGACTAGTCCTGTTATAGAACCACCATTAGAAGATGCCCATTTCTGTAGTAAAATTCGACCTTCTTTTTTTGATTTCCCATAAGGATTATCTCGATTTTCTTGCGATGATGAAGAAAAAATTACGTGTGTTTTGTTCGAAGTTCTTTCTAAAGATTCAATTAACTTTTGAACTAATTTTATATTTGTATTATAAATTACATCTGGATCATTATGCCTATTCATGGCTGCTAAGTGAACAATAACATCACATTGACCTACAAAATTATCCAGCAAGTCTTTGTTACTAAAAAAACTTATATCATAATCTACACAAGCATAATCATTTGGAAACAATTTTATAGTATTTTTTAAATGTGTCCCAACAAATCCCTCTTGACCTGTTATTCCAATTTTAATCATATATTATAGTTCTTTAAAATTATATTAAACTTAATTATAAAAATAATTCAAGTCATAACGATATTCATCTTCAATTTCATCAACGGAATAGTCTGCCATTACTAATAATTTTGAATTGTTTTCAATTGACTGAATGCATGTAACATATCCTTGAGGTATATGCAATACATCTAATTTCTTTGCCTCTAACTTTACTTCCTGAAAAACTAAATTTTTTGATGGAGAATTCCAATCATCAATTTTAATTAGTTTAATTCTAAAACTGCCTTGTACGGCACTAAACCAACGTTGTTCAACTTTGTGACCTTGCCAACCTCTAAAAGCCTTAGTGCTACTGTTTTCAATAATATACATGCGCTTTATAGCGCTAGCATTAAAAAGGTTATTATAATAAAGGATTCCACGATGATCAGTATATGAGTTTCCTTTGATTATTTTTGGTAAAAACATAGCTTTTGAGAATTTACTTTTTTACCGCTTGCTGAACAAAGTCTAATTTTATTAGTAATTGTTTTATTCCTTCTATGTCTTTTTGCTCTGTATTATGCGAGTTGTAATCTTCAATATTGGATAACTCTTTCTCTCCTTCTGAAAAATAACTTGAGTAATTCAAACTTCTATTATCAGCCGGAATACGGAAAAAATCTCCCATATCTTCTGCCTTTATCATCTCTTCACGTGTACACAAAGTCTCGAACAACTTTTCTCCATGTCTTGTTCCAATAATTTTCACATTGTTGTTTAAATCTAATATTTCTTTTAAAGCCTGAGCTAAATCTCCAATGTTGCTTGCTGGTGCTTTATTGACAAATAAATCTCCAGGATTACCATTCTCAAAAGCAAACAAAACTAATTCAACTGCCTCATCCAAAGACATTAAAAAACGAGTCATATTTGGATCGGTAATTGTCAAGTTTTTACCTTCTTTTAACTGATCTATAAATAGCGGTATGACTGACCCTCTGGAACCCATTACATTTCCATAGCGAGTTAAACACACTGTTGTCTCTGTTAAATTACGTGAAGCTGCAATCGCAACTTTCTCCATTAAAGCTTTTGAGATACCCATTGCATTAATTGGGTAAGCTGCTTTGTCTGTACTCAAACAAATAACTTTTTTCACTTTATTTACTCCTGCGGAATCTATTACATTTTGTGTGCCAAAAACATTTGTTTTAGTAGCTTCCAGTGGAAAAAACTCACAGGAAGGTACTTGTTTAAGTGCAGCTGCATGAAACACATAATCTACACCCCTCATTGCTTTTTCTATACTAGTATAATCACGCACATCACCTATGTAGAATTTTAATTTTGAACTATTTAAACGAGTTCGCATATCATCTTGTTTTTTTTCATCACGTGAAAAAATACGGATTTCTTTAAAATGATCTGTTTGAAGAAAACGATTTAAAACTGCGTTTCCAAAAGACCCTGTACCTCCTGTAATTAGTAATACTTCATTTTTCATTTTGAATATTTAATGGTTACGACTTCAAATAAATGAATCAAAAACTTGTAAGTCAATTTAAAGATTTTAACTCTTTCTTTTATGAATAAAATCTATAATATCTTTTAACACATTAAAATTTTTAATCTCATCTTTGGAAATAGATATTTCAAAATTTGAATCTAAAAACTCTACTAACATTAAAGACGATAAGGAATCGAATTCAATCGGAGTTTTATTAATGTTGAAGCCTTCTTCTAACATTAATATGTCTGAAATCTCTGCAATAATTTTATCATTATTCATATTTTAATTTTTAAGTTTAACAATTGATTGGTCATATTCTTTTAGTGCATTTACATTAATATATATATAATCGGATATGCTCTCTCCCGTTGGAAATGTTATAGAACCAAACTGAAATAATATAAATGGATAAATATCTTTTTTATTTTTGTAGACAACTTTAAATCCATCATTTAGGTTCCCTTTAATTATATGAGAATAATTAGTAATTATGCCTTTTCCTTTAGTTCTATCAAAGTATTGAAGATATTTTCCTTTTTCCGAGCTTTCACCCTCAACTGATGTAGAAAAATAGAAATCATCTTTAAACTTTGCCCCATAAATTATTGGTCCATTAACATCAAGTATCTTTCTTGTTTTCCACTCCTTTTCCTTGTATAATAATCGAATACTATTTTGTTTAAATTGGGTATCAGTACCATATAACAGCCCTTCATTCGTAGGAAATGCGACACATGCTCTAAAATCTTGTTCCCCCCTTAAAATAGGATAAACTTTATTGAAATTATTTTCAGCAACCCAGATTCCTGAAGAGTTATCAAAATCTCCAGTTAATATCCATAAGAGATTTCTGTTTTTATCTGGAACTATATTATGAATATGCTCTATTTCTCCCTCAGGAAAAGTAAATGATATTTTCCAATTATTATCTTTATCCAAAGTATATATATGAACCTCTTTTTTTTCAAAGTTCGTAAAATATTCACCAAAACAAACTTGGTCATCAAAGCCTTTAATATTTTTAATGTTAGTAATGTTTAAAGGTCTACTACCTCTTTTTAAATCAAAGGATTCATAAATTTCATTGTTATTCAAATTAAGAGTGTAAATTTTTTTGTTAAAAACTAACATTGAAGATTCATTATCTTTTTGAATGCCCAGAATAACACCATACCTAAACAATCTGCTTAATAATTTAGAATATGAAATAATTTTTAAATAAAAGGGTACTGGTAATTTATTTAAAAATGACATTTTTGATGTTTTCTGATTATAAGAAAAGATTTTATGCCCTTTAGAGATAAGTGTTAAATCATTATTTAAATGTGAAATGATTTTATAATTTCTTAAAAATAATTCTGCTTTCATTTTATAAAAAAGGGTATTAAATACGGATATGTGGATTTTTTATTTTTTATTTTTATAAAATCTATTAATTCATTCGAATTAAAATATGAAAATACAAAATCATTTATGTTTTCTATTTTCAATATTTTATGGTCTATCAAATCCTTTTCAAATTTTTTCTCACCATAATAAATCTTACCCCATTTGGATTTTCTGTTTTTTACTACTATATTCTTTTTAATATTTTTATTTATAATCTCAACATTAATTTTTTCATACCAATCACTTATAGGCCAATTTTCGTGATTTTCCTCTGCAACATGCATTATGGTTGCAGAGTGAACTAGATTAACTCCTAAGCCTACGACTATAGCATTATTATCTGAACAAAACTTCCACCCCGAATTTGGGCCACAACTAGATTCAAAATTGTTCTGTTCAGATTCTCTATAAGTTATTCTTTTTGCATCTTTACCAATAGCAACAATTGGATTAAAAGGAAATTCACTAATTTCTGCTCTTGGATCTTTAATCATTACGTGAGGTAAAACTCCTGTCCAAACTCTTGATTTTTGAACATCATAAATTATACTGTTGTTGTTTTTGTTATTTTTGCAAATTCTAGCTGAGTTCATAACTAAAGTACCATCTTCTCCTATTAATTCAATTAACTTATTTATTACAATTTGTGGTTCTAATGAACAATTAGTTAATGAATCAAAAGAAGAATGTACTATAAGAATAGTTCCTTTTTCAACTCCAATTCTTTTTAAATTTTCTAAAATTATATCAAAATCAAATAATTTATTATCATCAGAAGATCCCTTGAAATTAAAATATTTGGCCAAATTAAATTTCCAATAAGTATATCTAAATATAATTTCAATTACACTAAATTTTGAAAATAAGAAATGAAGAAGTTTTTTCATTTAAAATTTATGGTTTTGTCTTTCATATTCATAAGACTCTTTACTAAATGCATAAAGTTTTCTACTGGGAAGCTTACTTATTGATGAGTGATCATGATGATAAACAATAAGATTCGGTTTATACAATGTCTGCCCTTTTTTTGATAAAATTTGGTTTGCTAAAACCCCCTCTTCACCCATTAAAAAAGTTGGAGCATCTAGATTATTAAAATTATCAAAAAAAATTGGTGTCAATATATAACATGCACCATATCCCATTAGAATAATATTCTCTTTATTATTACCATCTCTATCATATGACTTACTCAGTCCTGCCTTTATATTCATAATGAATTGTAAAACAACAGATATGTAATAATTAGTGTAATATAATCTTCGATAGAGCCTTTTAATAAAACTAAATTTATTTAAAATATGAGGATTTTGATGACTGCCATCTGGTTTTATAATATTTGGTGCAATTACAAAAATTGAAGAACCGAAATTTTCACTAGACAATTCATTGATAAAATTACTATCAAAAGTTAAATCATTATTTCCTATGATAATAAAATCATATTCACCCTTCTTAAGAGAATCAATACCAATGTTTAGTCCCTTAAAATAACCAACATTCTTCTTGCTCTTTATAATTTTAACTTCTTGAAAAATTATCTTATCCAGTTGGTCTATATCATCTTTGTCTGAGCTATTATCTACAATTATTATTTTGAGTAAACAATCATTTCTAAATTTGAGAATACTATTTACATATTCCTTAGTATAATTAGAATTATTATAATTTACGCATATAAAACAAATCTTCATAGAATTTATTATTTTAATAATTTAGTCTTAAATTAATCTATGTTAAAAAGAAAATTATTTTCTTTTTAACAAATTTCAATACAAATAATGGTAAAATTGCACTTATCAATATTGAATTATGGACAGTTATAGTTAAAAAAGGAGTATGAACAAGAAAGGAATAAAAAACAATCATAAAAGCTATCGCTGAAAAATTTCCTTTAATTGATTGTCTAAAAAAAACATGTGATATAGAACCCATCAAAAACATAAAAAATGTAGTTCCAAGTATTCCAAAATCATCAATAAATTGTCTAAAAGCGGTAAATATATTAATACCCATAGAATCAGTATCCGATTTTCTTAGATAATTTGTATAAATTCCTAAAGTGTTTTTTTGAATCCCTAATAGATCAAATAACGAACTAAAGGAATATCTACCCCATCCCAAATCGTTAAGTCCAGGTAATTGATAATCTCTTAAGTAACTTGTAAAACCCGCTATTCCCCCAAAAAGATAAGCTTTAAAAGTTATTAACCCCTGATTAATTATTTCGGAATTAAAACTTGAATCTTGAGATCTCAACATATCACCACCTATAAAAATAATTGATATAAAAAAAATTAATTTTGCTGTAGATTTTATTAATTTAAAATCTGGAGAAATCAAAAATTTATTATTCTTATTTCCTTTTAATTGTTTTGTTATTTCTCTCCAATATATAGCAATGAAGACTTGGAATATTATCATCATAAAACCGGCTCTACCAGCTTGGGTTACTCCAGTTATAAACATGGATAAATAAGGTAATAAAAAATACCATTTGAACTTATCGTATATCATTTGATAAACAAGAGAAAGTACAATTGCAGAATAACCTAACAACAAGATAGCTCTCACAAACAAAGGAATACTAATCTCTTCTAAGGCACCTCTAGCTGCCCATCCTGCAGTTAAAACATTTGTTATTGAGCCAAAGTAAGCTGCAAATAGATATATGTAAATTATTGAACCAATAAAAGATAGTAATCCTAAAAAAAACATTAAAAAATTAAATTTCTTTATTGTTGATTTTCTATTAAATATCTCAAGATCAGTGTTTGTTTTTAAGTTATTGTTAGCTACTGATTCCGAATTTTTATTTTGAAATAATAAATAAAAAAACATTGCCAATTCTCCTAAAAAGAATACGCCAATAAAAAGAACGAACAAAAATGAAGCATGAAATGAATAATAATAATCTCTTACAAACAATAATTTTAACCCAATAAACATAATCCAAACAGCTGATAAAAAACCTGTAGGTGTAAAATAATGTTTAGAGAAAATTTTTCTTAGAAAAAAAATTGAAAACAATGAAATAAGAGCAAATATATAAGCCATCTATTTTTTAGTTACATTAAAAAATGATTTTAATTCGGAAGAACTATAGAATATATATACACTACAAACAGTAAGTATTATTATATTCACAAAGATCGAATTAACTTGATCAAAATACTTGACTAGAAAAGAAAAAGCGATAAACATTATATTTTTTAAAATAAATAAAATTGAAATTGAAATTTTAATTACTTTTTTTGAATGAAAATAAATTGTACAACAATATATTAATTGAGATAATAGCGCTACTAAACAGGCCCCAAAAACTCCAAAAACTGGAATTAATATGAAGTTTAATAATAAACTTAAAACAGCGACTAATACGGCTATTTTAGCCATCAAAATAGTTCTACCAGTAACCTCTAAACCCTTGTGCAAATACATAGATAATATGCCAAAGAAAATAGATGTTAGAACTAAAAACATCAAATTAGTTTCTAATAAATATTTCACACCAACCACCTGAATCAGTAACCAATCTCCCAATAAAAAAACTCCCATAAATATGGGTGTAAATAAAGTTATCAATAACTTTATATTAGTTGCTATAATTTCCTCAATTTTATTTAAATTTTCACTATTCTTCCACATTTGAATTATTAAGGGGTGAGAGGCCATGAGTAAGGGCATTGTTATAAATCCAGATAAGCCCACTGAAAGATCTCGAAATGAAGCATAGTTACTAACCAAATAATCAATTTTTAAGTAATTGAAAAGAATTCTATCTCCAATTGAATAAAACTGTGTAGCAAAGAACCATATACAAATTGGAAGTCCATATAAGAGTATATCTTTAGATATTCCAAAATCTAAATACGAAAGCTGTCGTTTATTAAAAACCAAACTAAAGATACCCTCGCAATACATAACATAATTACTTGCGAAAAAATAACTTAGAAACAAAACTAAAAAAACGACATCTAATTTTTCTTTGTAAAAAATAAAACAAACCCCTATTCCAATAATTTGAATCAAACTTTGAATTATTGTAGATCTAATTTGGATAAAAATTCTTCTTTCCGCTTGAAGAAAACTATACAATAAACTTAAAAAAGTTTGTGATAACATTAATAGTAACCCAATAATTACCATTTTAAAGTTTTTCAATCCTAAATAAGAAACTAGAATATAAATGATTGAACCGAACAAAAATAAAACAGACTGCAATAAAATTACATTGATTTTTAAAACATCAACCGAATTATTATTTACATAATCAGGATAAAAATAAAGAACAGAACTATTTACCCACCCTGCTATTAATTGGCCAAATAAAAGAATTGTCGCTATTAAAAATACATAGTCTGCGTACAAGGAATTTGAAAGGGTTCTAGTTAAGAGAAAAATAGTAAATATTCCTGCAAAAGCTGGTAATATTTTAACAGGTATATATTTCAATACATCTCTGTTTAAACTATTTACATAATTATTTTTACTCATAATATTTATAAAAAAATTAAAGAAACATTTAACTTTTTTGAATTTATATTCCTGAAAATAATACTTTTGTTAAAGTTTTTTCTCGACTACCACCGCTAGTCAGTTTTTATTTTTTACTCTACTGTAACGCTTTTCGCTAAGTTTCTGGGCTGGTCTACATTACAGTTTCTAAGTACTGCAATATGATAAGAAAGCAATTGCAAAGGCAGGGTAGTCACTAGCGGGCTTAACCAATCAAGCGTTTCTG
>Ga0209137_1002287_pt1 | contig 17045 bp, 11 predicted proteins | sample SaaInl5LU_22_DNA_FD_184642 | JGI IMG/M metagenome (GOLD analysis project Ga0209137, IMG submission 184642) | Marine microbial communities from expanding oxygen minimum zones in the Saanich Inlet - ESP_105LU_22_DNA (SPAdes) (version 2) | ecosystem: Environmental > Aquatic > Marine > Intertidal... | reverse complement strand
CAATCTGACGTGAATCTACAGACTGCGCGTGTCGATTTCCCTTCGAATGTTGCAGTGAAGAGGAGAGATCAATGCGTGAACTGCAGATGATCGTAAGTGATTGGTGCTCATCATCATCGGGATTAGGGGCTAGGGCTGTCGTTGCCTCGCTATAAGCAGGGTAGCGCTCGCCCGCTTTAATTGCTGCGGTGTGTTCGGAAATACTGCTACTTCCATTTTGCCAATACGCAACCGCACTGATCCCACGACGACCACAATCGGTTATCGCTTTTAACACGAATTTCCGGTTGTGGCAGTTGCGCACGGTTATCGTCGCTATGCCGCTTTCAAGCGCTTTAGCATGAGCAAGATCTACAGCCGCCGCGACACAGTTTAGCGCGCTGCGACCCTGGCTATCTATGATAGCGGATGAGCTATCTTCATAGATGACAGTGCTAAGCGGTTTACCGCTATCACTGTTAATGTAAGGCATTGCAGCTTTGAGTTCTAATAAGCCATTCAAGCCATGTTTCTCAAGCCATAACACCATGTTAGCCGCATCTTCATAGTTGCCTACAAAGTAACCACATGCTTCAAAACAACGACGTAAAGCCGACTTCATCTCTGTCATAGAAACGTGCATAAACTAAACTTCTACAACCGGTGCTAGGGGCATAAACCAATCGTCATTGAAGGTGTGACCAATATCTTCTAAGAGGGGCGCCCCTTGAAACATCGTGTTGCGCACCCAAAGTTTTGACTTGGGATCAAATTTACCCACACCGAAGAAGGATAACTTTGCACGCAATAGATGCATGGGCAGCACATCTTTATCTAAGAGGTTTGCTTGAATCTCTCCATATAAACAGCGGTTCATGCTCTGAATACGTCGAACAATACCTCGAAGTTTCGGACGTGCAACCATAAACCGAGCCGTATTATGGGTTGGGTTTTGAGCAATATATTCGCACAGCTGGTCATAACACTTGCGTACAGCGTAAGCCACGCCCAAGGGCATCTGTTTCTCTTTGCCCGCCTCATAAAGGGAGTTTCCAAGTCGGGGCTCCATCTTCTCTTCTGAGCGGTACCAGAATGTATCTCGGCTTCCCTCGGCAGAAAAATCGAAGCGCAGAGCCCAGTCATACTTGGTCTCTATTACTTCTTTAAGTGAGGAGAGTGGCATGATCGGATCCAGATCAAGGAACTCTTCAGACGTATGATAGGCCTCCAGATCATCAACTAACTCTGGATATAGCTCAAGCAGTATGCAGACCAACAACTCTTGTCCTTGCAACGAGCAGTTCGCCTCACTCCAAGCGATCAGATCGTCCCAGCTAGAAACCGAGTCGGCAGTGCGCTTCTGGAGCGCTTCAAGATCAATTAATACCTTCTGATTGTTTGCAGTCTGCCACGCGTCTTCCGTTACTGTTTGCGCTATATGACCATGACAACGGTGAATAAGACGTTGTAACTTTGCCTGAATAATCTCATCGATATTACCCAGTACGCGTACCCGAGCAAGAGCCAGTTCACGCATCTCAACCCATTGGTTAATTAACTGCGGATGGTTAACCAAAAAAGGAGCCATCCCAAGACCCGTAGAGTTGCCAATACCGAAAAAGCGCTTTATCTCTTTTTGCATTGGCGCGAAGGTATCTGGCGAACGTCTTTTTGCGATGTGCTCAACCTGCGCAAGGCTGAAGTTTCTGAGCATTAAACAGTTAAACATTTCAGCCGCAAAGGGTCGGGCAAAATCAAGATGCTTTGTCGCCACCTTTTCCCAATCAGCCATACCCAGCTTGCCACTTCCGTAGACAGCGGTCGTTCGATAGAGGTAGCCAACTTCAGCTATTTTTGCGATCTCAGGTTGCAGACCCTGTGCAAGTCGATTGACGACTGTATCAAAGTTGCGGCCACTTCTATTTGCACGCGAAAGAACAAAGACGCGTTGATCCACACGTCCCGCCTCTTGGAGCGGAACGTTTTGGCGCAGGAACTCGATATACTCTTCATCAACCGGCCCATCGACCAGGGCCATGGTGAGGTCCCACTTGGAGGCGATCACGCGGTCATTGCGGTCCTTAGGATCAAGATAACTAGAGAAGATTACATAACTGTAGCGTTTGTTTGGCGTATCGATCTCATATACGACCGTACCGTAACCGCTGTCGTCAAGGTCAAACTGCGCCGGCTCAACACGCCAACGTTCACGCATGATTTTGCGAACAAGCGTGCGCATAAAACTTAAACGAGACTGGTGAATGGAGCCCAAACGTTCTAAATCCATTACCTGAGAGGCAGGACGAATGGGTAGCGCTTGTTTACCCCTTAGCGCAGCACTTATAACCGCAGGCATCGACATATTTTCGCCCTCTTATTATTGTGTGTCGAAATACGTAACTAAACCCAATATTGATTAAGCTCGTTCACTGTATATTTAAACTATACATAGGTACTGAACACCTTTGACACCTACTGAGATTTTGCTCCTAGCGATCAATTAAAACAAATCAGATAGTTCTATTATTTGATAAATAACTCTTATAAATGCACACAGTTGTTTTAGTAATTCTTACCAAAACGCTCGTTATTATCCAGTTCAATACCGAGTAAACGCATATCGTTGATTCGCAAAGACTCTTTAAGTGTCACCGTCGACAGATTGAATAATAAAACGCTTAAAAGACTCAGCCGCGGGTGACAGTGATTTATTGCGACTTTGAACAATACCGATACTGCGGGTTACAACGGGGTCTACCAAAGGGACGAAACACAACGCAGGGTTATCTTTAGGAAAAGCGTATTCAGGCAGTAAGGTGATACCGAAATCGGACTCCAACATAGCAATAAGAGAAATCATGTTGGAGACGTAGAGCTGCGATGAATTGAACAGCGGCTGGGCTACACTCTCTTCAAGTAGCTGTGTACTGCCATTACCAATAAGCCGATAGGGCAAAAGATCCTGCCAGGTGACAGACTCTCTCGTTGCTAACGAATGATCGCTAGGACATACCATGCCCATTTGATCGTACCAAATCGACGTAAACTCCTTATCAGTGTGACTTTCAGCATTGTGAATATGGCAGATCCCAAAATCGATCTCCTGCGCCTCAATCATTTCAAGGATTCCCTCAGTGTTACCATCGAAAAGACTTAGGTTAAGCCTGTCGCTGGTGCAGACAAACGCTTTAAGCAAAGCTGGCAGTACCTGGCTGGCGATTGATGGAACGGATGCAATCCTGAGATGACCAAGACGCTTGTCCGAAATAAGCGTCATATCTTCTGAAAAACGATCATGGAAGGCGATTAGCTCTTTAGCGCGAGGGTAAAACTGTTCACCAAAAGGGGTCAGCTCAGTGCGATTACTTTTAGATGCACGTTTTTCAAACAGAGACTGACCCAGCTTAGACTCCAAGTCTCTTATCGAAAGGGATATTGCCGGCTGACTTCGATGAGCTCTCTCTGCCGCCGCATGAAAGCCTTTGAGCTCGGTAACCCAAACAAAGTGACGTAGCTGTGTAATCTTGAATTCTGGGAGCATCTCAGGACCTACTGCATTTAAGGCTTTAAACCTTCGCTACATTAATAAGCAAGACTTATCGTATAATATTATTAATTAATTTTTATTATTTAATCACGCCTCATAACATTAGCCTAATAATTTTTGGAGAACAAAATGCTGAGTTCAGTGCATAACAACTACATCGGTGGCGAATGGGTAGCCGGCAACAAAGGTACTGTTGAAAACATCAGTCCTGCCGACCTTAAAGATGTCATTGGTACGTTTGCGCAGGCTGATCGTGCTCAAACAGAGCAGGCGATCAAAGCAGCGCAAATGGGTCAGTTGGAGTGGCAAGCCAGCGGATTAGAGGCGCGTTATAGCGTACTAATGGCAATCGGTGATGAGCTGATTGCGCGCAAAGATGAGCTGGGTGAGATTTTGGCACGTGAAGAGGGCAAAACTCTTCCTGAGGGCGCGGGGGAAGTGTACCGGTCAGGTCAATTTTTCCACTACTACGCCGCTGAAGTGCTCCGCCAAATGGGTGAAACAGCCGATTCAGTCCGCCCAGGCATTGAAGTAGAGACGCGTCGTGAACCTGTTGGCGTTGTCGGTATCATCACTCCTTGGAACTTCCCTACAGCAACAGGCGCTTGGAAGATTGCGCCAGCACTTGCGTTTGGTAACGCTGTAGTTTGGAAGCCGGCTAATCTGGTGCCTGCATCTGCATGGGCGCTGACAGAAATAATCTCACGCCAAGGGCTTCCAGCAGGAACGTTTAACCTGGTTATGGGTCCCGGAGCCGAAGTCGGCGACACGCTGATCAACTCACGCGGGATTAACGCCCTCTCATTTACCGGCTCTCTTGAAGTGGGTCGTAAAGTTGCAGGTGCTACCGCCGTAAACCTGGTGAAGTGTCAGCTCGAGATGGGATCAAAAAATGCGCTTATTGTTCTAGACGATGCTGATTTAGATAACGCAGTAGAGTGCGCCGTTGGCGGAGCATTTGGTGGTACGGGCCAGAAGTGTACCGCCTCGTCTCGTTTGATCGTAACTGAATCTATTCACGATGCATTCGTTGCCGCCATGATTGAACGAATGAAGAAGCTTGTTGTGGGCCACCCCCTTAAGCCGGGTGTACATATAGGTGCTGTGGCAGATGCTAGGCAGATGGAACAAAACCTTAGATACCTAGAACTGGCAAAAGCTGAGGGTGCAACACTTGTGTATGGCGGTGACGTACTCACTGAAGAGACCGAGGGCTATTACATGGCACCCGCTCTGTTCACTAACACCACCAACCAGATGAGAATCAATCGTGAAGAGGCATTCGCACCGCTGGCCTGCATTATTAAAGTTAAAGACTACGATGAAGCGCTAGCCACTCTGAATGATACCCACTTCGGTCTAACCGGAGGTATATGCACGACCTCTTTAAAATACGCGACTCACTTTAAACGTAACGCAAAAACAGGCTGCGTGATGATTAACCTTCCAACGGCTGGCACTGATTACCATGTCCCCTTTGGCGGTCGCAAGGATTCAAGCTTCGGTCCACGTGAACAGGGTACCTACGCAAAAGAGTTTTACACCGTTGTAAAAACCACTTACATGCGCGCGTAACCAAAGCGAAGGTAATTAGATGAGCAGCTCAGATTTTCATAAAGAGATCCTTGTTATTGATGGTCTTCAGTACTGCAACTGGAGTCGATCAATATTCGAAGAGATGATTCAAGGTGGTGTGACAGCTGTACACGTCACAATTGTTTACCACGAACAGATCCGCGAAACACTTATGCGTATCGCTGAATGGAATCGTCTTTTCGAGCTGCACACTGACCTTATTATGCCCGTCAAGAGTGCTAACGATATCGAACTGGCAAAGCGTTTAGGTAAAGTAGGCATTATTTTCGGGGCTCAAAACTGCTCACCCATCGAAGATGATATCGGCATGGTGCAAGTCATGCGCGAGCTTAATCTTATGATTATGCAGTTGACCTACAACAACCAAAGCTTACTAGCCTGTGGTTGTTATGAGAAAGAGGATAGCGGTGTCACTCGATTTGGACGTCAGGTCATAAAAGAGATGAACCGAGTCGGTATGATCATCGACATGAGTCATAGCGGCGAGCGTAGCACGCTTGATGCTATCGCTATTTCTGAGCGCCCCATCGTTATCTCTCATGCAAACCCGACCAGTTTTCATGCAGCCAAGCGCAATAAACCAGACAATGTGCTCAAGGCGCTAGCGGAATCAGGCGGCCTTCTTGGGTTTAGTCTCTACCCATTTCATCTTCAAAATGGGTCAGATTGCTCGCTCGTACAGTTCTGCGAAATGATCGCAAAAACAGCTGATCTTATGGGTGTCGATAATATAGGTTTAGGTAGCGATTTATGTCAGAACCAGCCATTAGCGGTTCTGGAATGGATGCGTAACGGACGTTGGGCCAAGGTAATGGACTATGGCGAGGGTTCTGCAAGCGATGCAGACTGGCCAGCACCACTCTCTTGGTTTGCCGATAGTCGTGATTTCCCCAACATCACGCAAGGTCTTCTTGATCGCGGCTTTAATAAAGGCGAGGTCGGAAAAATAATGGGGCAAAACTGGTTCCGTTTTCTTAAAGAGGGAATGGCACCAGAGTAGTTTGCTCCACGCCCCTCTGCTGGGTGATACCTGATGCCTTGCAGAAATCTCATAGTAAAAAAACAAGATCTGGAGAGAATGGTGACACAATCAACTCAGGATAGTCGCAATCAAGCGAATGCTTCAAAAGGGCTGTTTACCGGCGTCGACATGCCGGTATTCTTAATAAGTGGTGGTGTGCTTGCACTGTTCGCAATCTTCTCTGTCTATGACCTAGAGATGGTTTCGGGTTGGGTTAATAGCTCGTTCGCAACTTCAACAAAATACTTTGGTGCTTACTGGCAGGTTTTGTTACTGCTAACGTTCTTCATCGGACTATACCTCGCCGCTGGTCGAACCGGCCGTGTAGTTTTAGGTAATGTCAGTGCTCCTGAAATGTCGAGTTTTCAGTGGATCTCGATCATCATGTGTACACTCTTAGCCGGTGGCGGTGTCTTTTGGGCCGCCGCTGAGCCGATGGCACACTTTACATCAGCACCCCCGCTATTTTCAGGTACCGAAGCAGGCTCTACAGCAGCTGCTTATAATGCACTTGCACAGAGCTTCATGCACTGGGGGTTTTTAGCTTGGGCGATTCTCGGTAGCTTGACCGGTATTGTGTTCATGTATCTGCACTACGAGAAAGGACTGCCTCTTAAACCGCGCACCCTACTCTACCCAGTTTTTGGTGACCGCGTTATGACGGGACCTCTGGGCGCTATCGTAGATGCGAGCTGTGTTTTAGCTGTTGTCGCAGGTACGGTGGGTCCAATTGGATTCTTGGGCCTACAAGTTGGCTTTGGTATGGAGAAGCTGTTCGGCATAACCAACGACTTTAGTTCTCAATTAATCGTCATCGTGTTTCTGGTCGCTGTGTACACTGTATCTGCTGTTACCGGTATTACCCGTGGCATCCAAATTTTGAGCCGCACAAACGTAATTCTTGCTGTCGCGCTCATGGCGTTCATTCTGTTGTTTGGCCCAACGGCATTTATCATTGATAGCTACCTGCACAGCTTTGGTATCTACCTTGATCAGTTCATTCCGATGGCGACTTTCAGAGCGAGCCCAGGCTGGCTAGACTGGTGGACTGTGTTCTTTTGGGGATGGTTTCTCGGTTACGGCCCGCTAATGGCTATGTTTGTTGCGCGAATTTCAAAAGGGCGCACCATCAGAGAGATGGTAATGCTGATCTCAATCGTCGCACCGATCATCACCTGTTTCTGGTTTACTATTGTCGGGGGTACTGGTCTTGCTTTCGAGCTCGAAAACCCCGGTGTTATCTCAGGCCCATTCACAGGATTTAACCTACCTGCAGCTCTTCTAGCAATTACAGAACAGCTGCCGATGGGCTTCTTAATCTCCGTGCTATTCATGGTTTTGACCACCATTTTTGTTGCAACAACCGGTGACTCGATGACCTATGCAGTATCAATGGTTATGACGGGCAATGATCATCCGCAAACATCTGTTCGCGTCTTTTGGGGCGTTATGATGGGTATCCTGGCTGCAATCCTGATATCAATAGGTTCAGGCGGTATTTCAGCGCTGCAATCGTTCATTGTCGTTACAGCTGTGCCTGTATCTCTCGTCCTCCTGCCATCGCTATGGACTGCGCCGCGCATCGCGCGACAAATGGCCGACGATCAAGGGCTATAAAACAAACAGGGAGGCCTAGGCCTCCCTTTTTTTCATTTAAAATGAGTGTGGAATAAATATGAAAACGGCTGTTAAAACTCAACTATTCGCATCAAAAGCACCATTAGAGTGGGCGGTCATCGCGAATGGTCAACTGTCGACTGCACAGATCCCCATCGACGAACATGGGCAGGTTGTTGAAGGTGGTATTGAAGCACAGGCTCGCCAGACAATGGATAATTTCAAGCACACTATTGAAGCCGCAAACCTGACAATGGATGATGTTACACAGGTGCTTATCTATGTTACCGACCGCAGCTATCTTCCCGTGTTCAATGCTGTTTATGCAGAGTATTTCAATGCCCCTTACCCAAATAGGGCAGCGATGGTGGTCGCTGGACTCGCTCGCGAAGAGATGCTGTGCGAAGTTGTAGCTTACGCAGCCGTAGCCCAATAAGAAAGCTTAACTGATCTGACTGGGCGCCTCGTATTAGGGACGCCTTTTTAGGCATATCCACTGCGAACGCAGTGTCGCAAATAAGAGCACAGAACCCCCTGGTATCTTACCAGTAGTACTCATATGGCAGTTTTAATGCGATGCATCCGCTTTTAAAACCCGACAGGCTGCAAATTTAAACTCGGGTATTTTCCCATAGGGGTCTAACGCCGGATTAGTTAATGTATTGGCGGCTGCCTCAACATAGGCGAAGGGTATAAAAATCATCTCTTCAGCTACGGCTCTATCAGAGCGCGCCATTATTCTGATGGACCCGCGACGGGTCTCGACGGTCATCATCTCGCCCGCACCTATCCCTAGACGACGCAGTGTCTTGGGGTGCATTGACGCATTAGCTTCGGGTTCGGCCCAATCCAACACACTGGCTCGGCGTGTCATAGAGCCTGTATGCCAATGCTCTAATTGACGTCCGGTTGTGAGAATGATCGGGTAGTCGGCATCGGGCACTTCTGCAGGCGCTGAAACCTCAGCAGGTGTAAATCGCGCACGTCCACCCTCTCGAGGGAATCCATCGCCAAACACGATAGCCTGGCCTGGATCATCTGAAGAGAGTGACGGGTAGGTAACGGCGGTTGACTCAAGTCGCTCCCAACTAATGTTGTTAAGTGAGCCCATCAATAGCGTCATCTCAGCAAACACCTCACGGGGATGGCTGTAGTGCCAACGAAGTCCCAGGCGCTTGGCTAACTCAACAATAATCCACCAATCCTCTTTTGCATCTCCCGGAGGTGGAACGGCTGGACGGCCCATTTGTACTTGGCGATTCGTATTGGTCACCGTACCTGTTTTTTCAGGCCAGGCAGATGAGGGCAAAATAACATCGGCGTAATTGGCGGTCTCTGTTAAGAAAATATCCTGCACAACAAGGTGTTCAAGCTTGGCAAGGGCCAGGCGGGCGTGATTCACATCAGGATCAGACATGGCTGGGTTTTCGCCCAGCACATACATGCCTTTAATCTCTCCGTCATGCACAGCATCCATGATCTCAACAACGGTTAGACCTGCTTGACTTGCGAGATTATCGGACGCCCATATTTCATTGAACGCTGAGCGCACACCGACATCCGTTACGGACTGGTAGTCGGGTAAAAACATCGGAATTAATCCCGCATCAGATGCCCCTTGAACGTTGTTCTGTCCGCGAAGCGGGTGCAAGCCCGCGCCCGGGCGTCCAACCTGTCCTGTCATAAGCGCAAGCGAAATGAGACAACGTGCATTGTCGGTACCATGAATGTGCTGTGAAACACCCATACCCCAAAAAATCATTGCTGCTTTCGCATTAGCGAAGGTTCGTGCTACGTCGCGCAGTACAGGCTCATCAATACCACAGATCGCAGCCATTTTGGCCACGGGGAAATCGAGCAGATGCGCTTTCATAGCCGACCAGTTCTCAGTCTGCGTGGCAATATACGCTTCGTTATAGAGCCCTTCTTCAACAATGACATTCATGATGCCATTCAGCATTGCTACGTCGGTGCCTGGCCTAAATTGCAGCATATGTGATGCGTGACGCTTCAACCCATGACCACGCGGATCCATCACAATCAGCTTTCCACCGCGCTTCGCAAACTGCTTAAAGAAGCTGGCTGCAACTGGATGATTTTCGCTCGGGTTCGCCCCTATAACAATCGCCACATCGGCATTTTCAATTTCGTTGAACGTCGCCGATACCGCGCCAGAGCCTAGGTTTTCAAGCAGTGCAGATACAGATGAGGCGTGACACAGGCGTGTGCAGTGGTCGACATTGTTATGCCCAAACCCCTGACGTATCAGTTTTTGAAACAGATACGCCTCTTCATTTGAGCACTTAGCTGAACCAAACCCAGCTACACGATCACCACGATCATCGCGTAATGCGGATAATCCATTGGCAGCCGCTGCTAGTGCTTCATCCCAGCTAGCCTCTCGAAAATGAGTATATGGATTAGCAGGGTCAACGTTCAGCCCCTTAGGCGGGGCATCTTTTCGGCGGATGAGCGGTTTAGTCAGTCGATGCGCATGGGCAATGTAGTCAAATCCGAAGCGACCTTTAACACACAGACGACCCTCGTTAGAGGGGCCGCTAACACCTTCAACCCATTGAATTTTATTGTCTTTAACTTTGAAAGAGAGCTGGCAGCCGACACCACAATAGGGACATACGCTGTTAACTTCTCGATCGTAGGCTTTAGTATCGCCAATGAGTTGCGCATCCAATAAGGTTGCTGGCATTAACGCACCCGTTGGGCAGGCTTGTACACACTCCCCGCAGGCAACACAGGTGGAGTTACCCATTGGGTCATCAAAGTCGAAGGTGATTTTAGCCCTACTCCCGCGTCCTGATAGACCGATGACATCGTTTACTTGAACGTCCCGACACGCACGAACACAGAGATTACAGTGTATACAGGCGTCTAGATTTACGCTCATGGCTAGGTGGGTTGCATCAAGAAGCGGGATACGATCCTTAGTTTTTGCAGGAAAACGACTGTGCGAAATCGATTGCAGCTCAGCCATCTCCCAGAAGTGCGAAGACTGATTATGCGCGTCTGATTGCTCAGGCTGATCTGCAAGTAGGAGCTCCATTACCATTTTACGGGCAGACACCGAACGCTGGCTCTGTGTATTAACCACCATGCCCTCCTTTGGTGTGCGAATACAAGATGCCGCTAATGTGCGTTCGCCCTCAATCTCAACCATGCATGCACGGCAGTTACCATCGGCTCGGTAGCCTTGCGAATCCTTATGACACAGATGTGGGATAAGCGTTCCTTGGCGTTTAGCAATATCCCATAATGATTCACTGCGCTGTGCACTGACTTGATTGCCATCTAATGTGAAGTTAACTAGATCATCCATTGACTAAACCTCATCCGCAAAATGCTGCAGTGTAAGTCTTATGGGGTTCGGGGCTGCCTGACCCAATCCGCAAATTGAGGCGTCTGCCATAAGCGTACACAACTCCAGCAGCAGGGGTTTATCCCAGTGCTTTTGCTCCATTAGTTTCACTGCCTTCTCACACCCTACTCGGCAGGGCGTGCATTGCCCGCAACTCTCATCCTCAAAAAAGCGTAGCATGTTCAGTGCTGCCCCTCTGGCACTATCTTGGTCTGACATAATTACGACTGCTGCTGAACCAATAAAGGTGCCCAGGGGCTGTAGTGTGTCAAAATCCATCGGCACATCATTAATAGAGGCCGGCAGAATACCGGCAGAAGGGCCTCCCGGTTGATAGGCCTTAAAACGATGTCCATCCAGCATACCGCCCGCGGCATCTATTAAATCAATGATAGTAGAACCGGCTGGCAGAAGGTGAACGCCAGGGCTTTTTACACGCCCCGAGATCGAGTATGAGCGCAGACCAACCCGACCGTTTTTGATGGTTGTATTCAACAACTCTGGACCTTCACGGCAAACGCGTGCCACCCAGTAAACTGTCTCGATGTTATGCACCAGCGTCGGTCGGTCAAATATCCCTTTTTGAGCAACAAATGGGGGACGATGACGGGGAATACCGCGCTTACCCTCTATAGATTCGATCATTGCACTCTCTTCCCCACAGATGTAAGCACCAGCACCGCGTCGAAGATCGATAAAGCCGGGTTCCACGATGCCATGTGACTCTAGCAGGGCAATTTCATTGCGCAGAATGTGCAGAACGCCAGGGTACTCATCGCGCATGTAGATAAAACAGGTTTTAGCCTCAATGGCCCAGGCTGCGATCAACATACCTTCAAGAATAAGATGAGGGGTGCGCTCTAAGTAATAGCGATCTTTAAATGTACCCGGCTCCCCTTCATCGCCGTTAATTGCAAGATAACGAGGTCCCTCTTCGGCGCGCACGAAAGACCATTTACGACCTGAGGGAAAGCCAGCTCCGCCCAGGCCCCGAAGCCCCGCGGATAGAAGACGATCTTGCACTTGCTCGAAACTGAGCTTGCCCTCTCTTAGCGCTAAGAGCTCACCGTATCCGCCAGATGCCACATAGTCAGCATACCCTTGGTAAGCCGGTATAACAGGGTTGTAATCAGCCGTCGCATGAGCCGCGATGACGGACTCATAGCTAGCCTGGTCTATATGTTTGTGGCCAATTTCAACCACGGGAGCTTGGTCACATCGCCCCATACAGGGCGCGCGAATTACGCGCACCTCACTGGGATCGACTCCCGCTTTTAGTTCAGTTAAAAGCTGCTGCGCGCCTGCCAACTCGCAGGCTAAGGAGTCACAGACTCGAATAGTTACGCTCGGGGGTGGGGTCTGCGCGTCTAACACAAGGTCGAAATGAGCGTAAAAACTTGCGACTTCATAGACCTCAGCTTGCGACAGCTGCATCTCTTCAGCTAATGCACGCAGATGCGCGGCCGACAGGTATCCGTAGGTGTCCTGAACAAGGTGAAGATGCTCTATAAGTAGATCACCGCGACGTTCTTTATCACCCAGTAGCAGGCGTATATCCCTTAGTGATTGATCATCTGTCTGGCGACCTTTCGTTGATGACCGCCCTTTTCCGCGTCCCGATTTCCATACGCCTACTGAATGTTTGGACAAAGTGACTACCCCGTACATATGCTCTTAATGCCTATTAGAGCCTCTTAGCCTCATAATTAAAAATAATAATATCTGATTGATCTATTTGTTTTAATTATCGGAAAACGATAGCCGAATATTTTTTGGTTATAAATTTTTCAAAATAAGGTAAATTAAACGCGTGTTTTAAAGACTTCTCCTTTTATCTCGCACTAGCTAAAAGTTAGGCATTTAGATTTAAGCAAACGCTCAGAAAAATCACTTTTTCTAGCAATTTCGAGTCATTGCACTGCTATTGAGGGTTTGATCGTGGCACTTTTCGTCAACCAGCTTGTTCTTTTATCTATGCTGTTGTTTGCGATGTTGATTCAATTTCAGATTATCTGGCCTGCTGAAAGTGCGCTGTTAGAATATTCGCACATCGAGGTTGCCAGCTTGTTTTTCTTACCTCATGGTCTGAAAGCGATCTGCATTGTCTTAGCCGGAGCCCGTGCAATTATCCCAATATTTATGATGCACTTTATCACCGACTTGGCGATTGGATGGCCGCTACCCACCGCCCTAATAACAGGAGGTGTTGCAGTTGTTGTAATGCTTTTACCTCTAGTTCTGATAAATTTTCTTAGCCATAAACCTGCGCTAGAACCTTTAACTCTAGGGTCTACAAAAGATCTGAGTCTATTCAGGCTTGTAATTGTAGTTGCCGTTATAGCTTCGCTTATGAATGGCGCTATTGGCGCATTACGCTACCAAAGCTCACCCTTAGATTTAGTCGCATTTAAGTTTTTTACCGGGGATATATTAGGCACACTGGCGGTGCTCGGCGTTCTAATATGGATAAAACGTCCGCTGATGAGGGTTGCGAATAGATTAAGTAATTTAAACTAGTTCGAAGACGTTAAAGTGACACTTCACTATAGCTGAGCGTCACTCTATTCATTCACACCCGTGATTAGCCCTGTTAACAACCTACACAGATCACTCTAATATCACAGCAGGCTCTGCTACACCTTTGTAACGGGTATTAGTATAAAATGTCTGCCCAGCGGGCTGTTTCTCTGACAACGCTTGCGCACGTTCTGATCGCGCTGACGTTGCATAAAGTATATTGAATTCGGGCCCGCCGAAGGCCGGACAGCTGATATTATCTGTTGGCGCCGCGATTCTAGCTATCTCTTGTGCATCAGGATTGAAAGCACGCACTGAGCTATCGCCCCAGCAAGCTATCCAAAGATTACCCGACGAATCAGTTACAGCACCGTCAGGATTTAATCCCTGCTCGTTAAGATCTAGAAATAGCTCAGGATCACCCTTTGGCCAGCCCGATTCTGCATCAAGCGCCTGACGCATCACCTTACGCGTTGGCGTATCCGTGTAATATGCACAGCTCTTATCAGGAGCAAAGCAGATGGCGTTACTTATCGTTATATCAGAAAATAACCGACGCAATTCGCCCTTGTAGAAGCGATAAATGGCGCCAGCCTCTTTTTCAGCATGCTTACCCATGGTGCCGATCCAAAAACCGCCCCAGGGGTCGGCTCGTCCGTCGTTTGAACGTGTGAGGCTATTGTCCGCCTCAAGCTCAACGAGTTCTATCGTCTCACCATCGACTAGATCAAAACATAACAGCGCTCGTTCACTGGCAATCAGTAACTTACGTTCATCGATCCATCCTGCCGCGGAAACCATGTAATCAAAAGACCAACAGTAAGCTGTATCAACTGAGCGAGCATAGAGTTTTGCATTCGGTATGTCGAACCAGAAAAACTGTTTGCGTATGGGGTGCCAAAAAGCACCTTCGCCAAGGGTACAAGCGGTGTTGTCTAAGACTTTCATCATTCTTTTATAACAACTCTTAGGAAGATAATAATTGAGTATAGTCCTATTTTAACAATAGCCTCAATTCTAGCGTCGCAGCTGGAATGCGATGTAAAACATGTAACTGATTTTAGATACACATCTTAAACATATGCAAGCCATCGCAGGGGCATTTGGCGGCTATCAAAGCACTTAAGGGCCACTCTCGGCTTATTATGGTTTGTGAGCCGCATTTTTTTGCCAATCATTAAAACCACCTTGTAAAACCACGACATTATCGCGACCGGCAACCCGAAGAGCAAAGGTCGCTTGAGCTGATAATGAGCCAGTATTGCAGAATAGGATCACCTTAGTGCTTTCAGGTATTTCATCAATACGGTCAAGGACTTGACGCCACTCAATATGCGTCGATCCAGGTATAGTGCCGGCAGCGAACTGTTCTGAATCACGCGTATCAATAAACATAGATGCCTCGAACACCTGTTGGTCTATCTGCCTAGCCGTAATAATGCCTGACTCGTAGTCCTGAAACGCTAGATAATCGTTCAGGGGCTCTATGAGCTCCTCATTCGCCTGAACGGCGGCGGCCCAAGGGAGTAGTGCAAAACAACTGAACAGAACGAGTGATAGACGCTTCATTTTCATTTCGAGTTCTCATCGGTTGGTGAAAAAGTCATTATTATCCTGTGGTGGCGAGTATTTAAAACCTGAGACAGCGGCGAATAAGTACTCAATCTCTTGCGGGCTTAGATCGACTCAACCAAACTTTTTTAAAATAAGATAATACCTTAAAGAAATATAAAATTTTATCTAAGATAGGTTACTGCTCAGCTAAATGTCAGCTTTATCATCTAAATTGTAAGGGTGTTGTTCTTATTGCCCTTCAGCATTTTTGCCCACCGTTGGTGGGCTTTTCTTTATATTGCAGGTCGCGATTTCACTTAAAGCATTCTAGAGTGACTTAGGTGGTTAAGATGATTAAGACAAAAAATAATGAAACCTTTCAGCGCAGCCCCCAGGACTTGGCCGAGGTTTTAGCTGGCCCAATTCTGCGTTTCACATCTACAGAGCGTATCTGCTTACAGCTGGTCACCCGTTGTCCACTGAGCTATGAGTTTTCTCTTTCAGCGAATCAAAATCTTCTTGTTCTAATGAAAGATGAACAGTTGCAACGCTTTCGTATTCAACTTGGAGAGCATTGCTGGCTTGAGCTCATCACCATTCAGCCTGATACGCCGCTCCCAACGGATGTAAATCTAAGTTACGATTTGAAGATAATCTACGCAGATGAGACGCGCTCTATTGCAGACTGGGCGCCAGATATTTTGTATCCAGGCGAGCAACTCCCCACCATTCGTATTGCATCAAAACTCATGCGCTTAGTGCATGGCTCTTGTCGTAAACCCCACCAGAGTCCGGGTGATGGCCTGGTACGTGCAGACCATCTATGCGCAGCGCAGACACCAGAGCAAAGGCCCGATCTGCTGATTATGTCGGGTGATCAGTTGTACGCAGATGATGTTGCAGGCCCCATGCTAAATGCCTGTCATCAATTGGCTAATCAGCTAGGCTTACTCGATGAAGAGCTACAGGGTTCGGATCTTTGCAGTGCCTCAGAATTGGAAAGCGATCCACGCTGCTACTACCAACGCGATGAGTTACTTCCGGCGACAGTTGCTGGCGACGCGCTACGAAAAACCTTTTTTGAAACTAAGCGCAAACCGATATTCACCACCGATTCCGCCCGTAATCACCTCATTACATTAAGAGAGGTGATTGCCGCTTATATCCTTTTGTGGTCGCCCAAACCATGGCGCTTAGTCTCTTTAGATTCTTATCCCCATAACATGAGCGCCGAACACACGGGGCGCTATCAAAAAGAGTTAGCGTCTATTCTCCAATTCGCCGAGGGCATGAGCGCTGTTCAACGATTGATGGCCCACATACCCAGCTACATGATTTGGGATGACCATGACGTAACCGATGACTGGAACCTGTCAGCCGCATGGGAGAGCGCCGCGTACGGCCATCGTTTTTCAAACCGCATAATTGGCAATGCCATGCTGGGCTATTTAATGTTTCAGGGCATTGGAAATCAGCCCACTCGTCTACTGGATAAGTTCGGCCCTCAATTGAAACAGTTTTTTAATAATACTTCAGATGCACAGCATCAAGAGCTCATAGAACAATTGCACCAACACGCTTACTGGGGGTATGAGATACCTGTTGAACCTGGCATCCTTGTTCTAGATACGCGTACACAGCGATGGCGTTCTGAAAGACACCCCGAAAGACCTTCAGGTCTTATGGACTGGGAGCAACTCGTAGAATTGCAACAGGCATTACTCAATCGCAAGCAGGTTATCTTGGTGTCACCAGCACCTATATTCGGTGTTAAGCTAATCGAAGCAATCCAAACTCTATTTACCCGAATTGGGAAGCCGCTTATGGTCGATGCAGAAAAC
>Ga0209137_1002286_pt1 | contig 17047 bp, 11 predicted proteins | sample SaaInl5LU_22_DNA_FD_184642 | JGI IMG/M metagenome (GOLD analysis project Ga0209137, IMG submission 184642) | Marine microbial communities from expanding oxygen minimum zones in the Saanich Inlet - ESP_105LU_22_DNA (SPAdes) (version 2) | ecosystem: Environmental > Aquatic > Marine > Intertidal... | reverse complement strand
TCGGGCATAGGTTCAGGTTCGGGTTCAGGCTCAGGCTCAGGCTCAGGTTCAGGCTCAGGCTCAGGTTCCGGTATAGGCTCAGGCTCGGGCTCGGGCTCAGGCTGAGGTTCTGGTTCAGGCTCGGGCTCTGGGTCATTATCAGCTTCTGGTTCAGGCTCTGGCTCTGGTGGAATTTCATCAGGAATGAAAATATCACTAACAGGGACATTTTCGCTATTTGTCACAACAGTATTAACAATATTAGTGACATCCACATTAGATGCATCAAAATCAGGTTTATTCACAGGGTCACTAACAATATCTTGTGATGCCACACTCAACTTTACACTGCTTGTAATAATATTTTCAAATGTACCAGTCGCAGATGCAATTTGTGTATTGACTTGGTTGACAAAACTAGATACATTGCTAATTGCATTAGAAGACAATGTAATATTATTATCTTGTGACACTTGATTTACAATTTGAGTCACATTATTTACATCTGTTAATACAAATTCACTACTTGTTGTTTCAACTTGGCTTATGATTGTTTTTACTAATGAATCAATAATAACATCTTGATTGCCATCAGTAGTTACACTATTTGCCATAGTACTAGTAATAACATTTAATTGATTTATAACTTTTGCCTTTGAGCTATCATTATTAGCAATATAATCGTTACTTATCTCATTCACATTAATATTAAATGCATTACTAACAACTTGTTTAGAATTATCCAATAGTGATTTACTAAGAACCAAACTAGGATTTGTGGCAATTTTATTTTCAACAATTTTTGAAAGAATATTTGTAATTGGATTATTTACCAATTCTTTAGTGTTAGAATTAACAACATCGTTTTTACTACTAATACTATTTATGGATTTAGTATTTGGCTTATTTGTAGTAATATTAATACCGCCGGTAAATGTGATTTTGAAAAATTCAGGTAATGAATCAACAGGTGTAGAAATATTATAAATACCAAATAAATTGGTGGTAAAAGTTTCAATTACAGTATTTGTTGCCAAATCAATAAGCCTACCTGTTGCTCCTTTAATATAACCATTTTGTACTTTACCACTTAATTGTTGTGTTTGTACTTCCTCAGAATTATCAGTACTAACAACAGTCATCGCGGCAAACTCATCATCACTAGTTGTGTCAAAGTTATTAGTTATCAATTTTAATGTATTCAAAATAATGTTTTTGTATGTATCAATAGTATTAAACAAATAATTAATATTTCCACTATTATCTTCAATAAATCCACTGAAAGCAATATTTACAGAAACAATAATTGAATCGCTACTGTTTTCAAATACAGTAATAACATTGTTACTAGAAATATCTAAACCGTTCGCATATACATTGCTAATTTGTGATAATAATAAAGTCTTATCATCAGCAGCTAATGACGATAATGTAATAGGCAAGTATCTGTATTTTATGACACAGTTAGTGGTTTTTGGTTCAGTGACATCCGCAAAATTATCGCTTGTAACAAGAGTCATTTTATCGTATGTAGTGTCAATATTAATAGTGAAATCATTGATTAACACTTGTATAGTGCTCAATAATACATTCTTAATATGTAAAATAGTAGTATCCAAAAATGTGATTACACTGCTATTATCACTTAAAAAGCCACCACTTTGAATAATGATAGATACAATAAATGAATTTGTTGAATCAGATTCAAACCCAATAGTAGTATTGAAAGGAATATCTATTCCAGAATTATACAAGTAATTCAATTGATTCACAATACTTTCTTTGTCATTAGTTGTCAAAGATGAAAGAGCAATATTTGTTATTTTGTAACCAATTTTGTATAATGATGTTGGTACCTGAGAATTATCAAAAGCAGTAACTTTCATGTTCTCATATGTATCATCAGCAACAATGGCAGTGGAACCAGTATCAAATCTATTGAGATTGACCTGTAGTATATTAACAATATAATCCTTGAAACCATCTAATGTACTACGTAATTTATTGATATTTGTCATGTTTGAATCAATCTCACCGTCAAAATAGAATTGTATTTTGCAAATAAGAGAACCTTGTGAAAATTCAAGTATAACGTCATTTTGGTCCAAATTGAATACGTCTATGTATAGCTGAGAAATACTTTGTTTGATAGATTGTTCCTGAGAAGATGTAATGGATGTTTTGTTTACATTCAGAAATTTATAGTAAACATTTGCTGTTGTTATAGTTTCTGGTGCAGGCTCTGGTGCAGGCTCAGGTGCAGGCTCTGGGGCAGGGGCAGGTGCAGGCTCTGGGGCAGGTGCAGGTGCAGGTTCAGGATATAAATTATCTGAACCAACCAAACATATTAATAATGGCACACGTTTTGTTTTGGTTATAATATTACTAGTGTCATAACTATTGCTACTTAATACATTTGCCACACTAGGATCAATATTAATATTATATGTCAATTGAGTACCTTCTGAAATATAAATTTTGTCTCCAGCAACAAATCCATGTTCAATAGAACTAGAATTACGATTACTAAAAATATTATTTGTTGCGGCTTGTTGAAGAAGATTATTTATATTTTGTAGAGTAATAGATCCTGTTAATTGATTGATGTATTTTCCAGTACCATCATTTGAAAATGGATTCTTGAACAAATCATAAAGCTGTGATATTGTGAGGGAACTATTCAATTCACTATTGTTATTAATAGTAAATAAATCCGATAAACTTCCATTATAATTGAAATAAGTCTTAATCAAGTTCTCAAATTCACTATTTATATTTGTTAATTCACCAACACTTAAAATTTGCGCGTCAGATGTCAATAAAGTGCGTAATTGTGTTGATGATATGGTAATATTTTGTACTGGAAAACTATTAGATGAAGCATTATAAGTTGTGCTCAATACACAACCATGTGAATCTTTGTATATACCAAGCAATTCATTGAAAGCGCGAACATCTAAATTAATTTGTATAGCATTCGTAACATCATATTTCAATATGACACCATTGTTTGTGGTTTGTGTCATGTTAGAAAACCCCTTTTCCATAGCGAAATTACCTGTGCCATGGTAACAGTAGTAGAGACCAGACAAGCCCGAATCGTTTTGCGACGTATTCGTATTATGAGTGCTAGTCATTATATAAAATAGCTATAAAAATAATAATCAATATATTATTATTATAAATCGTACATTATTTTTAATTTTAATACAAAGGAAAAATCAGAATTATTCATATAAATAATTCTTCCATATTCATCATACAACTGTATTTTCAATCGTTGCAAATCTACAGGGCCAAAATATCTGCGTGGTTCACATAACAAATTTGAGGAATTTTCCATTAAGTATGTGAACTCCTCATTTTTGATATGAATTCTAGAAATAGTATTTTCATGAATATGGTTATCAAATGCACTTAAATAAAGATTGTTGACACTTTTTTGATAATCTTCCACTACTAAATATATTGTTCTAAATGGTTTCACATTAATAATGCTATTTGAAACAATCACATTGACACACTTATATTGTAATTGTGTGAACCCTAATACATAGCCTATTTTAGTTTTATAATTGACTAAATCACGTTGACCATTAGAACCTAATTCAAAATCCATTCCAAAACACGATATATTGTCATTATTACTTCTTATAATAGTCTTACCAGTTCCTAGTCCTTCATCATTAACATCAATAGAGAATTCTAAATATTGAAATTCATCTTGACAGTTCAATAATAATTTGTTTATTTTTTCAATCAACATACATGCATTGTATGTTCCATCATCTAAAAAAAATATTTTTTCCTTTTTTTCTTCTCCAATATTCATAAAAATATAAAGATAGTTGTTACCATTATAAGAAGAAATATTGTAAAAACAATTCGGCAATTCAATGCTAGACAGTTCCATAGAAACTACTTTATTTATTTTGGAAGGAAGTTGTATGGAAAAATCCGATGATTGTGTTTTATCGTAGTTATCTCGGAATTTCGTGTCAATATTCAAGCATTTTTCAATAATACGATTATTGAGCGGATTCAAAGTTCCTTCAAAAAATTCACTATTATTTGTATACATGTAAGACTTCACAGGTCTATTGAGAATTTCGTCGTTTCTATTTGGATTCTGAATAGGATTGATGAGCGGAGTCATATTTTGTTGTTGCTGTTTAACTGGCATTAATGGAGAACTATCTGGTACTTCTAGTGAAGTTTGTCCAAATTTTGTGAATAAAAGCCATTGTTTTGCAGCACTAATAAATACAATAACATCGCGCACCATATTTTTATCCACTAAATTGCTTGAAAGAAGCAAGGTTCTCATTTCATATGCTTTTAAATCAATATCTTGCTGATTATAACCGTCTTGTAATTGCAAGAATTTCTCTATATCTTCAATGTTATAATTTTCAATATTTAAATCAAAAGACGACATATATATAATTTTCATAAATATATATGTCGGAAATTACTAGGCGTTTTCTAATTGATCAATTCGTATAGACAATAAATCTATTTGTTTTTGTTGGTCTTGTAGAGCCCTCCATAAAATGGGTGTTAGTTTACTATAATCTACATAAACTTCTTCATTACCTACATGAACCAATTGTGGTAGATGTGTTTCCAAATCATTTTTTGAGAATCCATAGTACTTATGAGAACCTAGGGTAAATTCAACAGGTTGTATATTTGATATTAAGGAATTTACACTAAAATTGCGTGTTGAATCACTAGGTTCTCTCAATTTTGTATTATAAAATGTCATATTTTCTTTGTGAGTAATAGAACCGACTTGTTCATCCTTGTTTTTCAGTGAAATTATTTCCGGATTATGAGAACTTATGTTCATTTGATGACTATTTATATGGTCCTTTGTAATAGAAAACCAATCTTGAGAACATAATCCAAAATGAAAACCATTATTATAGTACAACCGACTACTATCTGTTTGCCTATTCATATAAATACTTGATTGGCCATTCGCCTGTGTTGAATCCACAATCATAAAATTATTTGAAATGTTCAATTGTTCTGTTTGTATTTTATTTGTTATAGTCAATTCTTCGCAAATAAGAGAACCATTATATGAAATGTTATGTTCTCCGTTTTCTACAAAAAAAGAATCACCTTGTGGCCCTTGTGGTCCGACTTCACCGGATGGTCCTTGTAATCCTTGTAATCCTTGTGGTCCAACTTCACCTGATGGTCCTTGTAATCCTTGTGGCCCTTGTGGTCCAACTTCACCTGATGGTCCTTGTAATCCTTGTGGCCCTTGTGGTCCAACTTCACCTGATGGTCCTTGTAATCCTTGTAATCCTTGTGGTCCTTGTGGTCCAACTTCACCTGATGGCCCTTGTGTTCCATGCACATAATCCACACATGATGTTATATTTTGAGAACTATAATTATCAGCAGCATAACAAAAATATTGATTTTGTAATTGTGTTTGTAATCGTCTATCTATTTGTTTTTGTTTCAAATAATTAGTATAATCACTTGACGACATATTTCTTATATATGTATAAATAGATTTTGATTATACATATATTTATCGTTTTCTTGTACCACCTATACTTTTCCTCCTAATACGTCTGGTGTTTTTTGATTTTGACCTTGATTTTGATGGTGCACTTCTTGTTCTAAGCGCATCTTTCATTTGCTTTGTTATTTTATCAAATTCCTTTTGATTTTTATATATTCTTTTTGACTCTTCTTCACGACGTCTAATCATATGAAGCACGTCCTTTTTTCGTAATTCTTCACTTGGTAATGACGTTTGTCTTCTAACATGAAGTTCTTCACCATCTCTCATGAAAGAGTCCATATCATTTTGTCTTGATAGTTGACTTCTTGCGAACGGTGTTAAACCTGCTTTGCCCTGTACAGTCGGTCTAGTAAAAAAGGACATATATAGTATTATAATATTTTTTAGTATATTAAATAAATATTGAATATATAATGCCATTTGTTTTACGTAAAGTATACAAGCGTAATTGTTACAGTGTTAAAAGCAAGAAATCCAAAAGGGTACATGCTAAATGTACTAGCAAGAAAAAAGCACAATCACAAATAAGATTATTAAATGGAATAGAAAAAAATCCTAAATTTAGAGAAGCACTACGTAAAACACGAAAACGTTAGAATTTCCTTAGCCATCTACTCAATAACTCTTTGTTTTTCTTTATATCGTATAAATTTTGTCTCATTTTTAAAACGACCCCTTTCTTTTTATCCTTTATCTGTTCATCAGCCTCAGTTTCAACATATGTATTTAAATAATAATTTAGGAATTTTTTCCATATTGTTTCAATCATATATTTGATGATGTTTTCGTCATATAGTTGCCATTCTTCGTGATTACATATATAGACATTATTATCTTTGTGTAAAACCGGTAAATTTGTTTTTTCATTGTGATCCGCTATGAATTTTTGAAAAGCATTTACAGAGCCATCTTCAAACAAAGTATTTATATATACATCTGCCATTTGTGTATTTTGAAGCCATGTTTCCAAAGATATTTTAGGTTTTTCCATTTGTTCTATTTTTTTTACGCATTGTTTTTTTTGTTTTATCAGTTTTATATTTTGATGATAAATTGTTTCCTGTAGTGTTAATACCAGATTTGTCAATACATCTATTTTATGGTTTAATTCTTCTAATGATGTCATTTTATAATAATTATTGGAATACTTATTAATTCATTCAATTTTTTACTATATGTATACAATATATGGCAAAATTGTCATTGAAAAATATTTGGAACAAACAAACAATCTTTCTACTTTGTGTATTAGTTTTTGCTTTAATTTATTGCTACATTAGAATGTCCAATGCTTCTTATTTTGGGAAGCCATTATTGGAAGGTAATGCTCAGTTAACAGCTAATGATTTAGATACAAATCTGAGCACAGCACCACCCGGAAGAGAAACCACTAGTACTGGTGTATATTTAGGAAAATATCAATTGAGAAAAACAGACGACGCAAATCTTGGTGGACAACTTCAAGGAAGCGGTGCTTCTAACCAAGAAACGCATCTCTTCTAAGTCTAAACAGTTATATTGGTAAATTCCAGTTCATTCGTACTAGAAGGCGATGGCTTTTGACGCATTTGTAAATGTGCTTCATCCACTTTTTCTTCGCTCTCAACATCACGTACAATATGTAAACATAAACATTTAATTTCTTTACATTTTGACTTATACATTTGTCTTCCTAATGCTAATAAAAAACCACACATTGTTGTTATAAAGAACGTCCAAAACACTTGGTCGTCACTTGACATATAATAGACGTGTATTTTTTTTGATAAATAATAATTATTAAAAAATCATATAAATATAAATCATGGTATATTTATATCTTGGTCTTATGGTCTAATGGTTATGACTGCGGACTTTGAATCCGCCAGCCTGGGTTCGATTCCCAGTAGGACCTATTGGGGGAATTAGCTCAAATGGTAGAGCGCTCGCTTAGCGTGCGAGAGGTACTAGGATCGACGCCTAGATTCTCCATTAAAAAATGGATGCACTTATAGCTCAGTTGGTTAGAGCATCGGTCTTATGAGCCGAAGGTCTGCGGTTCAAGCCCGCATTTGTGCATTATAATCATATTTAAACTAATTTAATTATGATTCATTCAAACGCGATTTATATTTATGATTACGATAATAAGAAGTTATATGTTGATGTTCTAATTGTAACATTTTATTTGGCGTAGTCTTTATTACTTCACAACCATTACCAGTTGTATAATATATTTTCTTTATTTTTATCCCACTCTTATTTTGTATATCGTTTACACCTAAAACACATTTTTCACATAATTGAGACTTACCATATCCATCACCAAGTCTGTTTGTTCTCATAACAATCATATCATATGACACTTTATGTTTCTTGTTTTGTTTATCGTTATGCTTTCTTGATACTTTACGTAATGCATCCATTTCTGCATGAATAGAGCGTCGCATGTATATGTCATAATGATTCTCGCCATAATTCTGGAGGTTGTTTAAAGCAATACCGTTTTTTGCCAGACCTCACCAGATATGCAGCATGATTGCTGCTTCCACACAAGTTCATTTTAATCCTTTGACACGTTAGCGTTTCCAACAAAAGTTCCATAATTCAAATATACAGTATTGTACTATTTATTATATATCAATTAATGTTTTCAATTTTTTAATAGGAAGTTCTCCTACTTGAATAACTCTTTGTCGCAATACTTTGTTATTTGTTTCATTGGCTTCTTGTAAATCCTTCAAAATATTTGATACATGTATATTCTTTTCTACTTCTTTCATAATTCTAGTATTTTGTATAAATTCCTCAAAAAGTTCTCGTTCTTCATTGTAATTTCTCACTGGAATCTTGCGCTTCATATGACACAATAAATATTTCTGAAAACCTAAATTGTCAATCACTTCATTTATTATTTGTTGATTTTCTCCTACAAGACGATCCACAATGTAATTTGTCAATTTTTCACTTGTATTATATGTTTCGTGATAAAACTGTACACTCAATACCATATATATGTTGGAAAAAATGTCGGCCATTCTACCTGATAATATTTGCTCTTTTTTTATGGAACCCCCTTTTAAGGCTACGAAATTACATAAACAAGCATAATCTATTATTTGTTGGTAAATACTTAGTTTCGGCATAATTGTGAAACTTCTCCCATATAAATATAACGAATGGCACACGATTTTATTGAAATGATGTTTGAAACTATCTTGCTTATCATTCAATATAGAGTCTAATACTTCGTAAATATGTGGATGACTCTTATTGAGTCCTTGACCAAATATAATAAGACTTCGCGTAAGTGTATTAGAACCCTCTACTGTGACTCCTATTGGTACGCTTTTGTAGAATTTCTCCAAGAAATTATTGGGTCCCAAACATATACTGGAACCTGCGTGAATATCCATTGCCTCGTTTAATACAATGCGTCCTCGTTCTGTTGATTGTTGCTTCATTATTGCACTCAATACGGCTGGCGAATTACCTTGATCCAATATTGTGTTTGTTAATTCCACAGAACTCATGATTATCCATGTGTGAAACATCATATTGACGAATTTTTCCTGTATTGCCTCCATTTTTGCAAGGGGCATTTTGAATTGTTCTCTTATTTGAATATAATGAAATATACCGAATGTGGCGACTTTACTAGACGCATTTGCAGTTGCCGGTAAGCTTACACCGCGACCCGCGCTCAAACAATCCATTAACATTTTCCATCCGTTTCCAGCATTTCCTTCACCGCCAATAATATTTTCAATGGGTATGCTTAAACGTCCTTTTAGCGTACCATTTGGGAAACCAACATTCAATGGATTATGATATGTTTCTTGTTTCAATCCACATGTGTTTGCTTCTAGCAATGCCAAACATATTCCAGCATTCCCTTTTTCCAATAAAGAATGCGGGTCTTCCATTTTAAATGCGATTCCTATTAAATTACTCACAGGTGCCAATGTTATATAACGTTTATTGATAAATACGTCAATGTAACGATTTCCATTTGTGTCTTTTTTCAATATACCCGTATCTATGGCTCCTGTTGCATCAGAACCATTATTTGGACCAGTAAGACCGAAACAAGGAATAAAATCTCCATTTGCTAATTTTGGTAAATATTTATTTTTCTGTTCTTGTGTACCATAATTTAACAAAAGTTCTCCCGGACCGAGAGAATTTGGAACCATGGCGACGACACCGAGCGCCGGGTCAACACTGGTTATTTTTGTTAATATATTTGATAACTCTTGTACTGAAAGTTTTATGCCTCCATAATGTTCATTTATAAGGAAACTGAAATACTTGTTTTTCGCCAAATAATGAATGATTTCTTGATAATCCGGATAAATCTTACTATTGGATGGCTTTTTGTGGAATTCTTCAAACAATATATCTAGGTTCTCTTTGGGGAACTTGGATTCTATTTTTTGTTTTTGTGGCAACACTACCTTGCCTTCCATAATTTGTCTATCTATAGATACATTGCCACTTCGTAATGCAATTAATTCTGTGGATGAGATTCTAGGAATAAGCTTCTTTACTTGATGAAACAAGGATTTATACATATACATATTACTTTGTTGAATTATTTATATTTTATAAAACCAATTGTTTAAAATCATACAATAAAATACCCATGTTTTATATAATGTCTAATTGGTTAAATGATAGTAGTGCCAATAAATTGAAAAATACATATTTTCAAGATACTCATAATGAAAATTTTGCTATTGATATTAGCGGAGACGCTGTCATACGCGGTGATCATAGTTTGAGATTTGAAAATACTACTATTGGTTCTCATATTGGTGATGATGTATCTTCTAATTTAATAGACGGCTCTAACAATATTCTTATTGGTAATAATAGCAATTATGAGCGTTTGAAACAATGGAATGTTGTTGATATACAGCAACAAGTAAGTAATTGCAATAAACTAAACAGTGTTGTATATGGTGATGAATATAAGCGTTTTGTAGCGGTTGGAGACAATTTTGAAATCATTTATAGTGATGATGGATATACATGGGTGGATGTCAGTTCTAACGATTTGAGTTACAATAATGCATCTATTGGTGTCAAGAAAATTGTTATTTCTAATAGTGGCGTGTTCTCATTGAATGAAATACAAGTATGGGCGAATATTAATGCAAATAGTTCTCCTAATTTTGTGAATTTACTTGATGAAGACGCTAGTGCGAATTTGACAACATTGAATAATTACGATTTTTTTGATGTAGATAGTAGTTCAAATATTACTATTCATTTTTCAAAACCTTATAAGTTTGAAGAAATCATTTCTATTGTTCTTTATAATCGTCATGTTAATAATACGGATATTAGTGGTGCTACTCTATTCATATATGATGACGAAGACAATGAAGTATATAGTAAGGTAATGGGTAGTGAAAATATAATACAGTTTCAACATACTAGTTTTTATGATTACGTTGCGGATAATAATATTCCATTAAGTGGTGCGGATTCATCTACAAATATAATTGATAGTGATGTTAGCTTTAATTTTAATAAAGTTCGTATTAGTAAATCCAATTCTACATTTTGGTTAAGCAATGTTCGGTTATTAAATGAAACGTCATCTACTGAAATTGAAAGTGTTGGTGTTAATGGTAATGATTTAAGTTTTAATAAAATTATTGTGGATTTTAATGATGAGGACCCCAGTGGCAACCCTGCTCGTGATGATGTGTCAATTATTGATAATAAAAAAGCATCATCATCTACTGATTATGGCACCAATTTCACTTATGATTTGAGCGATAATTATATTACGCTAAGAAGCTTACAATATTTGAAAATTGATAATTTAACGGTTGGTAGTAGTAATATTCTTACAAGCTCCACTGTGACATTTTATCGCGATGAAACTGCAATATATAGTTTTGATTTTACATTTAATGCTTCTGATAGCGACCCAACACGTGTAAGTGATGCATCTTTTGTGTTTATTGGTCCAGACTATGCTGCAACTTATGATTTTAATGATCCTACTGTTGATAATTATAAAAAAGTAATATTAAACAATAATGTTGGCTCTACTTCCACAACTACAATCACAGACAATAAACTTAATAATGTTGATATAGATGTCGCATATAATGAACCTCTTACTATTAACTATGATGTTTCGTATTCTAATTTTGATTTCAGTAGTTTGGTGATTTATCCTGGTGGAATATTAACAAATGATAATGCAAGACTAGAATCATTATATGGTGTGGAAGTGGAATTTTTACTAGATACAGCTGTTCAATACAAACATAAAATATATGATATCAGTGTAAATGATTTAACAGCAAAAGCATATAGATTTGACGGTAATGGAAATAAAAATTTTTATGATGGTAGTGGTGATGGTGAATATAATGGTAGTGATATATCTTTCAATGATTTTGTTGAATATTATAGTCAAAATTACATTATAGATAATTATAATATTGTGGGTGGAGAAAAAGCAGTTAAAGTAATAAGTACCATTCCAACTATTCAATCATACGATTTAATTGGAAGTCCCGCAATAAATAATAAAAGCCTGAATAGCATAGCATATGGAGAAGTAGATGGTTCGGGTGTTTATGTTGCTGTAGGTAATAAAGTGATTTTATCAAGTACAAATGGTTTCAACTGGAATATAACAAGTTTCAAACCACAAGATACTATTTATATTGATGAAAACGATAATGATAAAATAATTACTGGCAATGATCAAAATTGGGTTTCGGTTGCATTTGGAAACGGTAAATTCGTTATTGTGGCGCCATATAACAATGCTTATTATAGTGATATCAGTTTAAATAGTACCACAAGACTAAACATATGGCAACAATACAGTAATTTTCTAATAAGTAATGTTAATTTTAGATCCATTACATTTGGAAACAATATATTTGCAGTAATTAGCGATGATGGGACATTTAATATTGTATATATTAGTGATGGTAGTGGAGCGAGGCCATTTTTTAATGATGTGATTACAAGTAAAAAATATATTAGTATATCTTTTGGAAAGAATCAATTTGTAGCAATAGACCCTGAAGATGTTAGTGTTAGCAGTGACGCAAAAGAATGGATTTCTGTGAATGATAATAATTTTATTGACAGTTCATGGAATAGTTTGCGTTTTTTAAACAATCAGTTTCTTGCCGTCTCTAATAGTGGAACGAAAAAATTGGCATATGTAAATGACCCTAATTCATCATGGAATAATTTGCGTATTAAACCGGGAATATGGAATGACATCGCATATGGTAATGATAATTATGTCATAGTTGGTAATAGTGAAAATGACAATAGTGTGGGTGCTCTTTTAATTAATGATGGTGTTCTCAACAACAGTGTTGTTTTGGGAAATACTAGTGAAGCGAACTATCATAATAGTTTGGTTCTTGGAAATAATAGTCATAGTGAAAATGAGAACCAAATCATCTTGGGTAATGCGAATCATTTTGTGGGTATTAGACAACATGACCCAGTTTTTCCATTGGATGTTACTGGTAACATTAACTTCACAGGACAGCTATTACAAAATAGTAGTGAGAACATTGGTATTAAAACAAATAATCCACGTGTGACCCTGGATGTGAGTGCAAATGATGCAATAATTGTGCCTGTTGGTACTACAAGTCAACGCCCCAATTCCAAAGGCATTGTTGGTGCAATACGTTATAATATTGAAACAGACCAATTTGAGGGTTTCGGAACACCTTTTGATGGTGATTTTTTGACTGGAGGATATTGGGGGAGTCTTGGTGGTGTGAAAGATATTGATGGTGACACATATATTACTGCACAAGTCAGCAGTATTGATGACGACGTATTGCGATTTGTGAATGATGGTAGTACAAATATGATTATAGATGCCAGTGGTCGTGTTGGTATCGGAACCGATGTTAGTTTGAATCTGTTGGATGCTTCTGCATCATTACATGTATTTGGTGATTCACGCATTGAAGGTTCTCTTTTTTTAGGAACAAAATATCCTGAAGGTGGTACTGATAGTACTGATTTTGCAAAAATTCATATGGATATAAATGAGGGAACGAATTTAGTGATTGAATCCGGCGATGATGCAAGTGACAATATTATTTTCAAAACGCAGGATACTGAATTAATGAGAATAAGCGGTAATGGAAATATTGGTGTTGGAACTACAGAACCAAATGCAAAATTACATGTTTTAGGTGATTCTCGTATTGAAGGTTCTCTTTTTTTAGGAACAAAATATCCTGAAGGTGGGACTAATGCAAGTGATTTTGCCAAAATTTATATGAATATAAGTAATAACATCACAGATTTAGTGATTGAATCAGGTAATGATGTAAATGACAATATTATTTTCAAAACACAGGTTAGTGAAAGAATGATAATATTAGGTAATGGAAATGTAGGTATTGGTGAAACGAATCTAAATAGGAAATTATACGTGAATGGTGAAATTGAAGCTAAAACCGATATATATGCGCAAACTTTCAATGCATCATCAGATATACGTCTCAAAAATAATGTGGAATCCATTGAAAATCCATTAAGTAAGATTTCCAAAATACAAGGTGTTGAATATGTATTGAATTCTGATACTACTAATAAAAGACAAATTGGATTTATTGCTCAAGATATAGAAAAAATTATACCAGAGGTTGTATATACAGATAACAGCGAAGAAGCATATAAGTCTATATCATATGGAAATTTAACAGCATTATTAGTAGAAGGTATCAAAGAATTACAAAAAGAAGTTAATAGTCTACGTGAAGAAATTAAATTTCTTAAAAAATAGTATATATGAGCGGTTACTACATAAAAGGAAGAGATGGTAGTTATTATGATATATTTGATAGCGGTTATTTTGCTCCTAAGACAATATTCTTCCCTTACTCCTTTCAAGTTGATACTGCATGGAAAGACACGACAAATAATGATATTACAATAGAAGGTAGAAAATTTACTGATAATACAAATCCCCAATATAAAGCAACCACGAATAGTACATTTAAAAATTCTGATAATAATGATATATTTAGTACATCACAATTAATAACAAAATATAACATTCAATATGAATCTACTAATGATGACGGTATTGATGTTGATAAGCGTTTCAACAGGTTATTAATTGTTGCTATTGGTGGTGGTGGCGGTGGTGAGAGAGGAACATCCGGGAGTGGAGGATCTCCGGGTCGCACAGGTCAAATCGTGGCGAATTCTATTGATATTTCTGAGTATAACAAAATTAAAATCCAAATTGAAATTGGTAATGGTGGTGCAGGCGGTAATGGCAAGAGTGGTGCTAATGGTTATTCTGGTGATCAAACTAATGTTACGATAAAGAGTGGTTCGTATGTAGTGGGTTCAGTGCAAGCTAGTGGTGGTGGAGGAGGAGGAATACTTGGCATAAATGATTTCACATACACACAGCCAGGCCCAACGGATTTCAAAGATGTAAATTATACTGTGGATAAAAATTCCAATGACAATGGTGCCGGTGGTGCAGGAGGAGGAAAGTATAATGGTGGGTTATTTTATGAGTCAGGATATGATGGCAAATATGGCAAAAAAGGTGTTGTGTATATTTACTATTTTCATAAATAGAAATATTTGTATAGTCATAATTATACAAATATGAATCTAGGTATCTAGAATTGACTAATTGTGCCACGTAACACAAGGTCAGTCATTGTTGTATTTCCACTAACATCCAATGTTGTTTTTATATTTACATCTTGTGTTGTTGTACTTCCACTTACTACAAAATTGCTATTAAAGCTCACATCGTTATTTACATATAGATTGCTATTAAAGCTGACATCATTCGTCACATATAAATTATTCAAACTAGAATCATTAGACACCGTTAAATCGCGAAAAGTAACGCTTTCGTCAAATTCACCAATAATAAGCAACTTCGTATTTGGACCACCCAAATTTATATTTGTTGCATTTGCTCCAATATTGATTGTATCAATGACACTATCATTCGCAATATCAAATACACTATCGCGTGTTCTTATGGAGCCATTATTTTGAAAGATTAAGTCATTATTAAATACTGCGTTTCCATATAAATCTAAATTACTATTGTTTTTGGCATTCAATATATCCGGTATGTATAGCTTGATAATTTCATCAACTTGTGAGGGTGATGATGTAACATTCAACAATACATTATTTTCATCGCTCATATACAGTTTATTTTTCGTCTTGTTTTCCAACAAATATGCATTTCCTGAACTGTTTAATGAAGCATCATTTATTTGAACGAAACTCTGAAATCCATTTATAGAATAAAATAATGTATTGGAACTTCCATCAATTAGTATTGCGCGATTTTCGTCCAATATAAAAACGTCAATGAAATCGTAATTGCCGCTTATATCTACATAGGATGTGCCATTGGTTGTATAACTTATTATATTTGTGCCTACTGCCATATTGACATTTTCATTATATACATCAAATGCTTTATACGGGCCATTTAGAGTGTTATGACTCGCATCATAGTCCATATTTACATTAGAGCCATCATATACATATTTGTGTATATCATTTGCATATAATGCATACAAGTTATTGTTATAACCATTGAAATCTATAGGTGCTGGTGGTGATTCTTGGTTATTGGTTATTGGTGTCATTGACGCATCTTGGGTATATGAACCATCTGTAAAATCAAAAGCAAAATATTTTATTTCGGTTTGTTTTATTTGAAATACAACATTTCTACTAATATCTCCTGTTGTTGTTTCTACATTTAACAAAGGAGATACATAGATGCCATTATTGGCACTTTCAATAGAAAGAGAACTTATATTATTATAACTCTCGCCTCCATTATTTGAATAATATAAAAACCCTTGTGTGTTTGTACCAATAATGGAATTAGAATTATCCAATACATAAATATTAGAAAATGGTTCACTTTGATCAGTTAATTCCAATGTTGAACTATATTGGAAATTATCGCCACCATCATTTGAAATTAACACATGGTATTTCCTTTGAGTGGTGGTGGTGTTGGTGGTGGTGTCGGTGGTGGTGGTCGTATCATAATGACTACCAATATAAATCACATGATCTTTATTATTCTTATTGTAACCAAGATTTGAAATATTAAAATCAGAAACCTGCATTTTCATCAAATTATTGTTTTGTATTAACACACTGCCATTAATAAACAAATCGTGGTCTGATGATACACTATTTGTATTTACAGATAAATTCTTAGAATGCTCTATTTTCTTTTGTCCGTCTTTTATTATAAATGCGGGTGGCTTCTGTGATATGTCCTCAGAACTAATAACGTCAGCTATGAGCGTGCCTTTTGATGCGTCTTCTAAACTCGCACCGCCAAACAAAACAGATCCCGTTTTATTGGGCGTAGTCATATTTAATCGCGTAATAGCTTCATTGTCTCGTGATACAAGCGTCAATGCATTACCATATTTATTAGACGCATATTTTTCATAATACGTATTTGTACTAATATCGTAAATAATCGTGTTTTCATCAAAAATA
>Ga0209137_1002283_pt1 | contig 17057 bp, 21 predicted proteins | sample SaaInl5LU_22_DNA_FD_184642 | JGI IMG/M metagenome (GOLD analysis project Ga0209137, IMG submission 184642) | Marine microbial communities from expanding oxygen minimum zones in the Saanich Inlet - ESP_105LU_22_DNA (SPAdes) (version 2) | ecosystem: Environmental > Aquatic > Marine > Intertidal... | reverse complement strand
GAGCAGCCTCCAAGTCGGGACTCCCTTCAAGACCAATTGAAAATGTCTTAATTGTACCAAGTTTTCTTGCGGCAATTGCAGCAATGAGACTACTGTCTAGACCACCCGAAAGAAGGAAACCAATTTCACGGTCAGTGTTATCAAGACGGGTGTGTACAGCTTCTTCCAAAACTTGACGGATGTTTTCATGCCTCTTACTTCCAGAAAACTTGAAGATGTGCCAATATCCACTGTGATAGGCTACAAAACTATCAATATATGAATCATAGAAATGACCGGGTGGGAAGATTTCAATGTGAGTTCCCAAGAACATAAGAGCCTTGGCTTCACTCGCGAAAGCAATTGAGTCCTTGGCATAGCGAGTATAGAACATAGGTCTCACACCAACTGGGTCGCGGGCAGCAATCACACGCTTTCCATCGGTATAGGTAAAAGCAAAGTCACCATTAATGGACTTGAGAGTGTTTTCAATACCAATGGTATAGACGAGATTCATGACAACTTCACAGTCACTCTTACTCTTCTCTTCACCATTTCGCAGGGATCGGTGGTTATATATTTCGCCGTTACAGACAAACATTCGGTGGGGTCTCACAAATGGTTGCATACCTGCGTCAGTTAGATCGTTGATGGCAAGGCGATAGAAATCCATACGACACTTGCCCATTGTTTCTGTGCGGTAATCATCTGGACCGCGGTGAGAAAGAAGACCCGTGGGGACATCCCGTTTCTCACCAAAGAGGGTTACAATTCCACACATTGTTATTAAGATTACAAGTTACTTCGTTTTTAAGTTAAACTCTAAAAGATCTCTGTACTTGAGATCATCTGCTTGACCATCCCATTCCTGACCAGAAAAACTTACAACCTGATTGTCTTCGCCATTTGGTATGTAAGTAAAATTTGTGACATGAAGATACGAAACGTTTGAACGCTTTGACATTTCATCAATTTGTTCAAAATCAAATGTTTCATATGACAAATATTCCTTCAATTCTTCGGGTGATCTCTTTTTGATACCAGTCTTACTCTTTATAGTTTTGAATTTCTGTGACATATCCATGGCTGGCCAGTAACCATGTTTTGATCTGAATGATGTTACATAATCTACGAAGACATCAGCAGTATTCTTGTTGGAAAAACAAATGAACCGTGATTTCTTTTGCGGATCTGTAAGACTTAAAAAAGTTTTGGTTGGTTTCATTTGAATGAAGACAAAGTTATTCATCCTATATTATCTTCATAAAAAAATCTAACCGCAGCTTTTTAAGATATTTTAATTCCAGACCAATTATAGATGATGGAGTTTCCGAAAACAGCTGGACAATGTAAGTATATGTTGGCACTTAGGTCTCAAAAACCAATTATAGTTGGAACTGGTCCAGCCGGATCTGGAAAGACTATGCTTGCTTGTCATGTTGGAATTGAACACATCTATAACTCATTCAGGGGTAAGGTTATCTTGACCCGTCCAATTGTCGCTGCCGATGAAGATATGGGCTACCTTCCAGGAGATATAGACAAGAAGATGGAACCATGGACAAAACCAGCTTTTGATATTTTTGAAAAGTACCTTTCACACAACCAATTGGAAAGGTGTATCATGATTGAACCACTGGGTTACATGAGAGGTCGGACATTTAATAACACTGTCATCATTGCTGATGAAATGCAAAACAGTACACCCAACCAAATGAAGATGCTTTTGACACGCCTCGGTGAAAATACAAAGTTGATTGTTACAGGTGACTTGGAACAATCGGATTTGGGTGAAGACAATGGTCTTAACCACTTGATCTATAAGATGGGTGGAATGGATCTTACATACATTGAACATGTAGAAATGGATGAAGATGATATTGTGAGACATCCAGCTGTCAATGAAGTGCTTAAAGTATTAAATGTCTAATCCTGTAAATGAAGACCGTTGTTGTTGCCCTCCCTGGTCGTGAATTTTCTGGCAATTTCCTCAAAAATTGGTCACAGACTTTGATTGAACTTACAAAAAGGGGTTACCAAGTCATAATGATGAATGAGTACTCGAGTTTTGTCTCCTTTTCACGAATGAAGACACTTGGTCTTGATGTCATGAGAGGTGCAACACAAGTACCATTTGATGGGAAGTTGGACTATGATGTATGGCTCACAATTGACTCTGATATATTCTTCATCCCGGAGCAGGTCATTGAACTCATTGAAGATACAGATAAACACCCAGTTGTCTCTGGTCTCTACAGAATGGCTGATCTTCAGCACTATGCAGCTGTCAAAGAATGGGATGCTGAGTACTTTAAAAAACATGGAACATTTGAGTTCCTCAGGGTAGGGGACCTGGACACATCTGAAAAGTATATGAAAGTTGCCTACAATGGTATGGGTTTCTTCGCGTGTCGAAAGGGTGTCATAGAAAATCTAAAATATCCATACTTTAGTTATCCACTCATTGAGATAGAAACTGAAGATGGGAAGGTGCTGAGAGACATGTGTTCCGAAGATGTTGCGTTCTGCAAAAACCTTAAGGATGCCGGGTATTCGGTAATTGTGAATACGAGCCTCCGCGTGGGACATGAAAAGGTGCTTGTGATTTGAGGTTCTGAACACTATTGTTGAGATCTTTTGATCTTTTATCAAGATCACTAAGTCTTTTTTCAATGACACTTTTTTCCGCTAGGTATCTCTTAATCAAATCTTTCATATTATCGTACCACTCATAAATTTCATGAACTTCTTCATCTATGTTTGTGTATTTATCTACAATCTTATAATCAAATGGAAGGTCCCGAATATCGGCAGCGATTTCGTCTAACCGAGTTTCGAGACCATCACACTTGTCCTTAATTTCTGCGTGGTTCTCCATTAGTTATCTTTGGTCAACATTTCTTTATTCATTTTCCCATCGTGTCAATGGTGCAAACCATGGAAGTTGACCATGTGTTGATTTACCTGGTATACTCGATACAAGTTTTCGTTTTTTATCATTGATTAGTTCTGTAAACATTTGAAAATCTCCAGGTATCTTTTCGGTACAGTATTTTAACATGGTATCATAATCTTCCTTGAGAGTTTTAACTTTTGCTGCAAATGTCATGGTAGTTGAGTTTGTGAGTTTCCAATGAGAAGTCTCTGTCAAAAACACACGTGTGTCTTCTGCACCACCCCATACATGTGGATTTGGCCAACCACCGTCCATGTATTTATCTGGATGATCATATAGAGTTACATAATCACTGTGAACAAAACCTTCTTCTAATATTTTCTGACTATTTTCGCAATGTAAATAATCATCTTCTACTAAATACACAATGTCATTTTCATTGCATTCATCAATAGACAACTTGAGAGCATGACAAAAAGCCCCAGAGTTTCCAAGTGATGTTTGAATAATTTGATCTTCGCGAAGAATTGTCTTGAGATAATTAATTGTATCTTCTTCGCAGTTATCCGCAATCATCGTAATAGTTGATTTATCAAAGTGTTTACAAAAATTTTCAAGGCAATTTTTGTAATTTATATAATCTGGTTTTCCATTTCTTCTTCCCTTATCACTCAATCTGTAGTATATCTTAAGATTTGAACTACAAATTTTACGAATTATACTAACTGTTGCAACTTCATTAACTTCCCACCAGGTTCCATGAAAGACATTCTGGAGAAATCCTGGAACATTGGTTTTATCTATAGGAACTTCATCACATGGCAAAATTGTCCAATTTTCATTTTTGATGTGCTTCAACACCCCACCATCATGTGTTATCACTTTCTTCTTAAAATAAGCAGCTTCTAACATTGGAAGACCAACACCTTCACCGTGTGTAAATGATACCACATAATCACACACATTGTAAAGACCAGCCATTGCATCAAGACTGAGTTTATCTGTTATGTACTTTATGTTATTTGATTGAGGTAATCCGTTCAAGTTATTTGTTTTTACTATCAATTTATGTTCAGAACCATCTATTATGCGCTTAAATATATTGGTCAACTTAATCAGGTTTTTACGAACATCATTTGTTCCAACGTAAAGGAAAACAATTTTTTCAGGATTTAACTTTTTATCAATTACGACTGGTTTGTGACGAATAAGTGGTGATGTGTACCAATTTAGCGCTTCACAATTAACCCCGTGATTAACCAAGATGTCTTTGAGATAATCATATGGAACAAAAACTTTGTCAAACAATTTCATATTTTCTATAACTTGTGGGTGTACATCAGATGTTTCAAACATTGTAAAAAGTTGTTTGTGTTTCGAAGGTAATTCATTGATCCATTGTGGCCACATTGGATATGTCTCAATAAGTTCGGACACTGTGATTGTATCCGGTGTATCGTCATCTCCAATACCAAGATCTTGATTGAGATAAAAACGACCAACTATTCTACCAAATCTATTCTTTTGGAACAAACTTCTAACGTATGTTTCGTCGTGCTTCAACCATATTTGATGACAACCCACAGGTGTTCCGTCACATTTAAAGTCTTGGACACCAAATTGACGCGCTTCCTCTCTCGAAGGCCTCGAAAGATCGGATATAGCGAAATAAACATCATCTGGTTCACCCGACCACGGTTTTTTTAAACACAATTCTTTGACAGCTTTAATATTTCTCAGATAGAAACCACCATTAAACATAAAATATTTATTTGGGGTGCTAATAAAATTACTCTCCTTAAATGGATGATCACTTTCTATACACCTTGGACATACACATTTATCCGAACAAATGTTGATAATTCTATTTTGATGTTGAACATAGAAGTGCGCACATGGACCACCAACTATATCATATTTGAAAAACTTTTCTGGTATTTTCTTGAATATATAAGAATCCCAAGAGTTTGTGAGTACATATTCAAAGTTTGAAAATCTGTCCCAAAAATCAAAACTTGTAAGTAAACGACTGTACTCGTTAACGTCTACATTCTTCTCATACATTTTCATGTAAATGACATTTTTCCAGGTTTTGGTTGTATCCATTACAACATCTTCATTGTCACCACTGTATACAATCGCAAGCGAAGTATCTCCACCACCATATACATTACATATATTGTTCAAATTATGTCTTATAATGTCCATATTTCTAAACTCGATGTACATCATACACAATTTTGACTCCTTTGCCCATATTGTATTTGCCTCATGTGGTATGGATGTTACGTCAGATACAAGTTTTTTATATTGTTCCGTATCCATTTAAAGATATTTAAGTATTTATCTTTAAATGAGTAGTCTTTTCTCGGATGAGAGAGGTGACATGGTGTTCAATTTTCATAAACCGCCATTTAAAGTTGAACAATCATTCACAAGTTCAAATCACAAAAATGTGATCCGGGGTATGCATTTTAGTCCATATAAAAAGTTTGTGACGGTTGTCAGTGGTAGGATACTTGATGTGATAGTTACACCAAATGGTAACGTCAATACATATGAACTCAAAACAGGTGATTCAATTTTAATTGATGAACACCATGGTCATGGATATTTTTGTTTTGAAGATTCAACTATTACATACTTTTTGAGTGGCGCATATGACCCCACCAAAGAGAAAAATTGTCATTGGAAAGATCCAACTCTTAATATTAAATGGCCAGAAAATTCAAAGTATGCAATTGTCTCTGAAAAGGATAAATCAAATCCACTCTTCAAACCAATTCACACACTTGTGTTAGGTTCTAATGGATTTCTTGGTCAGCAACTTCTGAAGTATATACCAAATAGCGTGGGTTCTTCGACTCGCCTTGAACACATTGAAGAAGAACTTACATTCTTAAAACCAAAATATGTTGTTTCAGCTGCAGGAATATCTGGTAAACCCACAGTTGATTGGTGTGAAAAAAATAAAGAAGAGACTATCCATACAAATCTTACACAACAACTTAATCTTATACACGTATGTAAAAAACTTGGTATTCATTTGACAATCATTGGTTCGGCACTTGTGTATGATGGTGAAAAATTATTCACTGAAGAAGACACCCCAAATTACCACAGTCTATTTTATTCACATGTAAGAATACTTCTTGAAAATGTAATTCGAGAAGTGTACTCCAAAGACGTTTTGTATCTAAGAGTAATTTATCCAGTGAGTGGTGATACTCATCCAAAATGTTTTTTGAATAAGATAAAGTCACGAAAAAACAACATTCATGACACAAATGTATCATTGACTGTGATACCATCACTCTTTCCAAAGATACCAACATTGATTCAGAAAGGTGTCACCGGCATTTTGAACTTTACAAATGAGGGTTCAATTTCACTTGGAAAAATGCTTGACATTTGTAAAGAGGAATATACTGTGTCGGATGAAAAGTCTAATAGGGGTGAATGTAAAATGGACGTTTCAAAATTGAAAAATTATATTGAAGTTGAAAATGTTAAGGATACATTACATAAGTATGTCATATAAATTACCCTTTGGCGTCTTAAAATCACCACCTTCCGCCCACCGACTTTCCTGTTTTTCGATAGACTTGATGTGCCAAAGAGCCAACTTTGGTTCTGCTTGAACGCCTATAACTTTATCGGAACCAGTCAATTTAGTATGAACTTCTTCCGTCCATTTGATATGGTCGCATTTTTTATAAATACGCATTTGGAAGTCTGGCCAGTTAATCCAACCAACATCATTTATTCTAAAGTTTGATTTTTCAATAAACTCTTGTGTAGCACCCGGGTGAATGTTGATGCGTGGAATGGCGATAATTTCAGCCCCAGTTTCTTCAATAATTTTCTTGATGTTTTTAATGAGCAATTCTTGTGGCATTTCATCCGCATCAATACCAAATATATATTCACCAGTCGCTTTTTCTATGTGAAATTGAGCATTCACATGAAAATTGTCAAATGGTCTTTTGAAAACATTTACTCTCTCCTCGAATTGTTCAAGAACCAATTCAACTTTTTCAGTTGTGTGTTCGGTATCAACAACAACATTTATCTCATCTTCGTCATCTATAACCTTAGTCAGAAAGTTAAGAAGTGAATATAGTTCTCTCGATTCATTACACACTTGAATCGTATACGTCAATTTCATTTCTAATAGTTTAAAGTTTGTTATCTTTAATCAGTTAGATGAAAGTTTCGGAATACATCACAAAGTTTCTCATTGAAAGGGGTATCAATAAATGTTTTTCAGTGACAGGTGGATTTGCTATGCACCTCAATGACTCCTTTGGTCAGGAACTTGACGTGACCTATACCCATGGTGAACAGCCCGCGGGTTACGCAGCCCTCGGTTGGTCTTCATATGAACACAATCCAAGTGTGTGCTGTGTAACGTCTGGTTGTGGAGCAACAAATGCGGTGACGCCGTGTCTCATCGCATACCAAGATAGTGTTCCTGTGTTCTTCATTAGTGGACAAGTACATAGTGGAGATAACATTAGGTCAAGGGGAGGTAAAGACCGAGGATATTTTGGTTCGGATTGTGATATTGTGGAGTCCGTGAAGAGTATAACAAAGTATGCTGTGGAACTCACAGATCCACGAGACACCCACAAAGTTCTTGAAGAGTGCTACAAGAACCTAACAACTGGACGGTTGGGACCAGTTTGGCTCTCGGTACCCGTGGATGTACAATCGATGCAGATACTTCCGCGAGAGTTTTTGGACATATGGTCCAAAGCCGAAAGACCGATTGTCTTGGCTGGTAATGGAATACATACATCAAAGACTCGAGAAAAGTTTAGAGAGTTTTTGAAAAAACATTCACTCCCCTATGTCGTCACATTTTTTGGAAGTGATTTGGGAGATGATTATGTTGGTAAAACTGGTCTCATTGGAAATAGATCTGGTAATTTTGCAATTCAAAATGCAGATCTTATTTTGTGTCTCGGTTCAAGACTATCAAAAAATATAACGGGGTACAACAGAGATTTATTTGCGAGGGAAGCAAAAGTGGTCTACTTGGACATTGATGAAAGTGAATTTATGGAGAAGAAAAAGTTGGATCTCGCAATTCACATGGACCTAAAAACATTCTTTGATTTGGAGTTGCCCAAAGTTAAATGGAATCCAAAATGGATTCAAAAAAATATGGAATGGAAAAACTTGTGGATTGATGAAGTCCCTGAAAAAAATGGTCCTCTTGTGTGCCCATATCGTCATTTGAATAAGTTCTTCAATGAAAAAGATGGAAACTCTGTAGTGACTATGTCATCTGGATCCATATATTGCGTTGGTTGGCACGCACATAAATACAAAGATGGTGATAGATTTATTACAAGTGGTCATGGTGATATGGGTTACGAAGTTGCCGCAGCTATGGGTGCTGCATTTCATGGAAAACGCACATATGCTATTGTAGGCGATGGCTCATTCCAGTATAATATTCAAGATTTACAAACACTCAAACATTACAACTTGCCATTGACCATCCTTGTATTTAACAATGGTGGATATGGTGCTATTCAAATTACACAAAATATGGTTTTCAAGAGGGAGTTTGGAACTACACCAAATAGTGATCTCTCATTCTGTAATATTGAAAAGGTTGCAAACGCTTATGACATACCATACTATAAGGTTGAAGAAGATGAAGACATCAGCTACTTATCTCACACAAATGGTCCAATGGTAGTTGAAATTGTGTGTAATGTTCAAGGACGTTACCCGAGACTTTCAAATAAACCCTTGCCAGATGGAACATTCAAGAATATGCCTTACGAAGAGATGGCACCATTCTTGGATGACGACTTTCTCAAAGAGAATATGTTCGTTGCACGAGTTTAAAGTTACCATATCTAAATAATGTAGATGGGATTCATTGATCGCGAAGGCAATCCAGCAAATACAGATTATGAAAAAGAAGAACAGTTTTTGGTAAGAACTTACTTACCAAAGGATGCATGTGTGTTGGAACTTGGTGCGAGGTACGGCACAGTTTCGTGTGTTATATCAGAAGTTCTCGAAGATCCTACAAAACACGTCGCCGTTGAACCAGACCCATCGGTGATTGAAGCACTTACAAAAAATAGGGATGAAAATGGTGGAAAGTTTCATATATTTAATGGTATCGTGTCAAAGCATGGATGCGAACTTAAGTTTATAGATCCAAAATTTGATTTTCATGAATATGGAACATATACAAAACCATCTGAAAATCCAAATGTAGAAAACAAAACACTTCATGACATTGAAAAAATATATGATATGAAGTTTGACGCGGTAGTTGCGGATTGCGAAGGATTCTTTTATGATTTTGTAAAAGAGAATATAGATTTTATTAAAAGTGCTAGATTATTAATATATGAACAAGATGGTATTCCATGGGGTGAAATGATTAAAAAATATGAAGAACTTGACGAGATTTTGACAACGTGTAGTTTTACCAGGGTTCATACAATTCCTCATCCAAAATATGAAAATAATCAAAACTTTCACAACGTTTGGGTTAAAGATGTAGTTAAATAATTTACATATGAAGTTCATAAACTATTGTAGATCTTGTGGTTCTGATGTATGTATCACAAGACCCGCGATACTCGCGCCATTCATAGTCGAGAGAATATTTGATATGGAACCGGAAACAACAACTTCTTTATATGGGATACCAAATCAAGTGAACTATTTTCCATGTAAAACACTCATGTGTGAAATTTGTGGATTTGTCGGTATAAATATACTTTTTGACAATGATGAAATGTCAAAACTTTACATGAATTACAGAGATGACGAGTATAATAAAACAAGACTTACTTATGAACCAACTTATAAATGGGATGTTTTCAATGAACGTCATTCATATGTTGATGAAGTATCTCAACCATTCATTGAAGAATATGTTTCAAATGTCGAAACGCTCATAGATTTTGGTGGTTATGATGGACTCAATACTCCGCATATTGGGAAGGATCGATATGTATATGATATTTGTAATGTAGAGTCTAAAATCCAAATTACAGATACATTATTTTCATGTGATCTGATTACGTGCATGCATGTGCTCGAACACGTTCCAGATCCAAACAAAATTATCGAGGAGGTCAAAGGTAAAGCCAGATATTATTACTTTGAAGTTCCAAATGAAAATATTATGAATAAACAATTTTGGCACGAACATATAAACTGTTTCACCATAGATAGCTTTGTCGATCTACTCTCACGACACTTCAAAGTTGTGGCTAAAAAAGAAGATAAGTTTTTACATGTATTGTGTGAGAACATCTGATGAATAAAAGTTGTGTTTATTGTCTTTGACAATTTTTTCGAATATATCATAGACTTTTGAAATTGTTAAATCTTCGTGTTTCTCAATTACTTCAATTGCGTAATTGACATGCATCGACTTCATACCAGATAGAAGGTATGGTATTCCAGACTTTTTATATGACTCAACCCATTTATCAGCGTAAATAAGAGCTGGTAAAAGTTTATAATCACCCTTATTCTCCATGTGTGCAAGAACATACTCCGTTTTAGCATTTCCAGAACCGCGTCCAAACCCACCAAAAGTGACATCTACAATTTGAGCACCGTTGTAAAGTGCATCGATTGCCTTCACAGATGCATTCTTCAGGTTATCATGTGCATGGAAACCAATTGGACCGTTGTGATGTTTCTGAATAGTTTCCAATATGCTTCGCATTTTATAGATACCAAGGTTACCATATGTGTCTGCAATGTAAAGATACTCAATTGGAGCATCCTTAATAATTTCACATGTTTGTTTGATTTGATCTTCGCTCATCTTATCAATGCGACCAATGTTAATGCATACTTCATAACCAAGATTTTTCAATTTTTTACACATTTCCACGGTGTCTTCCAAAAGTTCTACATTTAGTTTTGTGTCATCTTTGTCTTTACAGTGATACGCTACAAGAACTCTCACCATACTTATGAGTGATGATGACTTTGGTAAAAAATCTCCAATCGTAAATGTACCCATTTGAGCCATGAGAGCCAATTTACACTCGGGTACTACAATATCTTTGAATGTTTCATTTACAAGTGATTCCGGTGTATAAAACCATGGTCCAGAAGATGGTATCGTTCGGCGAAAACCGACTTCACAATATTCAATACCACACTCTTTCACAGTATTGTAACATGCTCTCGCATGCTCTTTGTTAAAATACCAATCGTTAACATACCCACCATCACGAAGTGAGCAATCGAGTAACTTCATTTATATTAACGACTATCTAATCTTTATATAACTCTCCCCAAGTTTGGTGGAATCTTCAATTTTCCATGTAGCGCCAAATTTTTCAGCCCATTGCGACAAGAGTAACTTTTCCGGGTACACAAGGTCACACTCCTTTTCATGTCTGACGCCATTCACATATTCCACCACAATTTTTCTAACATCTTCAACATCGATAAAGTCAAAATATCTATCTTGACCAATAATGACATGTCCTTCTCTCTTACATACAGCACTGAAACGCGTCGGAATCTCACCAGATCCATAGCATCCCCATATTCTCAGTGAATGTGCACCCGGAATCGTCTCAATGCGTCTGTCAATGAGCCATTTGGAAAGGCCGTATGGATCTGTGGGTGGTGTACCACGAAGTGCTGCACCACTTGAAAAGTACAATAACTTCCCTTTGAATACTCTCACAACATTTTCAAACATGAGAATGTTTTTGTGTGTGACGTCTCCATCGTCTTGTTTAAGGCGACTTCCACCTATAACGGCACAATGAATGACAACATCGTATTCGTGTTCACTAAAATACTTTTCAACAGCTTTCTGATCTGTAAGGTCAACATCATGTCGAGTGAGACCCACCCAATTTGTGTCCCTAAGTAAATTCTTACCAACAAATCCACCAGCGCCAAGTACACAAACTTTTGACATTTACTTAAAGTTGTATTAATACTTTAAACGAGATGATATTCTTAATTGATCTTGATGGTACTCTCTTAAATAGTGACCATCTTCACTATGAGGCATGGGCTAAAGTTCTTGATGAAACACCCGAGTTTGTTGAAAGGGTTGTGAAGACGGGTGAATATAATGACTTTCTTTACGACAGAGAATTGAGACAAGAAAAAATTTCTGAAATGTGTAAGTTTGATAATATTGAATTGATGAAAAATGCCGATAAGTTTATCAATTTCATCGTGGAAAACAATATTAAACATGCAGTCGTGACACATACAGATCGTCGTGTAGTTGAACATTTTAGGTCAAAGGTGCCGATACTTAACAAACTGAAAAATTGGATCGTACGAGAGGACTATGACCAACCCAAACCTAACTCCGAGTGTTACAGATTAGCCCTCAAACTTTATGGTGAAAGTGACAAAGAAATTATTGGTTTTGAAAATTCTGATCATGGAATAAAGGCTCTCAGAGGTGTGACACACAACATATTTCAGATTTATCCGGATACAGATTACTTAAAAGTTTTAGATCATATCATGATAGAATGCCCAAAAAAGTTTGGTATGCACCCAACAAGTTTGAGTCATATGGAGAAGAAGAAATTAAAGCCGTTGAGGCTTGCTTGCGCGATGGCTGGCTCGCTGGTTTTGGTGATCGCTCTGTGGAATTTGAAAAGCGGGTTGCCGATATCTTTGGAAAGAGACATGGACTATTTGTAAATTCGGGGAGTAGTGCAATCCTTTTGGGTCTTTGTGCTTTGGATCTACCCAAGGGTTCTGAAGTTGTGACACCGGCTTGTGGATTCTCCACGACGGTGGCACCACTTGTTCAACTCGGTCTCAAACCAGTTTTCTGTGATGTGGGTTTGAACACCTATGTCCCAAGTGTTGATGATCTCAAGAAGGTTGTTACCCCGGAGACAAAGTGTATTATTCTTCCAAATCTTATCGGTAATGTCCCAGATTGGAAAGCAATTCGTGAAGCTTTTCCAGGTGTGACTCTATTTGAAGACTCGGCGGACACTATTACAAAGAATGAATGTACCGACATCTCAACTACAAGCTTCTATGCAAGCCATGTGATCACCGCAGGTGGTGTAGGTGGGATGGTCATGTTCAACGATGAAGAACATTTGAAACGAGCTCTCATGTTCCGTGATTGGGGTCGGATTGGTGACAATATTGAAGAACCAAGTGAGCGATTCAATCACTCTGTTGATGGAATCCCCTACGACTGGAAGTTCCTCTATGGCGTTGCCGGTTATCACCTCAAAGCTTGTGAAATGAATGCCGCATTTGGTCTCGTGCAGTTAGATAAATTGGAAGGTTTCCTCAAGACCCGACGTCAAATGGTAGAGAGGTACTTAGAAAACCTCAAAGATTGCCCGTACTACACCTTACCAGATGACTCTGTCAAACCAAATTGGCTCGCGATCCCCCTCCAGTGCCCACATCGCCTTGAGTTGGTGAAGTTTCTTGAAGAAAATGATGTTCAGACTCGTGTGACTTTCGCAGGAAACATCACAAGACATCCAGCTTTTAGAGAATATTTAGGAGACTTCAAAAATGCTGACACCATCATGAAAGATGGTTTCCTTTTGGGGGCGCATCACGGCCTCACCATCGAAGACGTTGATCGTGTGTGTTCATTACTCAAGCAATTTGCTAATCAAAATCGCGGTAAATACTTTCATTAAAAACTTAAAGCTAATATAGTCTATATTATAAAATGCCAAATGCGCTTGTAACAGGTGGATGTGGTTTTATTGCGTCCAATTTTATCAATATCATGAAGGAGAGATATCCAGATATCACATTTGTTAATATTGATAAGATGGACTATTGTTCAAATCTCGAGAATGTAAACCAAGGTGCCGCAACATTTGTAAAGGGTAACGTTGGAAATGCTGAACTTATCGAACACCTCATAAATGAATATAAGTTTGATTATGTTTTTCATTTTGCTGCACAAAGTCATGTCGACAATTCGTTTGAGAATGCCCTTAGTTTTACAATTGACAATACACATGCAACACATGTTCTCATAGAAGCATGTCGTCGTCATGTACCAAATGTTGAGTTTATCCACTTTAGTACGGATGAAGTCTATGGAGAATCTGTTACTGATTTACCATTTACAGAAGAATATGGTGTTCTAAAACCAACAAATCCATATTCAGCTTCCAAAGCAGCTGCAGAGATGATTGTAAGATCTTATATTGAATCATTCAAAATGAATATCAAAACAATTAGATGCAATAATGTTTATGGTCCAAATCAATATCCGGAAAAGCTCATTCCAAAATTCAAAAGACTACTATCAGAAGGGAAAAAGTGTACAATCCATGGTAAAAAAAGTGCCGAAGTTAAAAGGGCTTTTATGCATGTCGAAGATGTAGTCGATGCAGTTGAAATTGTATGGAAAAGGGGTACACCCGGTGAAATATATAATATAGCATCGGATGATGAACTTACAGTTATGGAAGTTACAAAGCTTATTATTGACAATATTATTGGAACGGAAGACTATGATGAATGGATTGAATATATTGAAGATAGACCATTTAACGACAGGCGCTATCATATATGTGCCAAAAAACTTAAGGCTTTGGGTTGGTCACAGAAAAGGGGTAGAGAGGATCTTATTAATTTTCTCAGGTTACAATAAATGTCTGACATGGTTACCTCCAACATGGGTAACGCAGTCGCCGCCGAGCAGGCTGCCTCAATGTACAATCGTGCTAAGAAACTTGCCTCTGGTACGCTTCAACTTGAAATTAAGTGGAGTACTGTTGGTTTGATTTTGATAATGGGTTTCCTTTACATGATCATATCTTCAATTGGTATGAGCATCTTCGCCAAGTGTGAAGCCATGAAGGGTAAGCCAGTCCAAGAGAACCTTAACAAGTACCTCGCGGCCACCCTCACCATTGGTCTCACCATTCCATTTACTCTTCTCGTCTTGAAATTGGTCAAGAAGGAACTTGCTGTGTTCATGCTTATCTATTCCATCATGGGTCTCGTCGGTAGCGCCGCGGCTCTCAACTGGGCCGCTAAGTGTGACAATGCCAAGAAGTCTGAAAAGACCTGGGCTGGTATGAATGTCGCCCTCTTCAGTATGACTCTTCTCGCATCAGCGTGGATGTTGCGCCCCAAAAAAAGCGTTTTAAAACTTGATTAAGTTATGAAGCCTATCGTTTATAACGTCTATGTGCTCATGATGCTCTTGGCCTACGTGATGCGCAGGGCAGGAACATTTAGTATGGAGGAAAAGGTAAGGATGTTGGAGTTTGTCGGTTACATGGCACTCAATCCCAATAGAGTGGTAAATCCAAGCATGGCCAATCTGCCATTCTTAAGTTCGGCTTCGGGTGTGAACGACCAATACTCTTCGTCACCAAAGTCCTTAAGTGTCACCAATGAAGCTACAGCCAATGTGGTAACAACACCTGTTGCGGCGGCTACATACATTGGATCTTCGGCTTGTTGAATAATATTTTCCCCAGATCTCATCCAATCAAGAGAACCCCAAAGAACGCCTTGCATGGCTGCGCGACCATTGACAACTTCGGCAAATCGCGCAGTCTTGAGAGCGCCACCGTCAAGGGCTCCCTTAGTTGGAATCTTTGTAGCCTTCTTACTAGAAGTAGTGGTTGGCTTTGGAACAATTTTAGAACAAATAATAGAAGACATTTCTAATGTAATGACGTCACCAAACTTTAAGTAAGACTGGCTAAAATCATACCAGTCATTACAAACATTGCAACTCGGCCATAGTCGCGAGCTGCGTAGCGTTCAAAAGTCTCTTCCGAAACCTTGTTCGCAGTATCCGCCATAGTGTAGATCACCATCGCGCTTGTGAGTGCGGTAACGGCTGCTGTCGGTGGGTAATACAGTTGATCAATAACATTCATGCCGAAGAGAGCCCAATTTGTAGAACCCATGACCATACCATACATGGCAACTCTACCATTCACAGCTTCCGCAAAATTTGGATAATCCCTAATCTTTGCGTGAGCTACACATCTTTTTGTCCTTCTCTTTGGGGTCACTCTTTTTGGAATTAATGTTGGTTGTCTTGAAAGTGAAATCATTGTTTCTTATCTTCATCAGTCTCTGTCTCTTTAAGCAAAATCTTATTGAGAATGTAAAGTTGAAGGAGGAGACCCACACCTGTGTAGGCTACTGTAAAGTTCATACCATACTTGCGGGACTGGTAGATGAGCCAAAGGCAACTCGCAAGAAGACCTAAAAGAACAGAGTTCTTAGCCTCTGGTGTCATTGTGTCAGATCTCATGTAGTCTTGGTACATCTGAATGAAACCGATACCAAATGCAAACGCAGCAACAACGTTATTCGCGTCCATTTTTAATCTATGACAACATTATAAAATGGATACAATTTTGGAAAAGTTCTCAGGAAAGATTGATGCCAAGAGCGTCATCACTATGGTTGAAGACATCAAGCGGGAGTACCTCGGTGACGGTCTCCAAAAGGAAGACATTCCACCAATTGTCGCGAAGTTGATGATCAACGCCGCGAAGTTTGACAAGTTGGAAGGACCACAAAAGAAGAAGTTGGTTGTTGCGATTCTTAATCACTTGATCGGTGAGATTGACGGCGATGCCGAACATGATTCAGAATTCGAAATCGTCCTTAAGTCTATGGTTCCAGCCATGGTTGATGGTTTCGCTGGTATGCTCAAGGCGAAGCAAGCTATTGGCAAACTCTTTAGCTGCTGCATGAAGGGAAAGTAAGATAAGGATTTGGAACTCCTAAGTAATAGAATGAAATTCCCTCCTTTGGAGGTAATGATCAATTACGGACTATATACAGTGCGAGAACTTGAAAGATTTTCAAAGGGGTTAGTGCCGAAGAAAAAGAACGTCATCATTCTTAACGACTGTGAACACTGTGCGTTTGTGTTTCCAGGACCGACGTGTACGAATTGTAATCAGTGATGGGGTATTACGTTGTTGAAAGTTACATGTCAAAGGGACCTGTGAAGGCCCAAAGTAATTGTATATGCTGTGCAGAGAGGCGACTCATTAAGACATTGTTTAGAGAGTGCCTCAAGAGGGGAAATAAGCCACATCAATTTAGTAGTTGGGTACATAGGAAATATGGGGAGCTTGTAGTTGAACGCAAGACCTGCTATGGTCATGGCAACTCACTTCCATGTGTCCTATGTAGGAAGGCTATTGAGAGGATT